>JGI26340J50214_10000361_pt1 | contig 16186 bp, 11 predicted proteins | sample BogFormECP12_OM2_FD_50214 | JGI IMG/M metagenome (IMG submission 50214)
CGTAGGCCCGCAAACGGTCCACAGCGGCCACTCCCGGCAATTTTGCAATCGCATCGGCAAGCTCCAGCGAAATCGTCGGATGCCGGTCCGCCGCAGGATCTCCGGCCGGACGCATATACAAATCTGCTGGCAGTTGATCGCCCATCCACAAGAGCACCGTCTGCCGGAAGCTGCCCACCATAATTCCCACCGAAGTCATCATCGCAATCGCTGTAGACAGTGCCCCAACCAACACCGACGTCCGCCGCAACGAAGCCCGCAAGCTGCGCGACGCCAACAACCCCTCCACCCCGAAGGTGCGCTTCAATAGGGAAGACATCGCCATGCTAACGCCGTCCACAAACGCGGGAATCGCCAGCGCCGAAGCCGCTATCAACAACAACGCCGACAAATACCCAAACAGCGGCTTGCCGCTAATCGCCGGAGCACGCGAAGCCCCCGCAGCCGCAGTCGCCAACGCCACTGCAATCGCCAAATCGCGAAACTTGTGCACGCGCACGTCATATTCACGCCGCCCGCGCGCCATCGCTTCCACCGGAGAAACTTGTGAAGCTTCGCGCGCCGGAGCGTATGCCGAAGCCACCGCCACGCCAATGCCAATCGCCAGAGCCAGCGCCACGGAAGCCGCACTCAACTCAATCGGCCCCGGCCGACTACTGACATACAGCGCGTCCACGGTAATGGCCATCAGCTTCACGGCGCCGGACGCCATCACCCGCCCCAGTGGCAGCCCCAGCAGCGCGCCAATCATTCCAAGAGTTGCCGCCTCCCCGATGAACGCCGCCAGCACCGCATTTCGGCTCGCCCCCAGCGCACGCACAATCCCGATCTCCGCCCGCCGCCGCACCACCGAAACCGAAATCGTGTTGTAAATCAGAAACGCGCCCACCACCAGCGAGATGTAGCTTAGCAGCCGCAAATTCCAGCGAAACGCTGCCAGCATGCGCCGATTTTCATTCGTGCCCGTTCCCTGCGGCCGCACTTCCAGCCCCGCCGGCAGCGCCGCGCTAAAGCGTTGCTGCCAAGTCTCAATCGAAACATCATTAGGAACTTTGATCAGCACGCGGTCCACGCGCCCAAATCGCGTCAACGCCCGTTGCGCTCCCGCAATATCCATAACGATCGCCGACTCGTTCCCGCTCGCATCGGAATACACTCCACGCACGGTGTACGTTCTGATCTGATCGTTAATCAGCAGCGGCAGCGCTTCGCCCGTCTTGCGGCCAAGGCTCGAGCTCACCCACACACTGTCCGCACGTTCAAGATCCCGCAGCGCCTCTTGCCCATCCTCCGTTCCATCGGTGCGCAAGCTCGGGCCAGAGTCTGCTCCCGCGAACCTGCTGCCTTCGGTAATCAAGTCTAGCCCGATCAGTGGCAGCGTCTGCTTCGTCCCCGGCAGCACCGCATAGTCTTCCACCCGCGGCGAAATGCGCAACGCAAACGGCAGTTGCGCCAGTGTGCCAACGGTCGCGTCCGGCACTCCCCCCGCAGCTACCACCTCCAGATCGTTGGTCCCCGCCAGCGTTTCCATCGACGAGCGAAACGATCCCGTCGCCGCCCCTCCCGCCATCTCAATCGCCAGCACCACCGCCACGCCCAGCGCGATGGCCAACACCGTCAACGCCGTGCGCACTGGCTCACGAAACAACGGGCGCACTAATAAGCGGTAAAAGAGGATCAGGCGGGACATTTCAGCGCCTTACGATTTCTTCGATTTTTCCATCGCGCATCCGCACCACCACATCGGCCAGCGCCGCGGCTTCCAGGCTGTGCGTGGCCATCACCGTCGCGGTGTTTTGCTCGCGCGTAAGCCGCTGCAACAAAGTCAAAATCAAGTTGCCCGTCGCGCTATCCAGATTTCCCGTGGGCTCGTCCGCCAGCAAAATCTGCGGCCGGTGAATCAGCGCGCGCGCAATCGCCACCCGCTGCATCTGCCCGCCGGAAAGCTGGTGCGGAAAACGCTCGCCCAGTCCTTCCAGCTCCACAGTAGCCAAACGCTCGCGCGCCGCCTCGCGCGCCCCGGATTTGCCGCTCAGCAGCAACGGCAGCTCCACGTTCTCGAATACCGTCAGCGTGTGCAGCAATTGAAAGGACTGAAAAATAAATCCGACTTTGTCGCGCCGCAGCGCCGTCAGTTCCGCATCGCTGAGCGCCGACGTGCCCACGCCTGCCAGCAGCACCTTGCCGGATGTCGGAAAATCCATCGCCCCCGCCAGATTCAGCAGCGTGGACTTCCCGCACCCGCTCCGTCCCACCAGCGCCACGAACTCCCCTGCTGCAATCTCCAGCGATACTTCGTCCAGCGCGCGAACGGCTTGCCCGTCGCTCCGGTATTCCTTGCTAACGCTCTGCAGAGAAAGAAGTGACATGGGATGGGCGCGCGAGCCGCCCTCAAGATGCGACGGTGATTCTCCAGAAACGAAAATACTCAGCGCGCAAGATGCCCAAGCGCGGACTCAATCGCCGCGGTAACTTGCGGCGCATCGGGCGTAACGTCCGGCTCGAAGCGCGCCAGGATGCGCCCGTCGGCCCCCACCAGAAATTTTGTAAAATTCCACTGAATATCGCCGCCGGTTTGCGGATGCGCCGTCTTGTCCGTCAGAAATTGATACAGCGGCGCCTGGTCGCTGCCCTTCACGCTGATCTTGGCCATCATCGGAAACGTAACGTGGTACTTCGTCGAACAAAACGTCTTGATTTCTGAGTTTGAGCCCGGCTCCTGCGACCCAAAATTATTTGCCGGAACGCCTACGATCACCAGGCCGCGCTCCTTGTATTTCTCGTACACCGCTTCCAGCGCCGCATATTGCGGTGTGAACCCGCAGCGGCTGGCCACGTTCACCAGCAAAACCACCTTGCCCTTGTAGGCCGCCAACGGCGCAGGCTGGCCATCGATCGAATTCAGCGTGAAATCGTAGACCGTCTTATCCGCGGCCATCACGCTCGCGGCCCCAAACAACAGCAAACAGCAAAGCAGTTTGATCATCTCTATCCCTCGCACACACAAATCCTCGATCCCGACCAGTCGTTATTGTAGCGGCATTACCCGTGCCGCAGCAGCACTGCTTTGCTCGCCCAGGCCGCCACTTAATCCTCAGGCAAAGCCTGGCAGATGGTTTCACTGCCCTGAAAGTGCCGCTATCCATGCCCTGCCCCGTGCCTGGCAGTCCGTCATTGAGCCTTGCGATAGCCTGTTATACACTGCGCCGGGCCGTTTTTTCGTTCGCGCGGCGGCGAGTTGGGCGTCAACTCCTCGTCGAAACGGCGAGAGATATCCGACTCGTTCGGTAATCAAAGCCCTCGATTTTGTCACCGGTTCCGTTTGCACCGGTAGCTGCTCAGGAGACGCGGATGCTGCTTGCATCGTCGGTGGCCGTCACGCACCGCATTCTGGCCCCGGCCGATATCGCCATCATCGTTGTTTATTTCCTCATTATCTTTGGCATAGGATTTTACTTCGCCAAAAAGGGCCGCAGCTCCGAAGAATACTTTCTCGCCGGCCGCAACATCGGATGGTTCGCCATCGGCGCTTCCCTGTTCGTCTCCAATATCTCCACCGAACATTTCATCGGCCTGGCCGGCTCNGGCGCTTCCTCNGGACTGGCCGCGGGAAACTTCGAGTGGGAAGCCTGCCTCATGCTGCTCCTCCTCGGNTGGGTTTTCGTNCCGTTTTACCTGCGCTCCAATGTTTTCACCATGCCGGAGTTCCTCGAGCGCCGTTTCAATCGCAACTGCGCCAACTATCTCGCCACCATTTCGGTAATCGCCTACATCTTCACCAAAATTTCCGTCCACCTCTATGCCGCCGCCATCGTTCTCCAGCGCGTGGTCTCCTGGAACCAGTGGACCGTCGCCATCGTCTTGCTCCTTGCCACCGGCGTCTACACCATCGCCGGTGGCTTGGCCGCGGTCATCTACACCGACTTGGTACAGACCATCATTTTGCTGCTCGGCGCCACGGCCCTCACCTTTATCGGCTTGGACAAAATTGGCGGCTTCGCTGGGCTGCGCGCGGTAATCCCCGATAGCTACTTCCACATGTTCCGGCCGGCCACCGACAGCGAGTTTCCCTGGCCAGGAATCGTTTTCGGCGCACCCATTCTCGGCCTCTGGTATTGGTGCACCGACCAGGTGATCGTGCAGCGCGTGCTCTCCGCGCGTGATGAGGCACACGCCAAAGCCGGCACAATTTTCGCGGGATTCTTAAAAGTCTTGCCTGTGTTCCTGCTGGTGGTCCCGGGACTCATCGCTTTCGCGCTGTATCCCGAATTGTTCACCAAAGTCGGCGGCCAGGTCACCAACGGCAACATCGCTTTCCCGTCGCTCATCGTCAACCTGCTCCCCACCGGCGTCGTCGGGCTCATGATCGCCGCGCTCTTAGCCGCCCTCATGGGCGCCATGAGCTCCGTTTTCAATTCCGCCTCCACCATGGTCACGCTGGATTTTTACAAAAAAATCCGCCCGGCGGCCACCGAAGCCCAACTCGTCCTTTTCGGCCGCATCGCTACTGGCGGAATGGTGGTCCTCGGCCTGTTGTGGGTGCCCTTCATTGACCGCTTGAGCACCCAACTGTGGATTTATTTGCAGAGCGTGCAGGCTTACATCAGCCCGCCCATCGCTGTCTGTTTTATTTTCGGCATTTTGTGGCCGCGCATGAATGGCCAGGGTGCCATCAGTTCCCTGCTGGTCGGCTTTGCGCTCGGCACTGTCCGTTTCGTCATGGAGGTTCTGGACAAAACCGCGCATTACACTTCGCCTGCAATCCGCTTGCTGGTGGATGTCAACTTTCTTCACTACGCCATCTTCATGTTCATCGTCTGCACCCTGGTGCTCATCGTCGTGAGCTTTATGTTTCCTGCCCCGGACCGCAAGAAACTCGCCGGCCTCACCTTCGCCACCGTCGACGAAAAAATGGAAACCATCTCTTTGGATTCCCCGCACTTGAAGCGGGAGACCGCGCTCGAACGCAAGGTCAACATCGCTTTCTCGCTTTTGTTGATCGCCACCATCACCGTCTTGTGGATTCATTTCCGCTAGCCTGGATCGCCCATGAGTGAGACGCCGGCCTTTACGCTAAAACCCAATGTAACGCGCGACCAAGCCATCCGTGCGTTTTCCGATGGCGCTGCGGCGCGTCTCTGGCGAATGCGCGCTGGAGCGTTGCGCCGCGTCGCCGAAGCGTACGTCCCCTACTGGGGCTACCGCGTGCAATACAACATGGCCGGCGCAGTGCACACGCGTTTCTTTGCGCTCGACGCCGTCAGCGGCTCGCTGGATCTGTTTGAATTTCCTTCATTGCCGCAAGGCCCGCAACTCGTCGCGGTCCAGACCCGCAACCGCCTCGCTGCCGCCTTAACGCAGGATCGCGCGGAAGGGTTGCTGCGCGAGAAAGTCTTGCGCGTGATTTTTCTCCAGGGCTTCTTCAAATTGCGCGGCGGTAAGATTGACGTGGTGCGTGAAGCCCAGGAATTTCACATCCCATACTGGCTCGGCTTCTACGGAGATGCGAACTCGGCGCGCTGCCGCGTCCTGGACGCCGTCCGCCGCCGCGTGGAAGGCGCCAAAGCCACCGTCTTTTTCGAACAATGGCTCGTTGCCTAGCCAGCGCAGACCGCTCGCCCTTGTAGGGGCGTAGCATGCTACGCCCCGGCTTGGCAGGATGTACGCAATCGCCGTTGCCCCCAGGCCGGGAGGGTCGACCATGCAAAGAGTCTTGCACCGTTACGTTGCGCGCGTGACAATGATTTTCGCGCTGTTCCTCTTGCTCTCCGTCAGCGCCGCAGCCCAAGGCTGGCAGCATGTCGGCAATGTACAAAAGGTAGAAAGGCTTCCCGACGGCGTGGAACTCACCGCCGGCGCCGCCCGCGTGCGCATCACCGCCGTAAATGACGCCACCTTCCGCGTCCGCGTGGCTCCCAATGGAACTTTCCCTCTGGATTTTTCCTGGGCGGTCATTGCGGCCCCAGAGCCGCCCGCCGTCACGGTTGAGGATGGCAAAGCCGAAGTGCGCGTCACTGCAGGTAGCGGCCTCGCGGTAATCAACAAGTCCCCGCTACTCGTGCGCTTCACCGATCTCCAGGGAAACGTTTTGCTCGCGGATGAGCCCACCTTGCCCATGGCTTGGGACAGCGAGCGCATCCGCACCTGGAAGCACATGCCCGCCGACGAAAGCTATTATGGTCTCGGCGATAAGGCCGGTCCCATGAACCGCCGCAACCGCAGCTTCACCATGTGGAACACCGATGAGTTCGGCTGGCAGGAATCCTCCGACCCGCTTTACAAAACCATCCCGTTTTTTATCGGATTGCGCGCTGGAAAGGCCTACGGAGTTTTTTTCGACAACACCTGGCGCAGCAGTTTTGATTTTGGCAAGGAGTCCCCGGACTATTTTTCGTTTGGCGCCGAAGGCGGNGAGCTGAACTATTATTTTTTCGCCGGGCCGGATCCCAAGAAGATTATTTCGGAGTATACCGGGCTGGTGGGGCGTTCGCCGCTGCCGCCGCTGTGGTCCCTGGGCTATCAGCAATGCCGCTACAGCTACTATCCCGAAGCACGCGCCCGGGAAATTGTCGCCACCATGCGCAGCAAGAAAATTCCCCTCGATACCATTTACTTCGACATTGACTACCAACAGGGCTACGCGCCCTTCANCGTGAACCGTGAGTATTTCCCGCATTTCNAAAAAATGATCGCCGATTTCCGCAGTGTGGGCGTGCACACCATTTTGATNACCGATCTGCACATCAAAAACGATCCTGGCCATGGCTACGCNCCCTACGATTCCGGAACCGCCAGCGATGTCTTCGTCCACAACGCCGACGGTAGCGTCTTTTCGGGCGCGGTGTGGCCCGGGCAAAGCGTCTTTCCCGATTTCACCCTAACCCGCGTGCGCGATTGGTGGGGCGGACTCTATGCCGATTTTGTCCACATGGGCGCGGCTGGTTTCTGGAATGATATGAATGAGCCTTCGGTCTTCGAACGCGCCGATAAAACCATGCCGCTCACTGTGATGCATCGTTTGGACGATGGCAGCAAGCTTGACCATCGCGCCATCCACAACGTCTTTGGCATGGAAAACGTGCGCGCCACTTACGATGGCTTGCGCAAGCTGCAAGGCGACGAGCGACCCTTCGTCCTGACGCGCGCGGCATACTCTGGCGCGCAGCGCTACGCCGCTTCCTGGACCGGCGACAACAGCAGCACCTGGAACCATTTGCAGATGAGCACGCCGATGCTGCTCAGCATGGGCATCTCCGGATTCCCGATGATCGGCGACGACATCGGCGGTTTTGCTGGCTCTCCGCCTGCCGATTTGCTTACCCGCTGGTTCGAAGTCGGCGCCTTCAATCCCATCTACCGCGATCACACCGCCAAAGATACCGCCGACCAGGAACCTTGGGTCAGCGGCCCGGAACACGAAGCCATTCGCCGCCATTACATCGAATTGCGCTACAAGCTTTTGCCGTATCTCTACACTGGAATCGAAGAAGCCTCGCGCACGGGCATTCCATTCATGCGCCCTTTGTTCCTAGAGTATCCACAGGAAACCAAATTCTACGGCGACAATCGCGACTTTCTGTTTGGCCGCGATTTCTTCGTCGCTCCGATCGTGACCGAGATGACCGACGCGGAGAATGTGCAGCTTCCTCCCGGCGCTTGGTACGACTTTTGGACCGGCGAAAAACGTTGGAGCGCCACGGCGCTGCGCTTGCATCCCAGGCTCGAGGAGTTGCCGCTGTTCGTGCGTGCAGGCGCGATGGTTCCCATGCAGCCGCTGGTGCAAAGCACTCAGGAGACCCCGTCCGGGCCGCTGCAACTGCGCGTTTATCCCGGAGACGATTGCCGCGGATCTCTGTATCAGGATGACGGCCACACTTTCGCCTACCAGCGCGGCGAATTCTTGCGCGTACATTACACTTGCCAGCTCTCCGCCGGCGGAGTGAGCATCACCAGCGCGGTCGAAAAAAGCACCTTCCAGCCATGGTGGACCGCCGAGACCATAGCCGTCTACGGTGCCCCATCCGCGCCGAAGCATCTAACTATCGACTCCCAGCCAATATCCATCACCGAAACCCACTACGACGCCACCACCCACTCCGTAACCTTCACCATCTCCGGCCCACCCCACCCCTGGACCGCCCTACTCACCTACTAATCAACTAACCCATCGCATCGGCGAACTAATCCGCATACGTTCGGGCTCTCTGCGTTTTCTGCTACCCATCTTTCTCTGCGGTTCACCTCAGCGTTCCACGCGCCCTCTGCGTCTCTGCGTTATCCTTCGTCTTGATCGCTTACCTGACCCCCATGCTCCCCGCCATCCCCTGACCCGCTCTTCAATACATATTAAAAACCGTGATCGATTCTGCCGGCAGCGTTAGCCGCAACTCGTAGTGCATGATCTCGGCGCCGCCCTCGCCGAAAAGTAGCGCTGCGGCGGGAAGNCCCTGAAGCGGAGTGTCCTTTACGTTGATGTGCAGAGTGCGCGGTGCAGCGTCGTNGTTAAAGGCCACTAGCAGATGCTCCTCTTCCGTTTCGCGCAGAAAAACATACGCGGTCCGATCGGAGAAGACGTGCCAGAGGCGGCCCGTTTGCAGCGCCACGTGTTCGTGCCGCAGCCGCAGCAGCGTTTGCACGTAAGCAAACATCTCCTGCTGCCGCGGCGTGCGGCCCGATGCTGTAAACGCATTCTGGGTGTCNCCGATCCAGCCGCCTGGAAAGTCCCTGCGATTGTCCGGATCGCCGCCCCCCGGCAGGGCGATTTCATCGCCGTAGTACAGCTCCGGGATGCCGCGCAGCGTCAGCGCCAATCCATACGCCAATTTGAGCTTCGCGAGCGATTGGTATTCGCCGCTGGAAAAACGCGCCTGATCGTGATTGCCACAGAAAGTGATCAGATTTTCCGCGCGCGGATACAGCCCGTCCTGGCGCAGCACGTCCGCGATTTTCCCCGCGGGCGCGCCGTGCAGCAAGACCTCGCGAATCGCGAAGTTCAGCGGGAAATCGAAAACCGTGGTAAGCCCCGAGTCGATGCCATCCCATCGCCGCTGGCCGCCCACAAAGAATGATGTAACTTCGGGATCGGGATGATAGACCTCGCCAATGGTGGTCAGGTAGGGATAGATGCTGTGCAGGCCCCCATTCCAATTGGCCCAGAAGCGTTTTGGCACATACGGAAAAGTATCCACGCGCAAACCATCGAGGCCGGAAGACTCGCTCCACCAAATCGCATTCTGCAAAAGATACTGCGCAACCGCGGGATTTTCCGTATTCAAGTCCGGCAATACGCCGAAGAACCAGCCATCGGTGAGACTGCGGTTGAGCGCCGCCGGCGCGTGCGGATCCGTCAAAGTCTCAAAAAGATCGTTCGCCTTCGCCGCATCGATGGAGCGCCCGTAGAAAGAAGCATCCACTCCCGCGGAAGAATTCAGGTGCTGCTCCACGGTCCCGTGAAACCAATCCGGCAGCGGCGGATTCTTTACCCACGGATGCAGCGGACCGACATGGTTAGGCACGATGTCGAAAAAAATCTTCATCTTCTGCTGATGCGCAGCAGCGACAAGTTCGCGATAGTCGTCGAGCGTCCCGAGATGTGGCTCCACAGCGTAGAGATCCACAGCTCCGTAACCGTGGTAATCCTGTGCCGCGCCATTCTTTACAATCGGCGTGAGCCAAAGTGCCGCGACTCCTAGATCCTTTAGATAGGCAAGATGCTCGCGGATGCCGCGCAAATCGCCGCCATGGTATGCGCGCGGATTCGCACGATCTAGAGTTGTTGTGTGTTCTGACCGATTTTTTTCAGCAGCTTTGGAACTTGCGGCGCTGCTGTTGCCAGCATCACGATTCGCAGATTCCTGCGTTGTAGGCTCGTCGTTGGTGGGATCGCCGTCGGCGAAGCGGTCCGGCATGATCAAGTACATGGCGTCCTGCGGAGCCAGGCCCTGAAATTTTCCCAGCGTTGGCGAGCGCGTGGACAGCGGAAGCTCGAAGGTGGTTTCGCCGGTCCCGGTCTTGATCCGGCATACCGCCGTGCCGGAGCGCGCGTCGGGCGCGATTTTCAGCCAGATAAAAAGGTAGTCGCCGTCGGCGGTGGCCTGCGTGCGGGAGATGTGCAGGGTGTTCAGGTTGCAGGCCACATGCGTGGCTTCCAGGTTGTGGCCGTACAGGAGCAGCTGCAGGTCGGGCGTCAGGCCGATCCACCAGTTGGGCGGCTCGACCTTGGTGACTGCGGGAGCGGAAGGCGAGGCGGTTTGCGGCCGCGCTAGGCCGAGCGGCCCGGCAGATATCAATGCAGCCAGGCTAAGGAAGAGGGAGAGAAGTCGGGACATGGTGAACGCTCGTTCGTACTATAACTGATCCTCTGCGTCCTCTTTGCTCACAAGCGCGCGCCGCCGGAAGCCGTAGGAAAATATTCGGTACTAGTTTTTGGCGATATAACTACGGTTATAGAAATATTCTGTTCGCGATGTGTGTGCAGTGCCGGTAACCCTGCATTGCCGTCCGCGTCAGAATCCTCAGCCGAGCCTCCGCATCCGTCCGGATCGACTGCGAAAAATCTAGTAACTATATGGTTACTAAAATTCGCTCCTAAACCCCGCAGAATGAACACTTGCGTATCATACTGAGCGCAAGGGACTTTAACTTCCATCGGCTCAGTATGATACGAAATTAAACCCCCGTCCCTCCGCGCGACGGCACTCCAGCAGATTGGCCGCCATTCCGCCGCGCTAGTTCGATCTACGAAACACTAGGTAACCGAAAGCGTCGGGGACGTGAAAGTTGGGAATCGCAGTGTATGTGGGTCGCCAGGCCGAGTAGAAGCGAGGCTCCATGGGGCCTTCAACGCGGAAGAAGTTTACGCGCCAAGGGTTGGCAGGATCGAAAGGGGCAACGGCTGGGTCAACAAGCGACTTCATGGGAAGAGCCAGCTCGGCGATCCACGCGCTGGAGGGGTGGTCCACGGTTACGCGCCGGCGCAAAGCACTGCGAGGATTGATTTTAACGCCGGGGGCGATGTCCAGATCGATCCACATGCCATTGGGGCTAACTTCAAATTCCTTATAGCGAGAGGGTTCGGAGGGGTCGGGTTGGAGGAAGACTTCGGCGACGTCGCGGTCCCAGAGCTGGTCGCGGCGGCCGGAAGGTTCGGAGTCCGGGAAAACGGATATGGCGCGGAAGCGGGCGTGGAACTTGAGGAACAGAGTTTCGGGAGTCCAGAGGAGGCGGACTTCGGTTTCGCGTTGCGGGTCGGGGTTTTGCCCTCGCCAGTCGCAGTTGAAGCGGATTGGGTCGGCGCGCTGCCACGCCGTCGCGGAAGGAAAGCCCTCGGCGTCCAGGGCGCCTTGCAAAGGCGCGACAGTGGCCGTGGATGCCTGCTGTTCCGACTTGGAATTAAGGGCCATCGCGTTAGTGATTTTGGCAGATTGCTGCGCGTCAGCAACAGGATTCAAGTGCCAGATGCTGAAATTCAGTGCCGCTGCCACCGTGACCCACAAGAGATATGGAACGAAGAGGAGTGCAGCGAGGCGATGCAGATTCCAGACGCTCAGCAAGAAGAATAGGATTAGCAACCAGAGCGCAGCGATGACCACGACACCAGCGGCAATGCGATGCCAGGTGAAGAAGACCGGCGACCAGAGAAAATTTAAGGCGAGTTGGGCGGCGAACAGGAGCAGCGCCACCGTGCGCGTAGCTGAGGAAGGGCGATTCCATATCAGCCAGCCAGCGACGGCCATGCAGGCGTAGAGGAAGGTCCACACGACGGGGAAAGCCCAATTCGGAGGCGCCCAAGCTGGTCTTGCGAGGGCTACGTACCAGGTGCGGATCGCGGGGCGGGTGAGCAGGGATGCCGTGGCGGCCACGCCGTAACAGAGGAGAAGGAAAACTAGCAGCGAGGGCCATTTTCCCGAAAGCATTTACCGTGCTCCTAAGGATGCGTGGCGACGCACTAGCATAGCGTTCCCGCTGAAACTTTGCTCCGGTATACGAGAAGAGCGGAGGAGTGAAAACTCCTCCGCTCTCATCTTCTTGCTGTTTTCCCGCAAAAGCGGCTCCCCATGGCACACCAAGGCAAGCAACAGGCTCCCACCCCAGAGCGCCGCCGCGCAGGACGCGATTTATTGTGGGAGGAGGACGGTGTCTATGACGTGGATGACTCCATTGGAGCACTCGATGTCGGCCTTGACGACGGTAGCGTTGTTGATCATGAGCGAGTCGCCGTGGGCCATGAGATTGAGCGATTCACCGTTAACGGTTTTGGCGGAGGAGAGTTTCATGGCGTCCTTGGCTTCGACTTTGCCGGAGACCACGTGGTACAGCAGGATGGCCTTGAGTTTTTCTTTGTTTTCGGGCTTCAGCAGGTTTTCGACGGTGCCGGCCGGGAGCTTGGCGAAGGCATCATCGGTGGGAGCGAAGACCGTGAAGGGGCCTTTGCTCTTGAGGGTGTCGACCAAGCCCGCAGCTTGCACGGCGGCTACGAGTGTCTTGAAAGAACCCGCGGCCACGGCGGTGTCGACGATGTCCTTCGACGCCTTCGGCGCGGGCTTGGCCAGAGCCAGATTTCCTGCGATGAGCACCATGGCGGAGAAAGCGGCCAACGCGGTAAGTCTGCGAAATGCTGTGTTCATGGAAACGAAACCTCATTCTATTTAATTTCTCGCTGAATTCTTGCATTCGGCGAGTTTTGCTGCGAATAACTGTGGGTCCCGATTGCGACGTCATGGTGATTGGGGTACTTGCGGCTTGATTGGCGAGCCGCAAAATCGTCCTTGCGCGTCGACTAGTCAGATGGCCAGCGCCGCACGGTATATACGTCGACGAACAGGAAACGGCACGGAGGATTGCTCGCAGAGAAATAAATTGCAGAGTGTTTTCACTGGCGGAAAGGTAAGCGCCACCGACGGCTCCTCAGGAAGGCTGAACCCCAGTTTTTCGCCAAACTCTAAGGTCGGAGCTAAGCTCCGACCTTCAAAGGCGCCCCCGCCGCAGACGGCGGCCGCTACAAGAGCAGGTGCGAACTGATTGCGCACCATGGGCGGGGTCTCTTCGGCTGGCGGTAAGCGCGGATGCTAACATTTACGAGCATATCTGCGCACGATGATGGCGCGGTTCGACGCTGGGGACGCACCTTTTTGAGGAGGCTGCATGAATCGGCCCACGACAGTTCCGGACTTTATGGCGCAAGCGGTGCGCCGCAAGCCGGAAGAATTTGAGTATGTGAAATTTGCGCTGGACGGCGGGGTGGCGAGGATTACGCTGAGCCGGCCCGAACATAATTTGTTGAATGAGGTGATGCTGCGGGAGATTTCCGACGCCATTGCTTCGGCGGGCGAGCGCGACGATGTGAAGCTGCTGGTGCTGGATTCCGCGTGCAAGGTGTTCTGCGGGGGAATTGATATCGGCGAATACACCACGCAGCGCGTGTTTCAGATGCTGGACGCCTTTCACGGAGCCTTCGCGGCGATGCTGGAAATTGGGAAGCCTGTGGTGTGCGTGGTGAATGGGCCGGCGATTGGCGGCGGAGCGGAGCTGGCGGCGTTTGGGGATTTGGTGATCGCTTCTCCGAAAGCGCGCTTTGCGCAGCCGGAAATTACCATTGGAGTGTTTCCGCCGCTGGCGTCCACGATTTTGCCATTCTTGGTGGGGCCCAAGATCGCTCTGGAACTGGTGCTGACCGGCGAGGCGGTTACGGCGGAGCGGGCGCTGGAGCTGGGAATGATCAATCGGCTGGTGCCGGAAGCCCAACTGGAGCAGGCGGTGAAGGATTTGGTGTCGCGGATTACGGCGCATTCGGGGCCGGTGTTGACCATGGCGAAGAAGGCCATTTTGGGCGGGATGGGATTATCGCTTCGCGACGGGATGAAGAACTCCATGAATATTTTTCTGAATGAGCTGTACCGGCTGGAGGATTCGCAGGAGGGTTTGCGGGCGCTGGTGGAGAAGCGGAAGCCGAATTGGAAGAATAAGTAGGCGGACGATTCTGTGGTGCGGCACTGGGGATCTTAACGCAGAGGGTCACAGAGGCGCAGAGAAGAGACGAGCAAAGTCCAGTGGAAGCGATCAAGCGAATTCCGAGGAAAAGGAACGGGTCCCGCGCTGCGAGACCCGCCATTACAACGGCTTGATTGACAGCGGCTTGAGCGGGGAATACACTCGATTTTCATTTTGCAGGCATGGGTTGCGGGGAAGGCCGTGAGAATCGGCCGCGGTCCCGCCACTGTAAGCGGCTGAAGCGAGCCGCAAGCCAGGCCACCCTCCCGTGCTGCCGAGATGCGCGTTCTTCGCGAGAAAGAACGCGGTCGATGCCGGCCCCGGTGTCTCGCGGGGCTTTTTTATTTTGTGGCGGCTGAATTTACCGGGCCTGCGTTGTAAGAACCTCTCGTCAGGGGAGAGTTGGTTGCACAACAGAGACGCCTATCGACGGACGGCGAAGGCTGGCGCGGTGCTTGCCGGCATTTTGTTTCTTGCGGGATTGACGCGCGCGCAGAATGCGCAGGCTCCCAGTCCGGCCCCTGCGGCGCCAACGGAAAAAGCGCCGACCGCGAAAACTCCACCATCTAGCGCGACGGACGTGGCGCCAAGTTCGCCGGAAAAGCGACGGCAAGCCGGCGCACTCCAAACGTATCGCGATGTGGTGGATGAGCTGGGCCGGACGGTGCGCGTGCCGCAGCCGGTGGAGCGCATTGTTTCGCTGGCTCCGAATCTGACCGAGACGGTGTACGCACTGGGTTTGCAAGATCATTTGGTGGGCGATACGGATTATTGTGATTATCCCGCGGACGCGCAAAAGAAGGCGAAAGTTGGAGGCACGATCAATCCGAGCCTTGAGGAAGTTGCTGCGCTGCGGCCGGACCTGGTGCTGGTGGCGAGCATCAACCGGTTTGAAACGCTGCGCGCACTGGACGAGCTGAAGATTCCGACGTACGCCACGGATCCCCACAACATCAGCGAAATTATTGCCTCGACCGAGAAACTGGCGAACGTGCTGGGCGCGGCGGATGCAGGAACGGCGCTGGCGAACGATTTGGAGCAGCGACTGGCGGGGCTGCAGCGGCGCGTTGGCGAATTGCCGGCGCGAAGAGTGCTGTTTGTGGTGTGGAAGGAGCCCCTGATCAGCATCGGGAAAAATACATTTATCGCGGATGCGTTGAGCAAAGCGGGCGCTGTTTCGATTGTGGACGCCACGCAGGACTGGCCGCATTTGAGCCTGGAAGAAGCGGTGCGGCTGCAGCCGGAGTTTTTAGTATTCACCGCGCCACATGATGAAAAAAGTGCGGCGGCGGAGCTTCCGGCGCTGAGTTCGCTCCCGGGATGGAGGAGCCTGGAGGCGGTGAAGAACCACCACGTAGCGGTGATTAGTGAGGCGGTGAACCGTCCCGCGCCGCGCATTATTTCGGCGATTGAGGAATTGGCGCGGCAGTTGCATCCAGAGGCGTTTCAGGACGCGCTGCCCATAGCGCCGCCGAGCGGCGATACGGACAAGCCGGTGAATCCCGCTCCGGAGAAAAATCCGCCAACTGCGTTGCAGAAGCCCGGGAGCCGTGTGCGCGAAGATTCCGAAGTCACGGAGGTGTACGCATGCGACCGCTGACNCTGCGGCGATTGCTGTTGCGCTGCGCGTTGCTGGCGGGGGTGCTGTTTGTAGTAGTGCTGCTGGCGCTGAAATGGGGTGCGGTACAGGTGTCGCTTTACGGGCTGGCGGGCGATTTGATTAGTTTTGCGTTTCATCGCACCAGCGAACTTTCCAGCAATTACAGCCTGATTGTGTTTGATATCCGGCTGCCGCGCATTTTGCTGGGCATATTTGTGGGTGCGTCGCTGGCTGTGGCGGGCACCAGTTTTCAGGCGCTGTTGCGCAATCCGCTGGCCGATCCGTACGTCTTGGGAGTGTCGAGTGGCGCAGCGGTGGGCGCGATCGTGGCGGTGATTATCGAACCGCATGTGGCGCTCTCGCCGGAGCTGACCCCGTTGCTGACGCCGCTGGGCGCGTTTTTGGGAGCGCTGCTGACCATTGCGGCAGTTTATTTTTTAGGGCGCCGGGATGGGCAGATTGACAGCAACACGCTGTTGCTGGCTGGAATTATTTCGGCTTCGTTTCTTTCGGCGGTGATCATGTTCTTGATGAACACGCTGATCGGACGGGACATGCGGGGGATGGCGTTCTGGATGATGGGAGATTTGTCGACGC
>JGI26340J50214_10000363_pt1 | contig 16156 bp, 4 predicted proteins | sample BogFormECP12_OM2_FD_50214 | JGI IMG/M metagenome (IMG submission 50214)
GTCTTTAACACCGATCTCAACTTTGCGTCGACCAATCCGTCGAAATTCAACAGCGAAGATAAATATCTTTACGCCGGTCAGAGCGGAGCGACCTGGCGGATTAACAAGGGTTTCAGCACGAAATTTGGTGTTGCGTATTACTGGTTTGAGAACATCGAGGGCAAGCTTTCGTCACCGTTCGTTCCCCTTACCGCTTCGGACGCCGGGAACACCGATGACAGCCGGCCGTCGTTTGCGCAGAACGGCAATACCTACATGGCGATCCGGGACATTCTGGCCACTGCTCAGAACGATTTTGGCACAATCGACCAGTTCCAATATTACGGGCTTGCCACCTCGTTTCGCGAGCTCGCATTAACCGGTCAGATCGATTTCAGCTATTTTGAGCCGTTCCACCTGTCCGTGATCGGCGAATATGTGAACAACCTCGCGTTCGACCGCGCCGCTATCGCCAATGACGCCGTGAACAACCGCGGCCCGAATCATTCGAACGGATCGCCCGGAGTATTCGTTGGCGGCAACACTGCCTGGTATGTCGGTCTCAGGCTCGGAAGCCCGGCCCCTGAGAAGGCGTGGGATTGGAACGTGTTCCTCAATTATCGATACGTCGAATCCGACTCGGTGGTTGACGGATTTGTGGACTCCGATTTTGGGAACGGCGGCACCAATCTGAAAGGGTACACCGTCGGTGGGTCCCTGGCCCTTTCGCCGAATGTCTGGCTCACCCTTCGCTGGATGAGCGCCAACAGCATCGCAGGACCACCCTACAAAAACGACATCCTCCAAGTCGATGTGAACGGGAAATTTTGATATGAGGAAGGAACGGATATTTCAACCCGATCCGTACAGTAGCATACGCCAAGGCTTCGTAGGGTGCCGAACGCCGAACGCCGAACGCCGAACCGGCCTCGCGGCTATAGGTATCCTTCTTATAGTGATGCTCTCATCCGCGAAGGCCGCCGACCAAGCCGACCCGACCGTCAGGCTCCGCGACATGCTCCGGACTACGATTCTTCAACTGCGCCAGGCGCAGACGGATAACGCCGCACTCCAAGCCGCGCAGGCTGAAAGCGCGGCGAAATTGAAAGATCTCAACGACAAACTGGAAACGATCACCAGGCAAAGCGCCGCCGACAAAGAGGCTTCGGATAAAACGATCGACGATCTGAAGGCGCACGTCGCGGATCAGGACACCCAGATCGCTCAGTTGAAAGATGCCCTGGCCAAATGGCAGGACGGCTACAGAAAAGCCGCCGAAATTGCCACCGTGAAAGAAGCCGAACGCGCAAAGCTCGCCTCCGAGGTGATCCTTCTGCAACGCAAAGTCGACGATCGCGAAGCGAAGAACGCGGAGCTGTTCCGAATCGGTAACTATATTTTAACGCGTTATGAACGGTTCGGACTCGGCACCGCACTTGCCGCTCGGGAACCGTTTGTCGGGATTACCCGGGTGAAACTGGAGAACCAGGTTCAGGATTACCAGGACAAGTTGTTGGATCAGAAGATCAGACCGGGCCAGCCTGTGCCGAACCCGACACCCGCTGCGAAGGGAGCACAAGGAACGCAGCAGAAACCGGAGGCCGCGGCATCGAGTCCCACGCCAACGCCCGGATCCCAACAAGCCAAGCCAACGGGGAATTAGGGGATCGTGTCGATTCCGCCGTCGCGGGAGCGTGCGGTCGACAACAATTGAAGAAAATGAAACCAGCCGCAACGAAGTCGAAAAGACATAGTCCGCGCAACAGACAAAGGAGCATAGGCTTCCAGCCTGTGTACCGTACAATCGAGCACCCAACTCTGCCGAGCCTTCGTTGGGCAATCTGATTGCAGAAAATTTTCACATGAGGGTTACAAAAAGAAAATGTGTTGGTTATATTCAGAACGGAGCGATCGGTTTGTTCGAGTGTGTCGCGGATCGAGGTTCTAGCACACTAGAGCTCAACACCGCCGAACAGGCGAGACGCCTATTCTACTTTGGACTTCGTGACGTTCCTGAGTCTGTGGCGTGCACGGCGCTGGACGAAAAGTATCATAGGCGTCCCGCCTGTGGCTCAAACGCAGCGGCGCCACTTGATAAGAACATCTTTGTGAACTTTGCGCTCTCCTGTGCAAATATTTTCCGTATTCTCAAGACCTCCCTACTACGCCCTACTACGCCAAGGCTTCGTAGGTCGAGCCCGCCGAACGCCCTACTACGCCAAGGTTTCGCAGGGCAAGCCGAACGCCGAACTCCGAACGCCGAACTCGAACTCGAACTCGCGTTCGCAGCCGTAAGCATATTTCTCACCCTAACGCTCACCTCTGCGAACGCGAACGCGCAGGACGCCGAGGTCGTCGCCCGCATCGGCAATGTCGACATCAAAGCGGACGATATTCGCTCTTCCATTGATAGTCTGGATGCCAGACAACAAGCCGCCCTGGCCAAAGATCCGAACCTGCTCAACGAACTTGTTCGTTCCCTCCTGGTGCAACGCGTCGTGTTGAACGAAGCTTTGTCCAAACATTGGGACCAGGATCCGACGGTCGTTGCCGAACTTGCCAGGCTCCGCGAGAACACTATTCGCGAGTCCTACCTCGCTTCGGTTTCGCAGCCTCCGCCTGCCTATCCCAGCGACGCCGAACTGAAAGCCGCCTACGACGCCGACAAAGCCGCCTTCCTTGTCCCCAAGCAGTACCGCCTCGCACAGATTTTCATCGCGCTTCCCAAGACTGCTGAAAAAGCCGGGACAGACAAAGTTCAAACCAGACTCGACAGTCTGAAAAAAGATCTCCACCAGAAAGACGCCGATTTCGCTGCAATCGCCCGAACCCAGAGCGAAGAATCGCAGAGCGCATCAAACGGAGGCGAGATCGGCTGGCTAACCGAGAACCAGATTCAGCCTGAGATCCGGTCTCAGGTCGCCAGCCTCCCCAAGGGGGCGGTGTCCGATCCAATCCGGCTCGCAGACGGCTGGCACATCGTCAAAGTGCTCGACTTAAAAGACCCGTACACCCCGTCGCTGGACGAAGTTCGTCCGCAGCTCACCGAGCGGCTTCGCGCCGAACGGGCCAAGGCACTCAGCAAGGACTACGTCGCCAAGCTGCTCCAGCAAACCCCGATCTCGATCAACGAACTTGGGCTCTCGAAACTTCTAAGTAAGACCGCTAAATGAAACTTTCGCCGCTGAACGCGTTTGTCGATTCACTACAAGAACATGGCTCGTAATGGGATATTTCTTTGGAGAATTCCTCTCCGGCTTTTCGGTTTAATCTCCCGAAGACCACGGCGCCGCGTAGCCGTAAACACGAATGTGGAACAGGCTTTCCCTGTCCGCCATAGCCTTGGCGACGGCGGATGCCTGTTCAACTTCCGGGCGGCCGCAGCACGGATGCTTTCCTCAGCCACAGCGATATTCCGGGGTGGCTACCTCCGCTGCGATCTGTCCACCTCCAGCGCGGCGCAGGCAGAATGCCTGCGCTACCTTGGCTTCCCAGTACTTTTCGTTGCGCTGATGGCCCCCGCGTTTACAGCCTATTCCAGGACCGGCGATATATTACGCGGCGGTTATTCCTCGCAAACAGCCACCGGAACCGCCGGGAACGGCAGCGGGAGCACCGCGACCGTCGCGAAACTCCGTGCGCTTGAAGCGGACCAGTTGTCCCGAACAACTCAGGCGATCCAGGCGGTTCAGGCGATGCAGGTTGCTGCGCAGAGCATTGCCGCGAGCGGCCCGAACAATCTCGGCATGAACCCGAATAATCCCGGGCACCAGTTGCCGAATGTTCCAAATGGACTGCGGCAGAATGGTCTGCAGCCCGCCCAAGGCGCAACCGCAAATTCACCCCTCTGGCAAAACGCGAATCTTCCGACAACATCCACCACAAACAGCCAGACAACGGTCACGATCCAGCAGACCGCCTCGAAAGCCATCCTGAACTGGCAAACCTTTAACGTCGGCAAGAATACCACCGCTTATTTCAACCAAAGTGCCGGAACCCAGTCCAATGGCACCAACAACTGGATCGCCCTGAACCGCGTTACCGACCCGAGCGGCACCCCGAGCCAGATCCTTGGTTCAATCAAGGCCGAAGGCCAGGTCTACATCATCAACCAGAACGGCATCATTTTTGGAGGGAGCTCCCAGGTCAACGTCAACACGCTCTACGCCTCAACCCTCAACATCCCGGATGCCTCCTTCAATGAGGGTTACCTTGCCTACGAAGCGAACATCTACAGCTTGGGAGGCACGTTCAGCACCACGATGGGGAACGCGAGCCCATCGGCCGGCACGACCAATCCGGCATTTTCCCGGTTTTATCAAAGCTCAGACACCGGCGGTCCAAGCCTGACGGCAACGACCGCGCCGAAAGCGGGAGACGTTACCGTGCAGGCGGGCGCATCGATCACCACGACCGCGAGCGGCCGGGTCGTCCTTCTCGGAACGCATGTGAATAACGCCGGAACGATCTCGACGCCTGGCGGACAGACGATTCTTGCCGCCGGCGATAGCGCCTATCTGTATGCCGAACCAACCCCGCAGATGCAGGGGCTTTCCGTCGACGTATTGATCGACCCCAACACGAACAACACCAAAGTGAACCCGATGGCCGATCCGACGGCCGGCACTACGGTTAACTCCGGCATCATCACGGTTGGAGAAGGGAACGCGACCATGGATGGTGCTACCCTCGTCCAGAAAGGCGTTATCAACGCGTTGACCGGCGTTAACACCAACGGCTCCATTATTCTGACAGCGCGCTACGCGCCCGATACCTCCGTGGCAGGCAACAACAACAACTACATCTCACCCACGATTTTCGGCTCAGTCACTTTCGGGCCGTACAGCGTCACGCAGGTTCTGCCCAATCTTTCCGATCCAACTACTACCCTGGACGCGCAGGGGTTTAATCCTTCGGTCATTGTGGTGCAAGGCGAGAACGTACTGTTCGAAGGGTCTAGCTTCGTCACGACCCCGCTGAATGGCCCCGACGGTCAGGCAATTGCGCCGGGCGCGCTGCTCATGGCCCCAGGCGGCACGGTCTCTGTGACGGCCCCAATCGGCTATGGGCAGTTACCCCAGGGCTCTGTGTACGCAAATGCCTACAATTTAGGTCAACGGTTCGTACCAATCTACGGGAGTCCTGCGACCGCGGGCAACAGCACCGGCACGAGCTCGAGTGCCGAAAGCCAGGCCAGCATCCTGGTTGACAACGGAGTGACCATTGATGTCTCCGGGACTGAGGATGTTTCTATCCCGGTCAGCCGGAATGTGGTTGCCGTGAACTTGCGCGCGAATGAACTGGCGGATTCGCCGCTGCAGCGGAACGGTCCGCTGTATGGTCAGACAGTTTATGTCGATATCGCCGAGACCGGGCAGAATCCGGACGGATCGACCTGGTACGGCACACCGTTTGCCAATGCCTCAGGGTATATTGCGAATATCGGCCGGAGTGTGGCGGAACGAACCGCTGTTGGCGGCGAAATTAACCTGATTTCAGGTGGAAGCGTTGTTGCGGTCAACGGTTCGACGCTGAACGTCTCCGGAGGCTGGATCGATTACCAAGGTGGAGTGGTTGCGACGACCCGGTTGTTGGGTACAAACGGTCAACTCTACGATATCTCCCAGGCGGATCCATCGATTACGTATGTCGGTATTGCCGGTACGATTACGATCACGCATCCAAAATGGGGAGTGACTTATGTGTTCAATACCCCGATCATCGGGCCAACCGATCAGCGGTACGAACAGAGCTATCTGGATGGCCGCTCCGCAGGATCGGTCGCAGTCACGGCTCCTCAAATGGTCCTCGATGGAACGCTGCTGGGTGAGTCAGTCTCCGGCCCGCGCCAGCAGACGATCAACGCCAACGTCGATTCGAGCATCCCGCTGGGGGGAAGTTTAACGCTTCAAGCCCCGCCAGACACGACTCCCATCGTCGGTTCCTTTGCGGAACCGATCGAGGAGGGCCTGATGTTTGTTGTTAACCATGCAAGCCTGACGCCCGCCGAAACGATCGCGCTCGCTTCCGGGACCGCATCGTTGTCTGATCCAAGCATTGATCGCACGGAGACGCTTCTCCTTCCGGTCGACACGTTCTCCGCCGGCGGATTTACGACGTTTTCGACAGAGGCTTCTTCGAATATTGGCGGTGCGACAGTGAAATCGGTCACTCCATTCACTGGGAACGTTAACCTGTCGGAGGGAGTCACTCTCGAATTCGGCACCGCCGCATCGGCAACGCTGAACTTCAATTTCGATGGAACCGTTGCGAGAAACGCCGACGGAACGCTAAGCACGGTGAGCACCAACAGCAACAACGCCGCAAACGTGACGGTTGACACCTACGGGAACGTCGACCTCGAAGGTAGCATCACCGCCCCTGCAGGCAAGATCGTGTTCAATGCTGGTGTTTTGTATGGGCTAAAGTTCCAGTACGACGCCTCGTATCTCTCGAATCCACCGTCCATTACCGTTGGATCCATCACAGGGTCGAACCCGACATTCAATCTCCGAGGCCTCTGGACGAATGAGACGAAACTGACTTCCGACAACAATCTCCAACCACTCTGGATAAACGGTGGTTCGTTCTCGTTATCAGCGCCAGGGTCGATCACAATATCGTCCGGCAGCACGTTTGATGTCACCGGAGGGGGCGAAATTCCTTCGACCGGGAAACTCACTTCCAGCGGCGAAGGAAAAGGAGGAAGCCTTAGCTTTGTTGCGGATACTGACCCTTACCTTACTGGAAAACTCGGGTTTTTGGCGAAAAGCAATCTGCAGCCGGTGCAGTTTGATGGGACATTTCTTGCCTACGGTCTTGGCGGTGATGGAACCCTTGCGCTTGGCGCCGGCGCGATTTCCTTTTCAAATGACCCTGGCACTGCAATTACCAGTGCAATGATCCAGACTTCGGCCGGGCGAATTCCGGGGATCATCGTTCCCGCCGGGCTCTTTTCCGGAGGTGAATTTTCCTCCTACACTTTTGCTTCTGATTCCGACCTGACCGTTCCGAAGGGCACGAGGCTGATTTTGACGCAAAAAGTGCTCGCACCTACCAATATCCAGAAATTGCTTGCCGCGCCGACCGGATCAAATGTTTATACATTCGCAAAGCCCTTTCTCCTGCCCCAGTTTGAAAGGCCGCCTGCGAGCATAACATTGACCGCCGACTCGACGATCTCAGTCGAGGATGGTGCTTCGATTGAGACAGATCCGAAAGGATCAATTGCCCTGAAGGGCACTCCGCTAAGTATCCCTACACCTGGTGGACCACCAATCGTTACTGCTACCTTTATCAGCGTGTACGGCACCCTTGATGCCCCGGCTGGAAGTATCACTCTCGATGCGGGCTTCCCTGCTGATAATGTCTCACTCCCTGGTGGTGTGCCCGGTTCCGGTTGGATCTACCTGGGCCCCCGCAGCGTGATTTCTGCGGATGGCGCATCGCTACTCTACGTTGACCAATTCGGGCATCGCGTGGGAAGCGTCCTCGGAGGCGGGTCCGTTACGATACAGAATGCACTTTATGTCGTAGCTGCACCCGGTTCCTTGATCGATGTCTCGGGAACCGAGTCGACGCTTGATCTTGCAACAGGCCAACTTATTGGGATCGCTCCTCAATATGCACCTGACATTGTCGCCAGCAACGGAGGTTCCATCTCGATTTCGGCCATTGCCGGCCTTTCTCTCGATGGGATGCTGTTGGGGAGGCCAGGGGACTATGGCAATCCGCTTGGTTCGGTTGCGACTGGTGGTTCGTTAGCCATTCAGATTATCGGCGGGGCGGTAAATAGCGGAACTGGAATGTTCCCTTTCGTTAATTACGAAAACGGAGGCTTGATTATTTCGCAACAGGGAGACCCTCTGCCTTTCCTTAGCCCAAGCGCGAAATTTACGCCCAACCCGGCGGTTATTCCCGGTTCCGGGTTCGTCTCCGCCCAAACCCTCGAGGCCGGTGCATTTGACAGCGTCAATCTACAAGCAGGCCAGTTCATCCAATTCATTGGGAATGTGACATTGAGCGGATTGGACAATCTCGGGCTTCATGCGCCGATGTTCACTGCCACTTCGACTTACTCTTCGAGCGGTTCGTATCACTCGACCGAAAACCCGACGGTCACTCTTTCGGCTGCCCATATTCTAATCGACGGACAGGGAGGTTCGACCTTGTCGCCTGAGAGCAACGTTGTAACAAATCATGCAGTCCTGTCTGTGGATGCCACGACTCTTGACCTCGACGGGTTCAGTTCAGGTGGGCCGAATCTTCCTGAAATTGGATCGATTAACTTCAATGCAGAGGGCGACCTCCGATTTGTGCCAGGAATAAGTCAAAGCATTATTTCTGGCGTTTCGTTGCTGTTCGGAACGTCGGATAACCACGTTGTTCTAAGTGTTCCCGTCACTTTCCGAGCGACGCAGATTTATCCCCTGTCGGGCGTTTTTGAAACTATCGTCGACACTTATCAACCGGCGCTGCCAACGGACCTTGCGTCCATCACGTTTGCCCGCGCTTCACTTTCGAATAGCGGAGCAACCCCATTGTCCGTCGGTGGCTCCCTGGCAGTTTTTGCGCCGGTGATTGTGCAGGGTGGCGTGATCAAGGTCCCGCTCGGCACTCTCACCCTCGGGTCAAATACAGGCTCTACTGAACTCACGAATGGCACCTTTCCGGTTCCGATCGCGCAGTCCCTGACACTCACACCCGACAGCATTACCTCCGTCTCGCTCGACGGAAACGTTGTTCCTTTCGGCGTTACGTCCGCGTCCGGCACAAATTGGGTCGTGAATCAACCCATCAGCGCCGAGGCACCGCCCACCGGTCTCATTTCGTTAAATGGTGCTAATATACGTATTCAATCCGACCCGCAGTCAGGTGCCAGCGCCGTATTCAACGGCTCCGGTGGCGGCGACCTTTACGCCTATGAATTCACCCCTGGCGTCGGAGGCACCAGTGATGTGCTTGCTCAACCGACCGCCTCAAATGCTCAAGGCATGTACGCCATCCTGCCTGGGGTCGACCAGTATTCGCTGCTTGGAAGTCCGGCAAATGTGTTCCAAACGGTAAACTCTTCGTCGGATGCTGTCCCACAATATGGGCAAATGGTGCATCTGACCGGTGTTGCCGGCCTGCCAACCGGCAATTACGTTCTTCTCCCCGCCCACTACGCGTTACTCCCCGGTGCCTACAGCGTCACGCTCGCGGCCAACTCGATTTCGGCGATGGCTCAAAACGTTGTCAACCCGGTCGGTTCCTATGATGTGCTCGGCTACCTCGACACAGCGACCGCTTCGGGTGTTCGTTCGAATGGAACGCATAATCCGTGGCAACAATTTCTTGTCCAGTCCGGCTCGGTGGTGCGCCAGGAGTCACAGTATATCGAAAGCAAAGCAAATAGCTTCGCGTACCTGGCGAACGCGGGCAGCGCCGATCTTCCAATACCGATTTCACCATTGCTGCCCAAGGATGCGGGTCAATTGGTCATTACCCCGACGCAGTCGCTCGAACTTGACGGCACCGGAGTGTTTAACCACGCTCCCGGTACGATCGGAGGCCGGGTTGATCTCAATATCAGCAGGAATGTGGCGATCGTCGGTGCAGAAGGGAACGACGGAACCACGGGCGCGAGCGGAACCGATTACGGCAATTCGGCCATCGTGATCACGGCGAGCGGGATTAATAATCTGCATGCCCAGAGCGTCTTGATCGGTGGGAGCCGTTACATCGCACCGGAGGCGATCCAGCAACCGAATGGGTCTGCGCCTCTGCCGAATGCAACTTACATCGTTGCTTTGACTTCCAATATCACCGTCGATAACGATGCGGCATCCCCGTTACAGGCGCCTGAAATTATTCTTGCCTCGACGGACGTCATCGATCTCAAGGGGGCGAGCGTCATCCAATCCGTAGGCGCTGTTAACGGGCCGTCGACCGGGGATCTGGATTTCGTCTTCCCGGACTTTTCGGTGGTTAAAAAGAACGACATCATCGGCGCCACATTTCGAGAGCCGACTGGGGCACCGGGTGCCGTTGTTCGGGTCTCGAACGGTGCCAATGTCAATTTCAACCGGTTCGCTGTTCCGCTCGCCCCGATCTCCGGAAATACGGGGTACGGCAACTTGATCATCGAATCGGGTGCACAGATCGCGAGCGGGAACGCGATTTTGCTTGAAGGGTACCAGTCGGCAACACTTGCAACGGGCGCACTCCTGACGGCCCCTTCCATCACGGCGGCCGGCACTCTCGTAAGCCTTGGCAACGTTCCTGGAACGAGAGGGCTGACTTTTTCCGGGCAAACATTCGCCGGACTCAATGCGACCCAAAATCTGACTCTGATCAGTACGACCAGCATCGATATCTGGGGCGCAGCCGGTACCATGACCAATATTGGGAATGCGAATCTCGTAAATCTCATCCTCGATGCGGGCCAGATCAGCAATCGCGTGAACGGATCGAACGTTACGTTGACCGCCGCGAACGTGACACTCCAGGCCAGCAGTACCTATAATTCGCCGGAAGGAAGCTCAATCGGTTCGCTGACCGTGAACGCGGTGACGCTTCCGAATGGCTCCGGTGGCCAGCTCACAATCGGTCCTGGCGTCAAGATCCTGGATGGGTTCTCGGCAGCCACCCTTGCTGCCTCCAAAGAGATCATCAGCCAGGGACTCTTCGCAAACGCCCAGCCTGACGCTGTCGCCGAGCTAGGCTCGCTCACAGTAAAAGGTTCTCTGACCTTCCTCACTCCGTTGCTTACCGCTGCTTCGAATTCCGATCAACAGATCACCGCGACCGGACCGTTCGTTCTTCAAGGGCCGACCGGTACTGCCACTTCATCCACGCTGCAGAGCTTGAGCGCCGGCTTCTTCGTAACAGCGGGAAGCGTGGAAATCGAAAGCTCGATCGTGATGCCCTCCGGTGTCTTCAAGGCGGAGGCGACGACCGGTGATGTCGTCGTGAATCCGGGCGCTGTGATCAATGTCAGCGGTGTCGCACAGCAATTTTTTGATCAGGTTCGTTACGCACCCGGCGGGCAGATCAATCTCACCTCCGATCTAGGCAATGTGACGCTCGGTCAGGGGGCAGTCATTAACGTGAGCGGGTTCATGGGCGCGACCGGAATTCCTGCCGGCGGCGACGCCGGCACGTTCGAAGTGAGTGCAGGCGAAAACGCATCGAATAATCCGGCCGCCGGGTCCTTCACAAGCCAGGGGCAACTGCTCGGAACCGCTGCGTCCGGTAACCAGAGCGGTTCGTTTGTGCTCAACACCGGTACGCTGGCCGATTATTCCAGCCTGAACGCTCAGCTCAATGCCGGAGGTTTCGCCGAATCGCGCAACCTCCGCATTAGGACCGGGAATGTTACAATTACCGGTACGGCCATCTCGCACACCTTTATCCTTTCCGCGGACGGTGCGGACAATATATCGAACGGCCTTTATTACCCGAGTGCCGGAAGCGGCAACATCACCGTCCAGGGTGTCATCGACGCGAGCGGAACTCGCGGCGGAACAATTGAGCTAGCGGCCGGTGGCAACGTGACACTTGCACCGGGATCGCTCCTGGATGCCCACGCGACCAGTGTTGCTGTGGACGGTTATGGAAAACCTATCGATGCCGAAAACGAGGCAAGCGTCGAGATCGATACCGTTGCCGGTACGCTGGACTTGGCAGGCGGAACCATCAACGTATCCGTTCCCGGCGCGGACGCCGTCACCGGACTGCCATTTGGCGGCGACGTCCATTTGCGGGCGCCTTTGATTGTGAATGGTTCCGGAGACAGCCTCCAAGTCTCCTCGATCGGTGCGATCATCGGCGCCACCAGCGTGGATCTCGAAGCCTACAAAGCGTTCACACCGACCGGTGGCATCGTCGACAACGCCCTCGTCGCCTCGATCCAGAGTGCGTTTACCGGCTTCGGCGGTGTGTCGCCGTCAATCGCCGGCCTGGCGAACATTCCAGCCTCTCTCGTCCATTTCCGGCCGGGAGTCGAAATTGACTATAACGGGGATATTACCGTCGAAGTGATGAATGACGCCAATCCAAATGACCTGCCAGGCACCGGAGGTTGGGATCTTTCGACTTGGCGTTACAACAATCAGCCGGGCTACCTGACGATCCGTGCCGCAGGAAATCTCACAATCAATAGCTCGCTAAGCGATGGATTTACCGGAGTCAGCACCTACATTTTATCCGAGCAGCTAGCAAACGACAACGACGCTAACGGTAACCCCATCGTTCAGACAACCGGCCCTTCCTGGAGTTATACCTTGGTCAGCGGCGCCGATCTCCGCGCCGCGGATGTGACACAAGTCGAGAGCTCGTCAAAGTTGTTGCCGTATTTGACTCCATCTGGACAAACGCTCTACAAAGAGGGCAACTTTACGCTTGCCCCGGATAACTATATCCGCACGGGCACAGGAAACATTACGATCGCCGTCGGCGGGAACATGATGCTCGAGGACGCGCTGTCGACGGTCTATACAGCCGGTGTTCCAGTGTATCCTTGGGCAGTTCCAGCGATTTCCGGGGGAATCTTTTCCGTTTCCATGGGTAATACTCCGACCTACCCGATTGCGAATCCGATCAACTTCCCGACGGATGGCGGCAATATTTCGATCGACGTCCAGGGCAACATTACAGCCGTGCAGACCCCGCAGCTCATCACCGATTGGCTATGGCGTCAGGGAGGGGAGGATCCGTCTTACCCCGGAAATGGTGGGGGGACGGTACCTGCGACCTATGTCCCGGAAGCCTGGGGGCCGATTTTCGGGCTCGCTGGCCCCGTCTTTGCGCAGGGCCAGCCCGGTATTTCGGGCGGGTTCGACGTAGTACCTGGATACTATTCGTTCGCCCAGGGTATCGGCGCGCTGGCAGGCGGCAATGTCACGGTCCAGGCCGGGGGCAATATCACCGATCTTTCGGTCGTTATCCCTAGCAACGGTTATCAAATTTCCAAGACGGGCACCCCCTCCGGTCCAAGCGACCTGGCAATTCAGGGCGGTGGAGATCTCGTGGTCAAAGCCGGCGGCAACATCGGACCGGCATCAGGAGACACCAGCCTTGCCGGAACCAAAGGGGGTGGTCCGGGCGCAATCTTTTATGTCGCGCGCGGAACTGGCAACATTTCGACCTCTCGGCTGAGTTCGGCTTCAGGGTCGGTCACGGCCGAAATCGCGATGGACGACGCGGTCGTCTCGGTCAATAGCGGGAGTGATCTGAAACTCGCTCCGTTCGATCCGATGGNGGAAAACCAGGTATTCGCCAACCAGAATGATCCTGGCATTCTCATACCGACTTCTAACTTTTTTTTGAACGGCTTCCAGTTGTCACCGTACGCCTATCTTGCGCTGTTCCGGAGTTACGAGTTTGGCTACACCTCCAGGAGCGAGTTGGACGAAACGAGTTATGCGGGGAATATCTTGCCCGCGTTTGAACCTTTTCACGCGGGAGAAACGTCTAATAGTTATTTCGATCTGAAGTATCAATTTCTCCACAGCGGCTGGGATAGCAGTGTTGCCGGAAATAACGCGATCCCGGTCGAGTTTTTCTCGTTCTCGCTCACCGGAGAAGTGGGTGCCGAAATTATTCATGGTGCCACTCTTGGGAGCGTCCAGGTTTTGCCGCCGACGATGCGTGTGACCGCGTTCCTTGGCGGTATTTCGGGCGGGACTCTCGCGGACGAAAAAGCCGGATATGATTATCTTGGATCCGATTTTCAATTTCCGACCTCGACCGGAACGGCCGATTACCTCGCCTACAAGGATATTTCAATCGTTCCCGCGCTCAGTGACGCAGATCCGGCCGAGTACCCGACTCTGTCCGACCCGCAGGCTTACGCCGAAGTTTCCAGTGCTGGTTCGGGACCGTTTCTTGTCTCAGTCATTGCGACGTTTCCGGAGTCCTACGTAACCTCCGGTTCCCCTTTTTTCGCGCTCCCGAGCATAAGCCAGGCGCATTCGCAGAATATTCTCCACGCCGGTGACACCGATCCGGTCCGGATCTATTCGGTGACAGGCAGCATTACGAATACGAATCCCCCGTCCACCGGGAAGTTACACACCATCTTCGAGATTCCAAAACCAGTTTGGATCAAAGCGGGCGGAAACGTGACGCTTCTGCTGAACCAGGATCCCGGTACGGGCACTGCTTCGGGTACGGCCTCACAATATCTTACGGAATGGATTGAGAACACTCTCCCGAGCGAGGTCTCCGTCATTGAGGCCGGCCTGGACCTTGATCTCAATGTCCGAATCGATGGTCCGGGCACGCTCTACGTTCAGGCTGGTCGAGACCTGCTCGGCACCAGCCAGATCGTGAGCGAAGGAAACGGAGACGATACGAGCTTGCCGTCCGAGGGGGCGAACATCACCGTCATCACCGGTGTTGGGGGCGTGGGTTCCGGCTATGGCCCCGATTACAGCGCGTTCATTCAGACCTATTTCAATCTAGCGAATACGGCCAACGGTGTCGAAAACTATCTCAATGCGGTGGAAACTGGCGAGGGTCTCGGTCCGGTTGCGGCCCTGGCCTACCTTGAGAACCTGCCGCCCGAACTCCAGGCTACGTATGTCCTGCCTGCCTATTACAACGAACTGAAAATGTCCGGGCGCGATTACAACAATCCGGCTGCGACTGATTATCACAATTATTCGCGGGGGTTTAAGGCGATCGATACTCTGTTCCCCGGTTCAAATTACCAGGGCAATTTGGATCTCTCGATAGAATTGCCGGGGACTTTTAATGGGCCGGACAACCCGAACAATATTAAAGGACTCGGCCAAGGTCAGGAGTTCGTCGCACAAGTCAATACCGGGGAAATCAATACCGCGCGCGGCGGCAACATCGAGTTGCTCGCGCCCGGTGGTTCAATCACTGTCGGCCAGCCGAACGGCACGGCGGCGCTCAACAGCGGTATTACGACGGCGCGGGGCGGCAGCATCAGCAGTTATTCCGCGGGAAGCGTCGAGGTAAACCAATCCCGTTTGGCGACACTCGGGGGCGGCGCGATTATTATCTGGGCCGGTGACACCAATCCGGCCCTGGTTCCGAACCCGCCTCTGGACAAGATCGCGAATATCGACGCCGGTAAAGGGTCGAAGACCGAGCTCGTCGCACCGCCGCAATCCTTCCTGGTCGATGCCACCACCGGCGTGATCGGGCTGGATCCCGCAGCTGTGTCGACCGGAAACGGTATTGCGACGTTGCCCGCCGTCGCCGGTGCACCACCTTCCGACATCGATCTGATTGCTCCGGATGGGACTGTTAACGCGAGTGACGCCGGGATCCGTGTCTCCGGCAACTTCAACGTTGCCGCTGCGCATGTCGTCACGAACGGCAACATCAGCGTGGCCGGGACGTCCGTTGGTGTTCCGACTGTTGCCGCTCCGAACATCGGTGGTCTCACCGCCGCTTCGAATACGGCTGGATCCACAACGAATGCTTCAACTCAGATCGCGAATCAGACCGCCAACCAAGCCCAGCAGCAGGAAGTCCCGTCGCTGATTACTGTCGAAGTGCTGGGGTACGGAGGAGGATAGGGGAGGGATTCACCAGAGAGGCACGAAGGACGGAGATCACAGCGCGGCGTAGCCGCAACCAAAAAGGACGCGGTGTCGGCGTATCGGCGTGACGGCGTGTCGGCGAGACCGAGGGGAGTGCGCCTACTATTGAATAAATTGCAAAAGTCACCGGATGAAAATCCTCGCAAAAAAAGAAACAAGAATTCCAACGATTGTAGTACAGAGAGGATGATTCACCGCAAAGACGCAAAGGACACGGAGATCAGGAATTGGGGGATTGGATTCGGACGGTAGGTCGGAATGTTGCCGAGGAATAACACAGGCGAGACGCCTATGATACTTTCGGCTTGGCGCCGTTCCAGCGTGTGTTCGTAGCGAACCGCTGTTTCAGGAACCGCGTGCAATTTCTCCACCCATTGCAGTCGGAAACTGGCGCGCAAAGTATCATAGGCGTCCCGCCTGTGTTCTTTGGAACGGATGTTCAGTGAGAAGTAAAAATGAAGCACTGCTGTCCGGTTATGAGGAGTTCGGTGATGGATTATGCCTTTAGTGATAGGCACTTAGGGCTCGTCATGAAATAAGTGTATCAAATATTTCATGTATTTGGACGAATTGTATAGTTCCATTCTCCGTGGAACGAGTCGGGACGAATATTTATT
>JGI26340J50214_10000369_pt1 | contig 16114 bp, 11 predicted proteins | sample BogFormECP12_OM2_FD_50214 | JGI IMG/M metagenome (IMG submission 50214)
GACCCANAATTATCTGAGCCAAAAATCAGGACTGCCGACATCACCTACGCGGCAGCGTCCGCCGCGCCAGCGGCTTCGTTCTGACGGGCAACCCTGACATAATCCGATAACGGAAGGGTAGCCGACCAACAAGCAGCGATCACCGGCGGCGTATCTACTTCCCTTACCTTCCCACCCTATTTCAATATGTCATCCAACCAGTCGAATATGATCTGGTGCTCAAGGCTCTCGTCGTTCACTCCGCAGTGAGCCTCACCGCCCTCCTTTGCGGCGATGATGTGCTGCGCCTTGGGACAGGTCAGCTTGTCGTAGAACTTCTGACCGTCAACAGCCAGTTGTCCCTCGCCTTGTCCGCCAATATTGAAATACGGGCAGGTGAGCTTGTCCTCCAAACCCCACAAGTTGTACTTGCTCAGCCCGTCGATGAATTCTGCGATTGTTCCGCCGTTCGCACCATGTCGATAACGTATGTCTCCCTGAGCGATAAACCTTCTCGTCACGGTCGACAGATCGATTTTGCTTTCAAGATTTCTGGGGCACGGTTGATCCACCGGTAACCCGAGTATTTCCAGAACATCGTTCTGCCAGTTCGTCAGGGTCGTGCTCGCAATGCAGGCCTTTATCCGCTTCTCAAAAGCGGCTGCCCTCGGCGCAAAGTACCCCCCCAGGCTCCAGCCGACCAAGGCAAGGCGTTTCGGATCGACATCGGCACGACCGAGCACCCAGTCGCAAACGTATCTCAGTGGAACCTCGGTATCCGGTCGGAAGAACAGCTCGGCACCGGGATTCGAATACATCGCACCACGCTGCCCCGGAATCTCGAACAGCAAGGCGTTGTATCCGCGGCGAAGCGCTGCCGCGCCGCCGCCCCAGAAATAGAGTTCCTCGCCCAAGGAGTCGGCGCCACCAAGGCTCATCAACGTTGGTCGCGGCTTATTGCTCGCATCAGCCTTCAGGAAATAGCCGGGAAGCGACTTCCCGTTCTCATACGGAATACTGACGACCTCGAACGGCGGGTCCATCCGTTTTCCGGCTTGCATAAAGCAATCCCGTTGGCGCTCCCAACCCGCGCGGCACTTGGGATCCGGTGTGCTTTGGTAAAAACCCACTTCGCGCCAGTACGACGACGCCCGCAGGAACGCCTCTCGCGCACTGACCAGATGCCCGCCCGCAAGCGACTTCCGGGCGATCGCCTCCACCCGCTCCGCGGTGACGCGCCATGCTTCGGTATAGCTATCCTCCTTTTCGTCCTCGATGCGCGAGGCAGTCTCGTAGCACTCGCCGATCTCGGCCCCGCCATACGTAGTGCACCCCATCGTTCGCACGAACTGGAAATCGAAGTTGCCCTTGAATCGCCTCGGCATCCCGGCAGTGGCGCCAAACGCCAGTGTGGCGCGGTTTTGAGTGCCGGGGGCGGCTGATTTGTTGGAATTCGGATCTTGTATTCTTCCGCCATTAGCACTTACCGATTCAGGAGTTGCATTTGGATTTGTCTTCGCTTCAGCCACGGGAGTCATTTCAGTCTTCTCCTAATCTCTTCATCTCTTCTTTTTTTGAAGCTACGCTGCGCGCGGGTTGTCTGGTTGGTGAAAACTAACCTCGCATCTACCTTGGAACTGTGGCANCGCGCTGACGAGTAAACTGTCCTCTTTTGCTCAAAACGCACCCAGTTTTGTCATTCGCGAGACTTCGCGCTCGTAGAGTTGTTCGTCCTGCAAATTCTGCCGATATGAGTTTTAGACCTAAATCGAATTTTGATGGGTCCGCGAATTTAGCCAGACGATCAACTGGCCAGACGATCAACTGGCCGCCAGCCAGAGTCAGTTTCTGGATAGAGGAGACTCGTGAAAACATCGCGCCTCAGTGTCATCGTCCTTCTCGCGATCACTTGTCTGGTAACTTACGCAGTTTATCGGAATGTCCATCCCAGAGGTTTCTCAGGTGGTGCTCTCCATCCTGCCCCGTTACACATCGCGAACCGTCCACAGTTCATTCCAAGCGACGTAGTCCAAATCTTTCCCGAAAGAGCGCCGTCTCAGGTCGCAATTCTACTGACCAAGTCCGACGAAAACGGCGAGTCGCCGGTACGATGTCTGCAAGCGATGGGGATTCCGTTTCTTGTGACTCGAGATCTGCGCACCGCACTACGTCACAAGCTGCTGGTTTTGTATCCGGAGGTTGACGGAAGAACCTACGATGCGGCTCAGGCCCAGGCAATATCCGATTTCGTGGCGCACGGTGGCGTTATTTTCGCTCAGGATGTCTTCTGGGGCGGTTTCAAGACGTTGTTCGGTTTTGAAGATGTGGTTCCTCTCCGCACCCGTCACAAGATCGTCTTCGATACGACAGATCCTGAGGCTGCAGATCCAACGTTGCGGTACTTGAACCGCGGGGCCGAAAAAGAAGTTCCGTTGGGATCCACCGCGATCCCTGAAGTCATCTGGAGCAATGGCTACAAGGCAACCCCCGGAACGCGAAGCCTGGCGCGGTTCGAGGACGGTTCCACCGCCGTGCTCAGGCACGACGTGGGACGAGGTCACACGTACCTGATCGGCGTGGCTCTGAATGACGTCGTGCTGCGGAATCAGCAGAATCGGGATTACGAAGCGCAGGGGATTTATGTGAATGGCTTCGAGCCCGGTACCGATGTCTGGCTGCTTCTGTTGCGCGCCTGGTACGAAACTTACTCGGACACTGGCATCCGCCTGGGCACGATCCCAGAGGGGAAGAGGTCGGTCTTGATGCTCTCGCACGACGTTGACTGGGAGTATTCGTTCAAGCCGATGCTCGCCTTCGCCGCTTTCGAAAAGAGCGCAGGAACGTCCAGCACGTTTTTTGTGCAGACAAAATATCTGGATGATGCCAACAGCCACGCTTTTTTCTTCGGCCAGTCGCTGGATATTTTGCGGGAGCTGGTCGCCGGGAAGAGTGACATCGGAAGCCACAGCGTGATCCATTCGAAACTATTCAACAAAGTGCCGCTCGGAACCGGCGGGGAACAATATCCCAGCTATCACGCCCGCGCCACACGCGACAATGCAGCCCAGGATGCGACCGCGCTAGGGGAAGTCTGCGTGAGCAAGAGTCTGCTCGACGGTGAGATTCCCGCGCATGAAACCGTCTTTTTTCGCGCCGGCCATTTGCGAGTACCCCCCTTTCTTCCGGAAGCGCTGGTGCGTTGCGGATACGAGTTCGATTCATCGTTTACCGCCGGAGATGTGCTCACCAATTTCCCGTATCGATTGGACTTTGATTTAGGGATGACCGAGCCCGCTTCGATATTCGAGTTTCCCGTCACGTTTGAGGACGAACAGCTGCCGCCGCTGTTGGATCGTATTCCCGCGATGCTGGATGTGATCGAAGCCAACGCGGAAAACGGAGCGCCCTCCGTGATCCTGATTCATAGCAACAACGCGCAGGACAAGCTGGAGGCGGAGCGAGCGCTGCTTTCCCGGCTGCCCAACGACATTCTGGTCGAGAATATGACCGAGTACGCGCGCTTCTGGAAAGCCCGCAGTCAAGTGAGTTGGGTTCCCCGGCCGGCTACGGGCGGGGCTTCTGGCGAAGTCCGAATCGAAATCAATTCGGAGCTTCCCGTCGCGGGACTTACGCTGGTTTCGCCCCGCACAATTCAAAACGCCTCAGGGATACCCGGGATCCGTTGGACAGAACATGAAGTAATTCTTCCCGATCTGCCGGCTAAATCCCAGGTCTTCGTCCACCTCAACTACTCCCAACGCTAGATTCGCGCTCCGTCGCCCAAGCTGGGTTACCACAGTCACCTGTTTGAGTGCACGATTCCTACCGATGGTCAGAGTGGTGCAGAAATGCCCGGGAAATGGTGCCGGCGGGCATGTTGCCGAAGCACGTCCCCCACAGGCGCAAACGCAGGCGGTGTCCCAGAGGAGCGTTTTGAATTTGTTTTACAGATCGTGTCTCGATTCCCGGCGAACTGCCGCGGCGTTTATCGTGGGGGCCTGCCTTCTGGTCTCCACAAGCCTGCTTGCCGAGGACGACTGGCAGCAGCAGGTGCGTTCCGCTGTGGACCACCATCAGATTCCTGCGGCGCTGGTAGTGGTGAATCGTCGTCTGACAGGGGCGCCGGACGACATGGAAGCGCATGCCTGGCGCGGCCGGCTGCTGGCGTGGACTGGCCATTGGCAGGAAGCGGAAACCGAATACCAACTGGTCCTGAACAAGTTTCCCAACGATGTGGACGTGCTGACCGGCCTGGCGGATGTCCTGCTCTGGCAGCAGAAATATTCGGAGGCGCTGGCGGTCCTGGAACAGGCTCGCAGTGTCGCGGCGCAGAATCCGGATGTGTTAGTACGGCGCGCGAGATTGCTTGCCCTGCTCGAACGCACTTCCGAGGCGCGCGCTCAGTTTCAGGCTGTTCTGACTTATGACCCCTCAAACCCTGCTGCGGCAAGCGGGTTGGCAAGTTTGGTAGGCGTTTCGAAATACGAGCTTCGCATCGGGGAGGAAGCAGATTTCTTCAATTACGCCGAAGACGCGCAAGTCGAAACCGTCACGCTCACGGCGCACTTGAATCGAACCTGGACCACGACCGTCGGCGTCAGCCCGTACCACCTTTTTGGCGAGAACGCGGTAAAGATCTGGGCGGAGGCGGCATACCGCTTCCACCAGAACAATTGGGTACGCGTTCTGGGCGCAGGAGCCAATCCGCAGGATGTGGTGCCGGAAAGCGAGGCGCTGATCGAATACGGTCACGGCTTCCGATTCTCCAATGCGTGGGTCAAAGGATTGGAGAGTTCTTATCAAGAACATTCTCTTTGGTATCGAGGCGCTCAGGTCGTAACCCTGAACACGACGCAAATCGCGTATCTGCCCAAGCAGTGGATGTGGACACTGTCAGTCAGTGGAGCTCACACGCGGTTTGCCGGCGGCGAATCGGATTGGGTTCCTTCTGGCTCAGCCAGGCTGGGCTTTCCATTGTCTCGAAGTATGTTTCGAAATCTCTCCGGCAATCTGCTCTTTGCGGTGGGCGCGGAGAATTTCGCCCAGGTGGATCAAATCGGGCGGCTGTCGGCTCGCACCTATGGCGGAGGCCTGCGCTACCGGTTCGCCGAAAGTCAGGATGTTACTGCTTTTGTTGCCAGGCAGGATCGCGAGCACGGGCAGAAACAGACCAGCCTGGGACTGAGTTATGGGATCCGATTCTAGCTGGATTCGAGACATGGGCTTTGCCTGGCTGCTGGCCAGGGCGATTCTGTTTTCGCTGATCGGCATTTTGCTGCTGGTGAGCTTCATCGTATTCCGCCGCTGGTATCGCGGACGTTACTTCACCCGGCTGAGCCAACGCACCTTGGCTCTTCGCGAACAATGGCCCGACATATTGTCCGGGAAGATTCCCGGCTCCGCCTGGCGATTGAACGGCTTGGACTGCCAGATTGTGGAAGACATATTGCTCGACAACATCGAAGTCTCTCAACAAGAACTGCCGGAGCTGCTGGCGTGCCTTCGCAACAGTGGATTGCTCGACCTGCGCATCCGCGAGGCGCGCACTTCGCAGGGTTGGGATCGCCGATCGGCGTTACTGAGATTGGGCCGCACGCGCGCCCCGGAGGCCGTGCCCGCACTGGTTGAGGCTCTGGAGTCTGCTTCGGAAGAAACTCGCATCGCCGCGGTTCGTGGGCTGGGTCGAATTGCGCTGCCCCAGGCGGCGGTGCCTCTGCTGGACATTTTCGCGGCCGGGCAGCTGGAGGTTCCTGAACACACTTTGAAGAATGCGCTCATGAATTGTTGCCGCGAAGCGCCGGAAGTTCTGTTGCCCCACTTGAATCGCACGAGTGGGCGGACGCGCGAGCTGATTGCGCGAGTTCTGGGAGAACTCGCCGACCCGAGTCTGGGCGACGAATTGCTGATCCTGGCTGCCGATGCTCTTCCCGAGGTTCGCGCATCGGCGGCCCGGGCCCTCGCCAAAGTGCGGCCTGAGGTTTCCTTCCCCGTGCTGTCGACCCTGGTGTTGGATGCAGAGTGGTTCGTTCGGCTGCGCGCAGTGATTGCCCTGAGTTCCCTGGATCATCCCGGAAAGATTCACGTGCTCTTGCGGGCGTTGTGTGATTCGAACCGCCACGTCCGGCAAAGAGCCGCGTGGACGCTGGCCCGCACGCACCAGGGAAAAGAAGACATTCTGGAAAAGGTCGTGGCCACGAACGACAACTATGCCTTGCAGGCCTTCCTCTCGGAACTGGAGCGCTGCGGTTCTCTGGACGCGGCATTGGATCGATTGGGGAGCATCGTCAATCGGACACACGAAGCCGCCGACGTCGAGAATGTCGCCGCCCTCGTCCGGGAACACTTCGCGGCGCCAAACAAAGTCGCAGCCACAGCTGCGGGAAAACCCTGATGCTGCGCTTCCTGGAAATCTCGAACGACACGTTCTTCGTCTTCTACCTGATCTCGAACCTGATCAATTTGGCCCTCCTGGTTGTGGCTATTTACAAGAACAGAATGCATCGGCACCGGCTGGAGGGTATCCGCATCGAGGGCATCCAATCGTCTCCCTTCACTCCACCAATCAGCCTGCTGGTGCCGGCCCGCAACGAAGAAATGTGCATCGTCGACAACGTGCGATCGCTGCTGCGTCTGGACTATCCGCAACTGGAAGTCATTGTGGTGAACGATGCCTCGCAGGACGGAACCATGCGCGAGCTTCGCGACAACTTCGGATTGCATCGCTCGCCCACCCTCTACATTCCCGAGATCGAAACGGCCCCGGTGATCGGGATTTACCGGAGTACGCAGCACCGCCAGTTGCTGGTGCTGGACAAGCAATCGGCAGGCTGCAAAGCCGACGCGATCAACGTCGGCATCAATGCGGCCAGCAGCCCGTATGTGTGCGTGGTGGATGCCGACTCCATCCTCGAAAAGGACTCGCTCGCCCGCATTATGGCCGGGATCATCTCCGATCCGGAGCGTGTAGTCGCAGTCGGAGGGATTGTTCGCATATTGAACGGGTCCATCGTTCAGGGTGCAGAACTGAAGCGAGTCGGGCTGCCCAAGACGCATATCGAAATGCTGCAAGTCATCGAGTACCTGCGCGCATTTCTGGTGGGCCGCGAAGGCTGGGCCGCCTTCAATCTGCTGCCCATTATTTCGGGGGCCTTCGGCATCTTCCGCCGCGATCTCCTGCTGAAGATTGGCGGCTTCCGGGCGGATGCAGTTGGGGAAGACTTCGACCTGATTGTTCGTCTCCACCGTTATCTGCATGACCACAACATCGACTACCACATCAACTTTATTCCCGACCCGACTTGTTGGACCGAAGCGCCTTCGGACTACAAGTCATTGGCCCGCCAAAGGGCACGTTGGCATAAGGGCCTGCTCGATACGCTCTGGTCGGCCCGCGACATGCTCTTCCGCAAGCGCTACGGCCGGGTCGGCTGGGTCATTCTGCCCTATATGTGGCTGTTTGAGTGCTTTTCTCCGGTGCTCGAAATGCTCGGTTACGCCACGATTATTCTGGCCGCCTTTTTGGGCGCTCTCAGTCAGGATTTCTTCATCCTGTTCCTTTTGTTCGGATATGCATTTGCCACCTTGATCTCGGTGGGTTCCGTGCTGCTCGAGGAAATGAACTACAGGCGCTACAGCAGTTGGCGGGACGTAGCATGGTTATTGATTTACTGTCTCTTTGAGCATTTGCCTTACCGGCAGATGACCATGTTATGGAGATTGCAAGGAATTTGGGAGTATCTACGCGGCGATTTGAGCTGGCATCAGGTCAAACGAACCGGAACCTCGGCGAGCGCCCGGCAATGAGCAGTCCCTGGCGGCAGAATCGCCGCAATATTTCGAGTGCGTCCATCTTGACAGGTATTTCAAAAGAAAAAGAATACCCAGAGAAGCACGTCCTTTTGTGGGAGACGCAATCGATGAGCGTAAATGCGGATCTGTCTCTCGCACTCAAGTACGGCCCACGTGTGCCCTCTGACGTGCAAACCCGACATAACCCATACAGGCCAGAAGTCGGCTCCTGGGAAGTTGGACATCCCAGCACCCAAAAGAAGCCAACGCGAGGGCGGCACTGGCAACGACAGCCAACCCGCATAAATACTGAGGTTCTTCCTGAGCGCGTCAAAGAGTTTGGCGCAGCTTGTGCCGGGGGGTAACGCGTGCACACGCAATCAACTTGCTAATCGCGCCTTTGGCGCATACTCTCAAAGCAGGTCTGGTTTGAGGTTTGCAAAGGGAGAACATCTGACACACGACGAAATGAAGGCTTCATACGTTGTGATCCGCCACAACGTCCGCACCTACGAATCGGCGGGGGTGGTCGAGGTGGTCAAGGGACGAACCAACGCAGAGACCACGCTGAAGAAGTTCGAAGACAGCCAAAGCTCCGCCGACCGGCACGAGGGCTGGCGGTATTTCCTCGAAAAGAGCAGCTTGAAGGCGGGCACGGACCCGGCCGAGGCTACCGAACTTCGTCAGGCGGAGTTGGAAAGCCGCGAGTCCAAAGCCACGCAAGAAGCTGGTCCCAACGGGGGCGCGACGTCGAGGTGATCGGCATCCTGCGGCAATTTGCTTGCTAACCCAGGCTCGGCGGCGTAGCATTCTTCTGTGCGTTAGACCGAGTCGGTCGTGAGCAGTTCTCGCCTAATCAGCCAGCACCTGCCTCCGAATCTCTCCAGCGTAAATTGATTGAAAGGAACACCGTATCAACATGGCAGAACAAGGAACAGTCAAGTGGTTCAATGACGCCAAGGGCTATGGCTTTATCAGCCGGCAAAATGGCGAGGATGTTTTTGTGCACTTCTCAGCGATCCAGGCGGGCGGCTTCAAGAGCCTGCAGGAGGGCCAGACAGTGCAGTTCGACGTAACCAAGGGCCCCAAGGGCTGGCAGGCGGAGAACGTCCAGCCGCTGTAAACCTCATCCCGGGATAAGAAGGGCGATCTCTCCGGAGATCGCCTTTTCAGTTTCTTTGGGTGCTTCTGCTCGGTCCGATATCAAGACGGATCTCACTTGGTTCGCAGCGGCATTGCAAAGTCAGCGGTTCCAACTTTAACGATCGTTCCGCGCGGCTGCGGCTTCGCCTCTTTTGATTCTTTACCTTCCTCGGGCTTGGTCTTTGTTTCCGTATTGGGCGTAGGCGCAGGTTCTTCCGTCCATATGCCGTAGACGCGCCCGCCGTACGCCGCGATTCCGCTGTAGTCGCCGAAGAAAACGCTGCCGACTTCAAATGGTTCGTCGGTCCAGGCGTAGTTGTTGAAGCTGTGTCCGCCGTCGGTGGAGCGCGCCAGAACCACGATTTGCTTGCGGTTGGCGGGATCACGGCGTCGGTCATAAAAAATCACATCGATGGAGCCGTCGGTCGGATCCACGGCGAGCCACTGAAAAAACTGGTCCGCCCCATTGTGGATCGCGTCATTGTTCACGCGGATCGGCGCGGACCAATGCTTGCCGCCGTCGTCGGAGGTCGCCAGGAAAACATCGAGGTCGCCGTTGCGATAGTCGCTCCAAGTCACATACAGGCGCTTGCTCTTCGGATCGATGGCAATCTGCGGAAATCCGTTGGCCCGCTCGAGCGCGTCGATGGCGAACATAATGGGCGCGGTATGAATGACGGCCCGCGCGCGGGAGAAACTCACGCCGCCGTCGCGCGACGCTGTCAGCATGATCGAGTCATCCTGGCTCCAGATTGCGTACAGCGTACCCTCCGGACCGACTACGCCGTCGAAGCCCTCGACGGCGCCGTTGTCGTCGCGCGGCAATCCGGGATGCTCGTCGATCTCCACCGGCTGCGACCATGTTTTCCCGTCGTCGGTCGAGCGCGACAGCACCATCTGGGAATCGGTCAGTCTCCACCGCGTCCAGCCAACATAAAGATTGCCGGCATAGCGGCTATGGCTGTTGTCCGCGACAATGTACGGCTTGTCTTCAAACGGAATCCCCGGGGAACTCGGCTGCTCGGCGACAGGGAAGTGATCCGCTTCCCAGGTTTTTCCGCCGTCGAGCGAGCGCCGCACAAAAATTCCGTTACGGGTCGCGCCCCGGGCCCAGTAGTTGAACGTCCCTAGCTTGTCGAACGCGATGTAACACACAAAGGCATGACCCTGGTTATCGAAAGCTACCGACACATCGCCAGAGACGCGATAGTTCTTGGGATCCACGTTTTCGGCCAGTTGCCAGCTGTGGCCAGCGTCCTGCGAGTAGGCGGCGTGAACGTTGTCCTGAAACACGCCGACAATCTGTTGCGGATTCGCCGGATTTACCGCGATGGATGGCTCGGTGAACGGCCCCACCGCCGGCGTGAGAGGAAAGACCTGAGCCTGCGGAGCTATGGGAAGCTCCTGCCCCCGCGCGAGCAAAGACGCAGTGCAGAACAGTGCGAAAAAAGCTGACAGCATGAATCGGCGGATATGTTTCAACAAGAACATGCGAAAAGCCTCGTTTGTTCGCGATCAAGTGAACTTCGTTAGGGAAGTTCTCCGGAGCATAAAGCGGCGCCTCCGGCAATGCCGGCATCGGCCCCGTAGTGGGCCATCAACAGCGGAATTTCCGAGACGCGGGGATTCACGCACCAGCTGGGAAGGCGGTTCTTGATGTCATCGAAGAAGGGTTTGAGCATGGCCGCCACGCCGCCGCCCATCACCAGAACGTCGGGGTCGAGCAGGTCGACGATGTTGCCGAGCCAGGGCGTCAGGACGTCGACGGTTTCTTGGAGAATTTCCCGCGCCACCGCATCGCCCGCCGCATAAGCCTTGCCCACCATTTCGCTGGTGATGGCCGCCACGTCACCGTTGGCCAGATCGAGAATCGCCGACGGCCGCGATGGACTGTCCTTAAACTTGCTTCGCGCCCGCGCGCCGATCGCGGGACCCGCCGCAAGTATTTCAATGCATCCGAGTTTTCCGCAGTTGCAGCGCGGCCCGCGATAGTCGATGCTCACGTGACCGCCTTCGCCCGCCGAGCCGGTGCTGCCGTGGTAAATGCGGCCATCGAGAACAATGCCGGTGCCGATGCCGGTTCCAATCGTGGCGTAGAAAACGTAGCGGAACCCGCGGGCCGCGCCCCAGCGCGTTTCCGCTAACGCTGCGGCGTTGGCATCGTTATCCACTTTGACGGGCACGTGATACATGTCTGCGATTTTCTCGGCCAGCGGAAAGTTCCGCCAGCAGGGCAGATTCGGGGGATTGAGAACTACACCAGTTTTTGGGTCGAGCGGCCCGGGGGCGCAGATGCCGATGCTGTGAACTCCGCCCTCCGGCTCCGCCGCCGCGGCCATGGAATCAATCGCGCCAGCGACCGCCTGTAAGGCCGCTTCGGCCGTGCCGTTGGCGACCATCGGCTTGCGGCCCTGCGTAAGTATTTTGCCTTCGCGGTCGACGAGTCCGACCGCGACTTTGGTGCCACCGATATCGACGCCAAGAATGGGACCGTCAGCCGTTGAGTTCTTACTCATGGCTGGGCCGTCGCCACCGTCTGCGGCAGGGAAGAGAACTGCACCTTGATGGTCTTGATCTCGTAGGGCGTGGTGTGCAACGTAACTCCGCCGTTGTGAATCGCAATGTTTGCCGTCGGTTTTTCCATAAGATCAGTTTCCGACGCCGATTCTGCGCCGGGAGGAAGTTGAATGGTAACGTCGCCCTCCTTGCCCGCCCATTCGTAGTAGCGCAGAACCAGCGCGTTCTCGTCTTCGGCCTTCTTCAGAGCCGTCACGATGACATTGTCCGGTTGTGCCTGCACAAAGGAATGCTCGGCCGCGAGCGCTCCCTGATGTTTTCCGAACGGCAGCGAAATCAACTTGTAATTCAGTTCATAGCCGCGGCGAATCGTGAGCGCATCCTTCCAGCCTCCACCGTGCGGATACAGTGAGTAGGTGAACTCATGATGACCCTCGTCGGCGTGCGGGTCGGGCCACTCCGGCGAACGCAGCAGCGACAGGCGCAGTACATTTCCTTTCGCGTCGTATCCGTATTTGCAGTCATTCAGCAGACTGAACCCGTGCGTCGAGTCGGAGATGTCAGCCCAGCGCTGCGCCGGAACTTCAAACTGCGCCTGCTCCGCGGGAGTATTTCGAGTGGTGGGACGCTCGACCGAGCCGAAAGGAATTTCAAATGCCGCTTTGTCGCTGTGCGCGCTGACCGGGAACGCGATCTTCAGCAGAATATGTTTTTCATGCCATTCCGCCTGCATCTTTACGTCCACGCGAGGCACGCCCGCGTACATGATGATGTCGCGGATAAAAGTTGAGTTCTGGAAATGGTTTTTGATCTGGATGACCGCCCGCAGCGGGCCGCTCTCCATTAGCTTCACTTCATCCGCCTTGTCCAGATCCCAATGTTGCTTCTCGAAATCGGCGTCGATATTCCATGCGTCCCATTGTTTTGGTTTATCGACGAACGTCTGTAGCAAATTCCCGCAGGTTGAGGTCTTAGGCCCACCCGTGTCGGTTTCCGCGGGCGCCAGCGCCTCTGTGCCGCTGCGTTTGTCGAACAGGCTGGTCATGCAGCCGGTTTGCGAATCGATCTTCAAGCGAATGAACTCGTTCTCCAGGCTATTCGCAGAAGCGATGAGGAAAGTAGGAACTGCTTGTGCGCTCATGGCAGGACGCACGAAATAGGTGCGGTAGCCGAGCGACTGCGTGTTGGCCATCAACAACACCCGCACACGGTGCGTCTCGTCGTCGACGGAAAGAAGTTGCGATGGCACCAACTTTCCGTTCGAGTCGGCCACTTCGATTTGATTTACCAGCGTCGGCAGTTGCGCTTCAACCTCAGTCACTTCGGTGCGCGGCCACGAGAGAGAATTGAAAATCAGCACCGGGACCTCGCTTTGAATGTTCCCGCCTTGCGTATTGACGTGCGCGGCAATCTCGCGCAGAGATTCCATGGTGACGTCATTCGCCGCGCGGTCCACATCCTCGAGATTGCGCTTGGCGTCGAGATAGTTCACCGCGATGCCGGAACCCGGCATGATGTCGTGGAAGTGATCGAACAGAAGGTTTTTCCAGGTCAGTTCCATCCCATCCTGCGGGTAGGCCCGGCCGTAGAGCGAGGCCAGCGACGCGAACTTCTCGGCATTGAGAACCGTCTCTTCGGCGCGCCGGATTCTGCGCTTGGTTTCGGCCTGCGTGGTGAAGACTCCGCGGTGGTACGCAAAGTAAAGTTCGCCATCCCACGTCGGAACCTGCATGCTGGGGAGTTTCTTCTCCAGATCACTGAAAAAGTCGCGGGCGAAACTGAACTCAAGCTTTGGAAATACCGCATCGGGAGCCCGCAGTTGGTCGGCGTGATCGAGCATGATGCGCGTCGGCCCGCCGCCGTGATCGCCCACGCCGTACAGGTGCATCATCTCGGGTTTGTCGGGGACGGTTTTACCGTAGATCGACGGCATCCAGATCGACAGGTCGGTCGCCAGCGGCTCGGCGTCGATGCCGCCCGCATAGTCATGCGGAAAATACGTGAGCAACCGGCTGCCGTCGGGCGCCTGCCACCGGAACAGCTTGTAGGGGAAGACCGTAAATTCGTGCGCCCAGAGCAGCTTCTGGGTGACGAAATAGTCCATGCCTGACTTTTTGTAGATCTGCGGCAGCTGATAGTTGTATCCAAACGAATCCGGGTTCCAGCCGATCTTCACATCCACGCCGAAATTCTTCTGGAAATAGCGCTTGCCCACCAAGATCTGGCGGACCAGGGATTCGCCGTCGGGCATATTCAAATCCGGCTCGACCCACATGCCGCCGATGATCTCCCACCGGCCCTCTTTGACGCGCCGCTGGATCTGCTGAAAGAGGTCAGGATATTTTTCCTGCATCCATTCATAGGTGCGCGCGGACGACATGGTGAATTTGAAGTCGGGATACTCGCGCATGAGGTCGAGCACGCTCTGGAACGTGTTGCGTACCACTTCGACCGTTTCGGTCCATGGCCACAGCCACGCCATGTCGATATGCGAATTGCCCACGATGCGAATGTTGAACTGCTGCAGCCATGGTCTGAGCGCTTCCAGCTTGGCATGCGCTTGCTTGAGCGAGGCGTCGAAGCCAGCCTGATCCCCATGATCCAGCGGCGAAAAATCAATGGCCTTCACCGCGGCGTCGAGTTGCTGCTGGCGCCCGGTCTTTCCCTCCTCATAGGCCGCAATAATGGGGCGAGCGGCGAGCAGTTCCGTTCGCAGAAAACCGGGGCTCGGCCGCGAATGCGGAGGTTCGATCGTGATCTCGCTATGAAGAAATTCGGACTGCGCTTCGTCTCCCGCCACCACCCGCGCTGCGACCAGGAATCTCTGGCCGGGCTGCGCGTTTTCGGTTAGGAGCATGGGCAGAATGTCGTCGTCGCTGCCGCGATAGAGAATCGCTCCATTCGAAAACACGGTAATCTTCATGCTACCTTGACTGCCAAAGCGCAGATCAAGCGACACCCGCGAGCCTTGCGTGGCGTAACCGTTAATCTTCTCGGGAACCTGAATCCAGCGACGAAACACGCGGGTTCCCGCCCAATGTTCCTCGTTGGCGTTGCCCCCTCCCGGTTCCGCCTTCACCGTGAACCGGCCCCAGCCGGAATCATCCAGTCCGGGATCCTCGGGATGCGGAATGTCGGAGTGAAATCGCCATTCCGCTTCGTCGTGGCGAGTGAGTGCCTCGAGCCGGTCAAGCGTTGATTTGTAGGGATCAGGAGCGTTGGAGGTCTGGGAAACCGCAAAAGCCGCGTGCAGCAGAATTGCAAGGAATAACACGAGCGAACGCTTCATCGAGAACGCACCTTTCAAGCGAGATCAGAAAAACTTCAATCCGAGCATCTGGAGAGCAACCAGAGATTATCACTCAATGTTGTCGATATGATTCTAAGTTGTTGATTCTATAGCGAGCTGATGCCCGTGAGCGCGGGCTCGCAAAAATTATGATTCCTTGCATCGAAATTATGAATCCAAGCCATTACGTAAGATGGTTGACGGTGCGAGCCAGCCAACTTACACTTTAAGCTGCAAATGTCAGAAAACCGCAATCTTCGCGCTATGTGCTGCGGCACTTGTTGTTGTTGTGCATGCGTGTGCGCTGGCGCGGGGAGGCTGCTGACCTAAGAATTCTTTCTTAACAAGGCACTCATAAACCCATCGCCAGACGAACCTGGCGGTGGGTTTTTCATTTTTGGCCACCGAAATTTCGGACCATAACTTTATGACAAACACGGCGAAAGAAACGACAGCCCAGCGCGTTGAGCGCCTGAAGCGCGCCATGAATCCATGGGAGGGCCTGGAGGAAATCCGGCGCTTCGCCCGCGAGGGATTCGAGTCCATCCCGCCCGAATGGATCGGCACGTATTTCCGCTGGTGGGGCGTGTACACCCAGGGAGACGGCGCTGGAGTAACCGGCGGCCAGGGCGGCGTAGGCCGTGCGTTGCAGCGCTTCATGGTGCGCATCCGCATTCCCAACGGCATGATGACCTCGCGCCAGCTGCGGGCCATCGCCGACCTCACCCGCCGTCACGCCAACGGCATTGCCGACCTTACCGTTCGTCAGAACATTCAACTGCACTGGGTCACCATTGAGTCGCTGCCGGAAGTGCTGGACGGCCTCTGGCAGGTTGGACTTAACACGACTGGAGCGTGCGGCGATGTCGTGCGCAACGTGACGGGATGTCCCGTCGCAGGAGTGGATGCCGACGAAATCGCCGACGCCTCACCCCTGGTGCTGGAGACTTCGCAATTGCTGGCGGGAAATGTCGAGTTTTACAACCTGCCGCGCAAATTCAAAATCTCGATCACCGGATGCCGCGTCTGGTGCCCCTATCCCGAAATCAATGACGTGGGCCTGACCGCGATTACTCGCGTGGTTGGCGGGAAGCCGGAAGTCGGCTTCTCGCTTAGAGTGGCCGGAGGCCTTTCGACGGAACCTTACCTCGGAGCGCGTCTGAATGCGTTCGTTCGCTGGAACCAGGTGGTGCCTGTAATCAAAGGGATCGCCGAACTGTTTCGCGATTCCGATGTTCTGCGCGAGCACCGCGAGCGAGCCCGCTTGAAGTTTCTCTTCCTGCGCCACGGCTGGACCGCGGACCGTTTTCTCGGAGAACTGCAAGAGCGTATTGGATTCCAACTCGATCCGGCGGTGGAAGAACAGCCGCCTGACGACGTCTATCGTGACCATGTCGG
>JGI26340J50214_10000375_pt1 | contig 16058 bp, 11 predicted proteins | sample BogFormECP12_OM2_FD_50214 | JGI IMG/M metagenome (IMG submission 50214)
ACGCGACCGACAAAACAACGCCCGTGCGGGGGGGAAACGTCCGCCTGATTAGTGAATTTGTTCTCAAGCTTACGCCGTTTGATGAGCGGGACGCGCTTAGGCTGGTGGAAGCGCGGGGCGAGACGATGCGGCGGCTGCTCAAGAAGCTCATTCCCGCACTGCAGCTGGCGACGGCAGTGGACGTGGGCTGCGGCGTGGGATTTTTCTCGCAGATGCTGCGGGAATGCGGTTTGCAGGTGCGCGGGTTCGATGGCCGCAGCCAGAACGTGGCGGAAGCGCGCGCGCGGTTTCCGGACATTCCGTTTGCGCAAGGCGACATCGAGAATACCGCCGTCCGCGATGCCGCGAAGTTCGATCTGGTGCTGTGTTTCGGCTTGTTGTATCACCTGGAAAATCCGTTGTTGGCCATGCGCAATCTGCAGGCAATCACCGGCAAATGCCTGCTACTAGAAAGCATATGCCTGCCCGGGGACAAGACGGAAACGCTGCTGCGGGAAGAGCCGCGTCGCGATAACCAGAGTCTCAGCGACGTGGCGTTTTACCCCAGCGAAGCCGCGCTGATCAAGATGATGTATCGCGCGGGGTTCCATGTGGTGTATCGCCTGGTGAACCTACCGCAGCACGACGATTTCCGCGAAACCGCGACGCACAAGCGGCGGCGCACGATGCTGCTGGCGTCACACTTTCCGCTGGATTTCGCGGGGCTCCGCCTGTGCACGGAACCGAAAGACGCTTTCGACCCGTGGTCGAAGGCCCTCCCGCCGGCCTCGGGGCTGTTTGGGAGGACAGGGCGCTTCCTGAAGCTGACACGGAGAGAAAAGTATTTTGCGATGGCGCGGCGCGCGCGGCGTCTTTTCCCGATGGTCAAGATCCCCTTCCGGCTGCCTTTCGGAGCATGGTGGCTGGCGGAAAACAGCGTGCTGGACTATGAACTGGCGCACAACGGATACGAGACCGCGGAACTGAGTTTTGTGGAGCGGCTGCTGCGGCCGGGCATGACGGTCCTCGACCTGGGCGCGCATCACGGCTTGTACTCGTTACTGGCCGCGCGGTGCGTGGGACCCGGCGGCAAGGTGATTGCTTTTGAGCCGTCTCCCCGCGAGGTGCGGCGGCTGCAACGCCACGTGAAATTGAATCGCGCCACCAACGTGACGATAGAACCTGTCGCTTTGGGGCCCAAGTCCGACGACGCAGAATTGTTCGTGGTGGAGAACGGGCAGGACGGCTGCAACAGTCTGCGGCCTCCGGCGGTTCTGGAGCCAGTGCGCACGGTTCGCGTTCCCGTCCGGTGTGTGGATGAAGAGTTACAGCGACTGGGCGTGACCCGCGTCGATTTCATTAAGCTCGATGTGGAAGGCGCGGAACTCGGAGTGCTGAGAGGAGCGGATAAAATCTTAAACGGTTCCTCACGGCCGGCGATCCTGGCGGAAGTTCAAGACCTGAGGACGCAGCCGTGGGGATATCCCGCGCGGGAGATCCTGCGGTTTCTGGCGCGACGGGACTATCGCTGGTTTGCCTTGGATATGGACGGGAATCTGGTGCCCGTTTCCATCCAAGAGCCAGCGTATGACGCGAACCTGGTGGCCCTGCCGGTGGAGAGGGTGCGCGAAATCATCGTGATGCTCAATGAAGGCGCGTATCGTTACCGACGGCCGAAAGCGCCCGCGAGTCTGCGGTGGTCGGTGGTCGCGCGGGGAAGGCGGACGCGCACGTGGCTGACGTCGCGATCCTACAAGTCGTGGCTGCCCAGGGCCAACGAGACATCTGGCGCGGCGAAGGGCGCGACAGAAGGCTTCTAGTCGCGAAGCGCGGCAACGCAGTACCAGGCAGCTGGAAGGACGTCTCCGGCGGCCTCCGAGTGAGTTCTGTATTACCATGTTTGTCAGACGGTTGAGCCTGCACACGACTGACGACAAACGGATGACTGCGCCTCTTTTCTCGGTTCTGATCGACACTTTTAATTACGGAAAATATATCGAAGAGGCGGTGCGCAGCGTATTGGAGCAGGACTTTCCCGCGGAGCAAGTCGAAGTGCTGGTGGTCGACGACGGGTCGACAGACGACACCGCGGCGCGCTTGGAGAAATTTGTCGGGCGCATCCAATACTTCTACAAACCAAATGGAGGGCAGGCGTCGGCGTTCAATTTTGGATTGGAACGCGCGCAGGGACAGTTTATCGCGCTGCTGGACGCGGACGACGCGTGGGTGCCCAATAAATTGCGGCGAGTTCACGAGGCATTTCTGCAGCAACCGGACGCGGGGATGGCCTACCACCGGGTTTATTTGTGGACGGACGAAGACCGGCTGTCCACGCGGGCGCATTTCATCCCCGTTTCGGGGCGAGTAACCGATACACGGCTTTCACTGCTTTGCTATCCGATGATGGGGACCTCCACGCTGACGTTTCGTCGCGCAGCCATGCAGGATTTACTGCCGGTGCCGGAGGTGTTGCGGACGCAGGCGGACGCCTACCTGACGGCACTGATTATTTTTCTGTGCCCGGTAATCGGGGTCGACGAATACCTGGCCAAATACCGGATCCACGGAACAAATTTCTATAGCACCGGAGCGAGCAAGCCGACAGCAGCGCAACTGAAAATCCGCATGGCCATGCGCACGGCACTGGTGGCAGAGATTCGCGAGTGGCTGCGCAAGCACGGCTTCGACACCGAATCCGAAAACGTCCGCGATTACCTGGCGCAATTCCGAAAAGCGCAAGAAGCGGATGCCTTTGAGGTACACACGCCCGGACGGTGGGAATATTTCTCCTACCTGATCGAATATCCCCAGCTTTACCGCGAACTGATGGGCGCGCGCCAGCTTGCTTACAACTATTTGCGAGCGTTCGCAGGACTGCTGTTGGGCTACGATCATGTGAAGCTCTTCGATGGGCTGTACCATCGGTTGAAAAGGCCGTCCGCCGAAACATGGGCATCGACATCCGGAGAAACACGGAAGGCATCGGCGAAGGAATTTCGCCCATGAACGAGGATCGGCAAATAGCGACCGCAGCGACGTGCGTCGAGCCAAACAGTTCGTGCGACAGGTTCAACGTTGCATCGTCAGCAGTTCTTTCTAACCCGCAAACTTTGCCTGGACGTATCCCCGAACTGGACGGACTGCGCGGCCTGGCCATTCTGCTGGTGATCATCTGCCACTACATTGCCAGTGCCGACCACCTGCAGCTTGGCTACTGGCCGGACCGCGCGCTGACCGCCCTCTCCGTGGGCTGGAGCGGGGTGGACCTGTTTTTTGTTTTGTCAGGCTTTCTAATCGGGGGAATCCTTCTGGACTCTCGCTCTTCCCCAAACTACTTCCGTACGTTTTATTTGCGGCGTGCGCACCGTATCCTGCCAATTTACTACGCCTGGATTCTTTTGTATGTGCTGGTTGTCGCGTCGGCCGTGACCTTTCTCCCGCACCAGTCCTTTACCAGCAAGCACGATTTTGCCGTGGTGCCGATCTACGTTTTCTTTTTGCAAAACATCTTTTACTCGCTCACCGGTTTTCAATGGCGCTGGTTTGTGGTGACCTGGTCGCTTGCGGTGGAAGAACAGTTCTATTTGTTCGCGCCGCCGTTGATCCGTTTTTTGACGCTTCGCCGGCTGGTTACCTTGCTGGTTATAGTGATTGCCGCCGCGCCAGTTTTGCGTTTTCTGGCGTTTCACTATCTGGCGAAATGGTATTACCTTCCGCAGTTCGCGATGCCCTGCCGCGCGGATGCCCTGGCTTTTGGCATTCTCGCCGCGGTAGCGTGGCGCTGGCCGTCCTTTCGAACGTTTCTCGGTAAACACCCAGGCTTGCTGCAGCGTGTCTTCGCCTACATGCTGATCTATCTGACGGGTATGCTCTGGTGGCTGGCGCGGCCCAACGGACTCGTGACCTACACCATCGGCTATTCTTCGCTGGCGGTTTTCTATACCTGCCTTATGTTGCTGGTACTCTCCCAGACCGGCGGCGCGGTGGCCCGCATGGCGCGCGCGGGCTGGCTGCGTTATCTCGGCGGCATCTCTTATTGTGTGTATATCGTTCATCTGCCGATCGATGAGTTTGCCAGCCAAATTCTGCTCCATACGCGGCCGCGTATTTATGATTTGCCGGGCATCGCTATCACCCTGCTTGCCGCGATAGTCACCTGGCTGATAGCGGCGGTGTCTTGGAAATACTTTGAAAAGCCCTTAATTCGCCGTGGCCACCGCTACGTTTACTAATCGCGTTTTCCTGCTGCGTGGCGGACGAGGGGCTGCAAAACTGTCGTAGACTGATGGTGCGAACGCAGCGCGGCCTGGAAGCCGCCGAAGTTGCGGCAAACGGGAAAGTTCCTTGTCACGCGTAATCGAAATGCCTAGACCTTTCGTCAGCGTACTCGTCGACACCTACAATCACGAACGCTTCATTGAGCAGGCGATCGTGAGCGTCCTTGCGCAGGATCTTCCGGCGGGCGACCGCGAAATTGTGGTGGTGGACGACGGTTCGACCGACGGGACGCCGGAAATAGTGCGCAAGTTTGCCCCGCAGGTGCGCCACCTGCGCAAGCAAAATGGCGGACAAGCCTCGGCGTTCAATGCGGGAATTCCGGAATGCCGCGGCGATGTCATCGCGTTTCTGGATGGCGATGATTGGTGGGCGCCGCCAAAGCTGACGGCCGTCGTCGAAACGTTTTCCAGCAATCCGGCCATCGGACTGGTGGGCCACGGCATCATCGAAGTCCTGCAAGACGAGAGCGAGCGGCCACACCTGTTGCGCGAGGTGTCGCGGTTTCGCCTCGATTCGCTGCCCGCGGCGCACGCCTTCCGCATGCGCAAAAGTTTTCTGGGCACCAGCCGCATGGCTTACCGTTCGGAGTTGTTGCGACGGATAGGAACTGTCCCGGAGTCGCTGACGATTCAGGCGGACGAATTTCTCTTTACCGTAGCCGGATTATTCTCGGAGGTAGTGATTCGACGCGAGCCATTGACCTACTACCGTCTGCACGATGGCAACGCGTTCCAGGTAGCGAGCGGAGAGAAAAAAGCCCTGCGACGGAAGTATCTTGTATTGGAGGCCTTGGCGCGAGAATTGCAGCAACGATTTCGGCGCGAGGGCGCGGCGGCAGACATAACTGATGCCGTGGTAGGTTCGGTGCGCGTGGAAGCGGATCTGATTCGGCTGGAAGTGGAGAGCGGCTTTCCGTGGGAGACGATTAGCGCGGAATGGCGGAGCTACCGCATCATGCATGAGGATGCGTCGCCCCTGCGCCGCGCGTTGAAAGGCGCCAGTTTGCTGCCGGCGGCGGTGTTGCCGGCGCGGTTTTATTTTCATCTGCGGCGACGGATCGCGGCGCATCCGCTCTACAGGAGCGCGCGCCAACGCTGGATGCCCTTTTCGCGGCACGGACATCTTGAGCAGCATTCATCGGAGCATTCGTGATACCTCACGAAGCATGCAAATGTGAGGGTGCGCCTAAATTGCCTATTGCGATGGCTTCGGAGGCGCCGGGAAGGGCGCCGTCGGCGCGGCAGCGTCGGCAAAGAAAGGCGAAGGCCCGTTGAGGATATTGATTGCGATTGGCGTCTCGCGACAGAAGGAGGCTGGAGCGGCGGGCGTGGTTTTCAATCACGCGGCGGAATTGGAAAAGCGCGGGCACAGCGTGGAATGCTGGTTTTTGGAAGATGCGCTGGAGCGTCCGGTTACGGCGAAGCGATTTGAGACGGTGCTGTTCGCGAGGGCCGTTGCGAAACGGATACGACGGGAGCCGGGAAGATATGATGTGGTGAACCTGCATGCGCCGTGGGGCTGCGTATATGGAGTGTGGCTGCGGATGTTTGGGAAAGCCGACACGCCACCTTATGTGCTGACGATGCAGGGGAGTGAAGAGCGCTACGTGCAGGCCATGCGACTGGAAGATCGCAAAGGGCGAGCGTGGAATTTCGGTTGGAAGAANCGCGTGTGGCATCGCATCTATCACCAGACCATGTATGACTGGGCGATCAAAACCGCGGATTACGGAGCGGTGGCCAATCGCGAAGCGTGGATTTGCGCGGAGTTGAAATACGGGCGCGAGCCAGGACGGTTCTGGTTTGTGCCCAACGGGGTGGAGGAGCGATTTTTGCTCCAGCGCGACTTTCCGGAGAAGACGGCGTGCGATTTGCTGTATGTGGGCACGTGGCTGGATCGCAAAGGCGTGTATTATCTTGCGGGCGCGTTTCACTCTGTGGCGAAGAAAAATTCCGGCGTACGCTTGACGGTGGCTGGTTCCTCGGCGTCGGCGGAAACAGTGCGAGGGATGTTCGCAGCGGAAGTGCGCGAACGCGTGCGGGTGATTCCTTTTATAAAACGGGAAGATATTCCGGCGGTGTACGCGGGGCACGACATTTTTGTGTTTCCCTCTTTGGTGGAGGGAATGCCGCTGACGCTGCTGGAAGCGATGGCTACGGGAATGCCGGTGATCACCACAAACACCAGCGGCATGGCGGACGTGGTGGAGAATGAAGTGAACGGGTTGCTGGTGCCAGCGGCGAATGCGGAGAAGCTGGCGGCGGGGATCGAGCGCTTGTGCGCATCGAGCGAATTGCGCAAGCGGCTGGGCCTGGCGGGGCAGGAGACTATGCGGCGATACACCTGGGAGCAAGTGACCGCGCAGCTCGAGCAGGTATTTGCGCTGGCAGTGCAAAACGCCGCGAGTTAGATGGAATGCCTTCGGCGCTGATCCACCATGATGATTTGGAGCGGGACGTGAGGTACGCGGTAGTTAGTTTGCCTGGCGAAACCAGTGCGGGTGCGGCACAGGCGGCGAAGGAGAGTTCGTTGCTGCGGCACTCGGCTTGCGCGTTTATGGGTTTGCGTCCGCCGCAGGCTCAGCACACCGCCGCCGAGCACGCGGCGTTTCGCAAGTGGGCGGAGGGTTGCAAATATGTGGTGGAGATCGGAGTCGCGGAAGGGGTATCAGCGCTGGCGCTTCGCGAAGGTTTGGCGGAAGACGGCACGCTGTACCTGATCGATCCGTTCCATCTGAGCCGGATTCCGGCGCTGAATTTCATCAAACGGGTGGCGCGGCGAACCGTAAGCGGCGGCGCGCACGGCAAGGTTGTGTGGATTGAGAAATACAGTCAGGATGCGGCGCGGGAATTTACGGGCACGATCGATTTGCTGTTGATCGACGGAGATCACGCCGAGGCCGCCGTGGAGCAGGATTGGCGGGACTGGAGCCGCTTGGTGAGAGCCGGAGGTGTAGCGATTTTTCACGATGCGCGGCTATTTAAAGGTGGCTGGACGACGCCGGATTACGGGCCGGTGAAATTTGTCGACCGTGTTTTTCGCAGTGGCGGAGCGCCGGAATGGGCGATTGTGGAGGAGGTCCATTCGCTGGTGGTTGTGCGGAAGAATCTGTAAGAGAGATTCGAACTACAAAGGCGATTCAGAGATTGCATGCTTACTTTGGGAATTAATTATTCGCAGATGCATGATTCTTCGGCGTGCATCGTGCGCGATGGGGAGTTGCTGTTTGCGGTGGCCGAGGAACGCCTCAGCCGCGTGAAGCACGATGCCGAGTTTCCGCAGTTGGCGATTCAGGCGTGTTTGGATTTCGCGCACGTCACGGCTGAGCAACTCGATGAGGTGTGCTTTGGGTGGCAGCGGCCTGGCGCGGCGTATCGGCATGATTTGCGATGTTTTGCCGAAGGGANACTTCCGCTGAGTTACAACAGCGGGCTGAGCTCGACGCTGCATTTCATGAGCATGTGGCATCAGGGCGGAGGCGCCAAGCGCTTTGCGCAGCAGTTCGGAACCGTGAAGGCGCGCATGCGGTTTGTGGATCATCATTTGGCGCATGCGTTGAGTGCGTACGCGTATTCGGGATTTGACGAGGCCGCAGTGGTGGTGATGGATGGGCGCGGGGCGTTCGAAGCGACGTCTATCTGGCGCGGGCGCGATGGCAAGCTGGAGCACGTGGTGACCATTCCGTTTCCGGATTCGGTGGGATATTTTTACAGCGAGTTTACGGAGTTTTTGGGTTTTCACCGCAACAGCGATGAGTGGAAGGTGATGGGGCTGGCGCCGTACGGACAGCCCGGCATCGATTTGCGGCCGTTCATGGATGTGGCTGGCAATTCGAATGGTGTGCCGTATCGCGTGCACACCAAGCGTCTGATAGCGCGTGGTGCTTCGCCGTTTGCCGAGATGAGCAGGCTGCTGGGCGCGCCGCGNGTGGCAGAGAGCGACATCGACGAGCGACACAAAAATATTGCGTTCGCGGTGCAAGAAGCCTGCGAAGCGGCAATGATGAGCGTGGTGCAATTGGCGCTGTCCAAGACCGGGTCGCGGAATCTTTGTTTGGCGGGAGGCGTGGCGCTCAATTCGAAAGCCAATGGGAAGATCGCGGCTTCTGGCTGGATTGATAAAATATTCGTGCAACCCGCGGCTTCCGACGATGGCGTGGCGCTGGGTGCGGCGCTGGCACCGTATACGGATGGTGGAGGGAAATTACCGAATAGGGCGATGCGGCACGCGTATCTTGGGCCGGTGTTCGACGATGCGGCGATCGAAACGGCGCTGCGGACTTATAAGCTGCGTTACACACGAGTCAACGATGCTGCCGAGCCGGCGGCGGAGCTGCTCTCGCAGGGAAAAATTCTCGGCTGGTTTCAAGGGCGCATGGAGTTTGGGCCGCGCGCGTTGGGCGCCCGCTCCATTCTGGCGGATCCGCGGGATCCGGAAATGAATGCCAAGGTGAACAACGCGGTGAAGTTTCGCGAATGGTGGCGGCCGTTTGCGCCGTCGTTCAAAAAGGAGATTGCCGGCGAGTATCTGGAAAGCGCCACGGATTCGCCATTTATGATTTTGACCGCGCAGGTGCGCCCGGAGAAGCGCAGTGTGATTCCTTCGGTGACGCATGTGGACGGGAGCGCGCGGCCACAGACGGTGGAGAAAGAGGTCAATCCGCTGTACTGGCGGCTGATTGATGGATTCGGGCGGCGCACCGGCGTTCCGGTGATTATGAACACCTCGTTCAATCTGCGTGGCGAAGCCATCGTGAATACGCCCACGGATGCGATTCGAACATTTTTTAGTTCGGGCATGGACGCGCTGGTGATCGGCAGTTTTGTGGTGGAGAAATAGTGTGAGCGCGCCGCAGGATGCGCGTTCAAACAGTATGGCGCAACTGTTCTTGCGCTTTGCCCAGCCCCTGTCCAGGCTGCGCCGTCTGCCGCTAGTGGGTCCGCTAGTGGGCTGGGCCAGCGGAAAACTTGTGCCACGTGGAACATTGGCGTGGGCGCAGGTGCAGAGCGGCCCAGCAACGGGTTTGTGGTTGCACCTGAATCCGCGGACAGGCAGTTTGTACTTCGCGGGGGGCGGCGAGCCGGCGGTGCAGGCGGCGCTGCAGGAGCAGTTGCGGCCGGGAATGGTTGTTTATGACATCGGCGCGAACATTGGTTTTTTTTCGCTGCTTGCGGGCCGGCTGGTGGGTGCTAATGGCCGCGTGTTTGCGTTCGAAGCGGATCCCGAAGTTGCGGCGCGCCTATGCGAGCATATTTCCAGGAACGAATTGCCGTGGATCACCGCGGAACAGAAGGCGGTGTGGCGTGAAGCTACGACGGTTTCGTTTGCGCGAACCGATCCCGCGACCTCGCCGGATCGCGGTCTCGGTCACGTCGTCCCGACGCCGGGAAGCGACACCATTCGAGTCGAGGCCGTGTCTCTGGATGGGTTCACGCGGTATGAGCCCTCCCCGGATTTTGTGAAGTGCGACGTCGAAGGCGCGGAGGTTGAAGTGTTTCGCGGCGCGCAACGATTGCTGGCGGAAAAACGGCCGGGCATCTTGTGCGAAGTGCACAGTGAAGAAAACCGGCGCATTTTGCTGGAAGAATTCGCACGCCACCGTTACACGTGTACCGCGCTCGACGAACATCACGTGTTGGCGCTGCCGCGATGACGCAGAAGTGTGTAGCGCTGCTGGGCCGCCGCGATAAACCCACCGACGCCATCGAAGAGTATTGTCAGTATCTGGGACAGGCGCTTGCCCCGCACGGATTCGCGGTGCAAATCGCGCGCGTGCCCTGGGACGAGCTTGGATGGCGCAAAGCTCTGAGCAATCTGAAAGACGAGGCGCGCAACTGGCGCGGCCAATGGGTACTGCTGCAGTACACGGCGCTATCCTGGTCGGAGCACGGATTCCCTTCGCGCGTTCTTCGCGTAATGCGTGCGTTGCGCGGCGCGCGTGTTGCCGTCGTTTATCACGACGTGGAACCGTTCGGGGGACAGCGCCTGATTGATCGTCTTCGTAGAAACTCGCAAGTACGTACGATGCGCGCCGTACAACAACGAAGTCTAGCGATTTTTACCGTGCCCACCGACGCAATTTCCTGGCACCCATTTCACAAATACCGGCATGCGTTCATTCCGGTGGGCGCGAATTTTCCGGAACCCATTCCACCAACGGTGCAGGCGACGGCATTCGCAGCAAGAACCCCGGCCGTTGCGGTGTACGGAATAACGGGAGGCGCGGGCGGCGAAAGAGAAATCCGGGAGATCGCGGAGGCGATACGAAACGCGGCGCGAGCGCTCGGCGCACTTTGTCTGGTGGTGCTGGGACGCAACTCAGAGGCGGCGGAGAACGATCTCCGCGAAGCTTTGCGAGACGCGCCCGTGGAAGTGCGCGTTCTGGGAGTGCTGCCGCCCGAGCGGGTTGCCAAGACGCTGGCGCAGTCAGATGTGCTGTTATTTGTTCGCGGGGAGATTTCCACGCGCCGCGGCAGCGCCATCGCCGGAATTGCCTGCAGCTTGCCGATAGTAGCATTCGCTGGAGCGGAAACTGCGCCGCCCATTACGGAAGCGGGTTTAGCGCTCTATTCGCGTGAGATGCCGGGGGATCTTTCCCGCGTGCTGATCAAAGTCTTGGGCGACCCTGGATATCGCGAATCACTGGCCGGTCGTAGCCGCCAAGCGCAGAGACAGTATTTTTCCTGGGACGCCATTGCGGCGCAATACGCTGATCTGCTGCGCGCAGAGCCATGACTGACGGCTTGCCGGAAACACATGATCAACGGCACAAAGCTTCCATCAACTCCTCTTTTTTCCGCTCCGCGTAGTTGCTGAGAGGATCCAACGACGCCACGTATCCGCCGATAGCCGCTGCGGCCAGAAGGACAAACGCCTCCGTGGGCAACCAGGGGTTACCTGTCCAGCGACCGGCGAAAAACAGCAGCGCGCTGATTCCGCCCAGCATGATCTGCGCGCCGAAGGCCACCAGCACCGCCATGCCCGATTGCCGCTGGCCGCGCATCTGACCGAAGTTGAGCTTGCGTGGAAAGCTGAGCGACGACCAATTCGCAATTGCAAACTGCCCGACCGCAGTGAACACAATGGCTACTAGCGTAGCCACCACGATGGGCGCATCTGGAAGTCCCACTCGTAAGGAAAATACGAACATCGAGAGGGCAATCTCCACCGCCAGCACCGCGGCCATCATCAGGTTTTTGCCGAGGAAGACTTCGCGAAAACGCACCGGCGCCATGAAGTAGGTCTGAACGCCGCGCCCCTCATATGCGAAACAGTTGTACGCCGGAGACATGAGCACCAGGATGAGGTAACCCATCATGCCCGGGAAAAACGCGCTGCGGGAAGCGCCGATCACGGAAACGCCGTGGTGTCGGCTGCTGGTTTGCATGGTAAACATCAGAATCATAAACGGCGGAAGAATCAACAAGATGAACGAAAAGCCGTTGCGCAGTAGGTAGTGAAACTCCTTGCGCACGACCTCGGCCACGGCTGGCGAGAGGAAGCGCAATCCATCCGGGGTGACCCCGGTTATCGGCTGGCGAACCGCGGCGCGAGGAGTGGCGGCAAGAGTTTCGCTCAGTTCCTCGCCGCGATACTGGGCCGCGAAGCGCAGCCAAAGCATGGCGCTGAAAATCACCACGTACATGAACAATCCCGCGATAGCAGCGAATGCATCCACAGGCGAGTTTTTCGCGAAATCGGCAATTGCGGCGCCCGCGAGCGAGCCGGGTAACGGCGCTAGGTATGGCGCCCAACGGCTGAAAAGCGGTATGGCCGTGTTTCCGTAGCGCTGCAACAGCGGATTCAGCAGCTGCAAGGAAAGCATGGCCAAAACGAACAGAGCGAAGAATATCTCGCGTGTTCGCCGCCGTGCTAGCACTCGTTCCAGCCACGATCCGATCAGCCGTTCCAAGGTGACGTTGAGCAGTACAAAAATTCCGCACACTAGCAGCATGGCTGGCAACAGTCCGGGCTGCGCCACAGCTACTCCAATGGTCATGGCCGCCAGCCAGCACACCGCCGCGAGGGAAGAAAAATCGGCCAGGCCGTACGCCAGGCCGATCAAATAAAACGCCCGCCGGCCCAGGGGAAAGCGCAGCAGCGTTCGAAATTCGAAATTGGCGCCGAAACCCGCAACGAAAAACGGAAACACCTGCCACCACACAAAGATTCCCCAGAACAGCAGGGCCATCCAACTCGCACGGCCCCTAGAGATAAACGCCTGGCTCCCCGCGAAAAACGCGAAACTCAATCCGAACACCAGCGCCGCGCCAAGGATCCCCGCGAACGCCATTCCAATCATGTCCATGACGTTATTTCGCTGGCGCATTTTATTGCGCAGCAGACGCCAGCGGAGTCCGGCAACCAGGCGGATCTGGTTCGCCAGGCTGACGGATTGCGGCCCATGCTCCAAAATTACGTCAGCCATGAGAGCTCCTCGAGTTGCGGGCGTTCTCCACCGTCGTGCTCCACAATGGAAAGAAAAATCTCCTCCAGGGTCTTGTGCGTGCCTTCTTCACCCGGAATCCCCGCGCGCAGTTCCTCCAGCGAGCCTTGCGCCACCAGGCGTCCTTTATTAATGATGGCCACGTGGCTGCACAAGCGCTCCACAATTTCGAGCACGTGGGAGGTAAGGAAGATCGTCACGCCGCGCTCGGTCATCCGCCCCAGTAGCGATTTCAACGCTCCCGCGGCCAAGGCGTCAACGCCCTCAAACGGTTCGTCCAAAAATAAAATGCGCGGCCCATGAATCACCGCCGCGGCCAGCGCCAGTTTTTTTTGCATGCCGTGCGAATAATCAGCGATCATGGTCTTCGGACGTTCCGCGAGCTGCATAAATTCCAGCAACTCTTCGGAGCGCCGCCTGGTCGTCGGCAAATCCAAGCCGTACATGCGCCCCACGAACTGCAAATACTCCGCGCCAGTCAAGCGCTCAAACAGACCCATACCCTCCGGCACAACGCCGATCTGCCGTTTTACTTCGACGGGATGCGCGGCGAAATCGACGCCGAGCAGCGTCACGCGCCCATCGGTGGGCGCCAACAATCCAGTCAGCATTTTGATGGTGGTGGATTTTCCCGCACCGTTCGGGCCCAGGAAGCCAAAAAATTGGCCCGCGGCAACCCGCAGGTCCACGCCGTCAACCGCGGTCAGGGCCCCGAAGCGCCGCGTAAGTGTTTCAGTAACGATGGCGGCATCCGTCATGGGTTTCTCCCGGGGCGCAATTGGAAAGCTGACTCTAACATGACCGCGCGAGCTTTCTGTAGCGGAAGCGCCCAGGAGCTATTTCCGAAGGGATGCACTCAGGAAGTTTTTTGCGAGGAGACCGGTCCTGCTGCGGCGCTCAACTCCCGCGCCGGGAGCGCGGCAAGCACTGCCGGGAGTTCCACGCGGAACACTGCGCCGCCTTCCGCCCGGTTGTAACAGAATATTTTGCCCGCGTGCTCTTGCACGATGCCAAAGCAGATACTCAACCCGAGACCTGTACCTTTGCCGACGGGCTTGGTGGTGTAAAAGGGATCGAACACGCGATGCGGCTCTTTCAGGCCCGGCCCGGTATCCGAAAATAAAACGACCACATTGCCGCGATCGCGCGTGGTTTTTACGGTCAAAACCCCGCCGTTTCCCGTGGCTTCCATCGCATCGATGGCGTTGTTGACGATGTTAAAGAACACTTGCATCAGCTGATTGCCATCGCCGCGTACTCCAGGCAGCACCGATTCCAATTGCAGCTCGATCCGCGATTTGCCGGACCTCAAATCCAGCCCGCGCAACTGCACCGCATTGGTCGCCACAGTATTGATGTCCAGCAGCGTCCGTTCCGTTGGCACTTGCCGCGCGAAACTCAATAAATTCCCGACCAGGGTTTTCGTCCTGCGCGCCTGTTCGCGAATTTTCGACGCTGTACCGCGCGCTTTCTCAGACAGTGTGGGGTCATCCGCCAGCAGGTCGGAGAATCCCAGAATGGCTGTCAGCGGATTATTGATTTCGTGCGCCGCGCCGGCCGCCAGTTGCCCCAGCGACACCAGTTTTTCCGATTGCACAATTTGCGCCTGGAGGCGCTGCAGGTTTTCGATGGAACGTTCCGATTGCGCCAGTAGCCGAATGCGGTCAGCATCTGCGAAGTGCGTACGCAGAAAAATAAACAGCGCCAGCGGCACCGCCGCCACCAGCGTGGTCATCAGGCGAAAGTCCCGCACTTCACTGCTGTCGTGGGCAAAACGCAACGTATAGATGGCAAAAAGCGGCAAGGAAATAACCGCGGCCATGGCCGTCCGCGCGGCCCAGGGGCTTTCGCTTGGTTTGGCCTCGGCATCCGTACGATAACCTTCGTTGGGCGCATCCAGTCCATCGCGCTGCCGATAAGCCACCCACCCTGTTAGGCCAAACCAGAAGAATGAAGTGATCAGCGGTAGGTCGAACAGACTGCCAGTAAAGTAATCGCCGAAATCGCTGGCCACATCGATGGCCAATGCCGAGAGCGCGTACAGTGCCGTGGCGATGAACAAGTTGGTGTACACCATGCGCCACGCGCCGCTGGACCTCAGCCATAGCACCCCCAGGCTCACGACAATCACCAAATTCTGAATACCCTCGACCACGTTGAAGGCAAAGTTGTATTGCGCCGTGGAAGGCGACGCATAAATCCAGGGCATCACGGTGAATACGTATAAGTACGTCCACCACGTCAGCAGCACCGCAAAGTCCAGATACCCGAACCCCATGCGCAATTCGCTGCGCCTCAGGTGCGGGCGCAGCGCCAGCGCCGCCATCACCGGGATGCCGCGCAGGAAGAACAAAATGTCGCCGGGATAAGGATCTGGCAGCGCTTTGTGCAGGTACACTTCGTAGTACGTCCACTCAAACTGCCCGATCATCCACAACGTGCAGCCCATGGCCAGCAGCATCCAGAACACGTTGCGCCGCCAATGCGGCGTCCCGGCATTCAGGAGCAGGCCGGCATTGGCCAGCAAGGGCACCAGACACTGCACAATGTTGCCGAAGTTCGACAGCATCTGCCGGTTGTGGGCGTGGGTGAGGGAAATAACGGTATATACAGCCAGGAACACCGCCCAAGCGGACATCAGCTGCACGATTTTGCGCGTCGTCAAGCCCATGGCGATGATTTAACTCAGTGTAGCCGCCCGCGAGGACGCCTCGGACCTACTCTACTCTTCGGATGGCCTAATGATTAACCTGAGGGGCGTCCGGCGACGTGGCGTTGGCACCTGAACCGGGCATTTTTCGGAGTGTTTATCTTTCTTGCGAAGCGGCGTTCTGCGGTGGGGCAAATTCCGGGGCGACGGCGACAGTCGCCTCGTCGGGGGAACGGCGCACGGTGAGCAGTTGGTGGGTGAGAATCGCCGCAGGGATCAGATACAGGATGGTAATGCAACTCCACATCAGCGCCGCGGCGCACTCCTGGTCGGCCAGGACCGAGATAGCGAAGGGTCGCGGCGCCGAGAGATAAATTGGGTAGGCGATGCGGTCGGAGAAGACCAGAAATCCGGAGAGAATGTCGCACGGCAGGGTGGCTAGGAACAGATAGAGAAGGATGAACCATCGGGGGGTGGTCGAACTGCTGGGCCAGGGTTGAATCACCGGCCACCAGAACAGAAAACCGCCGACCACGAATGAAGAATGCTCCACCACGTGCCAGGTTTCTGATTGCAGGGCCAGCGTGAACGCCGACGGGATATGCCAGCCGATTAGTGCCGCGGCTGCAGCCAGCCAACAAACGGCCGGATGCGAAACGAGAGTGCCTATTTTCTGAACCGGCGGCCAGCGGAACAGCGGGCCCA
>JGI26340J50214_10000376_pt1 | contig 16010 bp, 13 predicted proteins | sample BogFormECP12_OM2_FD_50214 | JGI IMG/M metagenome (IMG submission 50214)
TCGGTGAACGTGATCGGCACGATCCGCGTGGCCGAGGCGGCGCGCAAAGCGGGTGTCCGCAAGGTCGTGCACACCTCGTCCGGCGGATCCATCTACGGCACACCGAAGACGTACCCGACGAACGAGTCGGTCCCGATCGACCCGGCGTCGCCGTACGCCGCGGGCAAGGTCGCAGGCGAGATCTACCTGAACACCTTTGGCCACCTCTACGGCATTCAGGCCTCACACGTCGCGCCGGGCAACGTCTACGGGCCGCGCCAGGACCCGCACGGCGAGGCCGGAGTGGTTGCGATCTTCTCCCGCGCGCTGCTGTCGGCTAAGCCGACCAAGATCTTCGGCGACGGGTCGGACACCCGTGACTACGTCTACGTCGACGACGTGGTCGACGCGTTCGTCAGGGCCGCCGGCCCCCACGGGAACGGCCAGCGCTTCAACGTCGGCACCGGACTGGAAACCTCTGTGCGCCGGCTGCATTCGCTGATCGCGGAAGCCGCCGGTGCACCCGACGAACCGGAATTCCACCCGGCGCGGCTCGGCGACCTCAAGCGCTCGTGCCTCGACGTGCGGCTTGCCGAGATGATTCTCGGCTGGCATCCGCAGGTGAAGATCGACGAGGGCGTGCGCCGCACCGTCGACTACTTCCGGCAGAACCCCGAGGCCTAGTCCGACTCCTGGTCGGACGGTTTCCGCGCACCCTCCAACGCGATCGCCCGCGCCAGGCGCGCATAGCGCAGCTCGACGTCGCGGAACCGCATGTAGGTGCTCAGCGTCGTGAACGCGAACGCGATGATCAGCGCGTACAGCATCAAATCCGTGCCGCGGCGCACGCCGACCAGATTCGCGAGCACCGTGGTGTCGTCGGGCCGCAGGATCGCATAGATGCCGGCCACGACGAACAGCAGATAGCCCACCTTCACCCACGCGCGTGCCCGCACGGACCCGCGCGAGCGCAGCAGGAACACCACCAGCACCACCGCGGCGACCAGCAGCAACAGCTGGATCCAGTTCATCGGGTCATCCTTCCGCGCATCAATCCGTCGAAGATGATGTTCACGCCGTTGACCAGCGGCTGGCCCTTGGACTTCGAGTAATCGGTGTAGAGAATCTCGACGGGCTCTTCGGTTACCCGCCAATGGTTTTCTTCGATCAGCGCGATGAACTCGCTGGCGTGGCTCATGCCGGTCATCGTAATGTCGAGGCCCTCAGCCACTTCGCGGTTGAAGGCCCGAAGCCCGTTGTGCGCGTCCGACAGCCCCAGTCTGCGGCTGCGTGGGCTGAGCAGCACCGCCGTCCGCAGCACCATGCGCTTGAGCAACGGCACCTGCGTGCTCGCCGCCGGTTCGGCGAACCGGGTGCCGATGACGATGTCGACGTCCTCGGTGCTCAGGCGGTCGATCATCCGCAGCGCGTCCTTGACGCGATGCTGGCCGTCCGCGTCGAACGTGACGAACACCTCCGCGCCGGGCTGGCTTCGCGCGTACTCGACGCCGGTCTGAATGGCCGCGCCCTGTCCGAGATTCACCGGATGCCGCACCACATGCGCCCCGGCCCGCAACGCGATCGCCCCGGTGTCGTCGCGGCTACCGTCGTCCACGACGACGACATGGTCGAAGATGGAGCGGACATCGGCGATGACTTCGCCGATGACCGCCGCTTCGTTGAACGCTGGCACGACGATCCATACGTCGGGATAACGGGTCTCGATGCCCACAAAGTACACGCTAAACGGCAGGTGGGAGCGGTGCGGGGCCGGTCTGCCGCACCATTCTCAGCGCCGTCAGGTGAACGACGATGCCGATGAGCGGCCCACACAGCAGCGCGACAACCGTGCGGGTGGCCAAGTCCAGCGGCAACAGCAGCAGCAACGTCGACGCCACCGTCGCACCGACCCAGCCCAGTGAATACGCGCGATGTAGGGCCGCGGCCACCGCGGCGGCACCGGTCAGCGTGAGCATCGCGATCGCCACGGCCGCCGCGGTCAGCCACGCCAGCAACGCCCCGTCAGCGCGGTAGCCGGGGCCGAACCCCACCCGCAGCAGCCACGGTCCGGCCAGCCCGGCGACCACCACCCCGACGACGCCGAGGCCTGCGACTACCGCCGCGGGGCCCGCCAGTGCGCGCATCCGGTCGCTCCGCTGGTCCACGAAATGGGCGATCAGGTTGCCCTGCATGGCGGTCAGCGGCACCAGCAGCGGTGCCCGGGTCAGCGTCACGGCCAGGATCACCACGCCCCCCGTCGAGCCGAGGTCACCCGAGGTGGCCTTCAGCAGCACCGGGAATCCCATCACCAGGACCGCACTGGCGCCGGCCGCGGCGATGGCATGCGCCGCGCCGGCAAGAAACGTCTTCGTGTCGCCGTAGGCGACCAACCGTGCGGCGACCCGAGTCGACGGCGACGCCGCGAGCATGATCAGCCACGCGACCGCCCCGCAGACCGTCGCCCACAGAAACCCGACCAGCCCCCAGCCGACCGCGAAGGTCGCCGCGGCGACCGCGACGCGCATCGCCGCGTCGGTCACCATCAGCGACCCGTACTGCGTCCAGCGCCCCGCCCCGGCCAGCATCCCGAGCAGCGTGGCGTGCATGCAGAACCCGGCCAGTCCGACGCTGAGCAGGATCACGCTGAGCAACCGGGCCTCGATGAACACGTGGCCCGACCACAGTGGCGAGCTGGCTGCGATCACCGCCGCCGCGACGACGCCGATGACGGCCGCTATCCGCAACGGATGGGTCTGCGGGCCGGGAGACAACACGGCGTACCTGGCCGACCGCACCTCCCGTGTCGCCTCCTGAAGCAGGCCGTTCGCGGCACCGGTGACCAGACCGAACGCGCCCCAGAACACGCCGAACACCGAGAAGCCTGCCGGGTGCAGGTCGCGCGCGGCGAGGTAGAGCACGAGGTACCCGCACAGCGCGGTGACGGCGGTGGCCGCGCCGACGCGGGCGACGCTGCCCCGCGTGACCGGACCGGCCGGAATTCCGGCGTCGGTCACGGTACTTCCGTCGAGTACAGCCACTCGTCCCACAGCGGCCGCAGCGACTCGTCGGCGTAATGGGCGGCCAGCCCGGTGAAATCGTCGGTGACGACGCTGGCGTGCCGATACCGCGTCGTCCAATCCTGCAGGAGTGCAAAGAAATTCTGCTCGCCGATTTCCCGGCGCAGCGCATGCAGTGTCAGCGCGCCCCGCTGGTAGACCCGGTCGTCGAACATGTCGCGTGGGCCGGGATCGGCAAGTAGCAGGTCCTGCGGCGAGTCGCGCAGCCACTGGTGAGATCGGCCGGCGAGTTCGTCGGTGCTCGGGCCGCCGGACTCCTGTGACCACAACCACTCGGCGTAGCAGGCGAACCCCTCGTGCAGCCAGATGTCGCGCCAGCGCCGGGCGGTCACCGAGTTGCCGAACCACTGGTGTGCCAGCTCGTGCGCGATCAGCCGCTCGGATTCGCGACCACCGGTGCAGTGGTTCGCGCCGAAGATCGAGATCCCTTGCGCCTCGAGTGGCATCTCCAGGTCGTCATCGGTCACGACGACGGTGTATCCGCTCGACAGCGGGTAGGGTCCGAACAGCTCGACGAACAGCTTCATCATCTGCGGCTGCCGCGCGAAGTCGTGGTCGAACTTGCTGCGCAGGCGGGCCGGGAGCGCGCCGCGCATCGGGACCGGCGCCTCGAGCGCCACCTGCTCGTAGACCCCGATCTGAACCGTCGCCAGATACGTCGACGTGGGTTCGGGCTGTTCGTAGGTCCACGTCGTCTGCGCGGCCCGCACCCGCCGGGACGCCAACTCGCCGTTGGCGATTACCCGATACGGGTTGTCGGTGGTGACCTGGATCCGGTAGCTGGCTTTCGCGCTGGGGTGATCGTCGCACGGAAACCAGGTCGGCGCGCCGTTGGGCTGGCCCGCCACCAGCGCGCCGTCCGACAGTTCCTCGAATCCGACGTCGCCCCAATGGGACCGGGTCGGGCGGGGATAGCCGCTGTAGCGCACCACGATCGACAGGGCCGCGCCCGTTGGCAGCGCCGACGCCAACCGGATGTGCAGCTTGTTGCCCGACGCGCTGAACTGCGCCGGCGGGTCGCCGTTGACCCACACCTTCGACACCGTGAGGGCGTCGGACAGGTCGAGGCTCAGCGATCGCAACGTCGCCAGCGTCACCGCGGTGATCGTCGCCGAGCCCGACAGCCGGTTGACTGGCACCGTGTATTCCAGGTCGAGGTCATAGCGCGACACCCGATAGCCGAAGTTGCCGCTGCCCGGGAGATACGGATCGATGACGGGTGCTGACGCCGGAACTTTCTTGGGGGTCGCCTTCACGCCGCCGCGTCCTCGAGGGCCGGACCGGCCGGCGTCGTGTCGCCGCCGCCCTTCTTGCGGCGGACGGTCCACGGCGCGATCGGGTTGCCCTGCCAGCGAGTTGACGGGGGCACCTCGTCGCCGCGCATCACCAGCGACGCCGGGCCGACGGTCGATCCGGCGCCCAACCGGGCGGCGGGCAGCGCCACACAGTGCGGGCCGAGCGTTGCCCCGGGTTCGAGGACGACGGTGTCCATCCGCATGATGCGGTCGTGGAACAGGTGTGTCTGCACCACGCAGCCGCGGTTGACGGTGCTGCCCTTGCCGAGGATGACCAGGTCGGCCTCGGGCAGCCAGTACGTTTCGCACCAGACGCCGCGGCCGATCTTGGCGCCGAGGGCCCGCAGCCACAGGTTCATCACGGGCGTGCCGCTGGCGGCGCGGGCGAACCACGGGGCGGCGACGGTCTCGACGAACGTGTCCGACACCTCGTTGCGCCACACGAACGGCGACCACAGCGGGTGCTCCCCCACCCGGATGCGGCCCACCACGATCCATTTGGCGAGCACGGCCGCGGCGCCGGCCGCCGCGCCCGCGGCCAGCACCACCACCCCGCCACCCGCTGCTGCCCAGAAGATGCCGAAATGGCTTGTCAGGTACTGCAATGCGAACAGCACCGCCACACCGATGCCGAACGTCACCATGACCGGAACCAGTCGGCAGGTTTCGACGATCGCGCGCATGACTTTCAGCCGCGGCGCTGGGTGAAAGGTGCGGGCCGTGTCGGTTTCCGTCGCTTGCCTGCGCAGCCGCATCGGCGGGCTGCCCAGCCAGGATGAGCCGGCCTTGGCCTTGGGCGGGGCCGCGGACAGCACCGCGACCAAGCCGTCGTCGGGCACCCGCCGCCCCGGTTGGGTGATCCCCGAGTTGCCGAGGAAGGCGCGCTTGCCGATGGTGGCTTTCGCGGCGTGGATCCAGCCTCCGCCCAGTTCGTAGGACGCCACCATCGTGTCGTCGGCCAGGAATGCNCCGTCCTCGACGACCGTGAACTTCGGCGTCAACAGCACCGTCGAAATCTCTGTGCCGCGGCCGACTTTCGCGCCGAGCAGCCGCAGCCAGGCGGGCGTCAGAAGGCTGGCGTACAGCGGGAACAGATAGTTGCGCGCGGCGTCCATCAGCCGTTCGGTGGCCCAGAGCTGCCAACCCGCCCGGCTTCGGACCGGGTGATAGCCCTCGCGCAGACCGATCGACAGCAACCGCACCCCGAGCACGGTCAGCAACGCGTAGGTGGCCAGCGCGGCCAGCGCGGCCGCCGGTGTCCACAGCGCCGCCTGGACCAGCGCCTCGCGCAGGCGGCTGGTATCGCGGATCCCCCACCCGATCACGCCCAGCCCGGCGCCCAGCGCGAGCAGCGGCAGCCCGCCCAGCAGCATCGCGGTCACCCCGTAGACGAACATCCACTGCGGCGCNCGCGGCGGCCGCTGTTGCGGCCACGGGTGGCGGGCCTTGCCGGACTTCACCGCGGGTGAGCCCTTCCAATACTGGCCGTTCTTGACCTTGCCGACGACGGCCGAGCCGGGTGCCACGTCGGCGTTCTTACCGACCACCGCCCCGGGCAGCAGCGTCGTGCGCGCGCCGACCGTCGCGTCGTTGCCGATGGTGATGGTTCCGACGTGGAAACGGTCCCCGTCGATCCAGTGGCCGCACAGGTCCACCTCGGGTTCCACCGAACTGCGGTGGCCGAGGGTGAGCATGCCGGTCACCGGCGGGGTGGTGTGCAGGTCGACGCCCTTGCCCACCTTCGCGCCCAGCGCGCGGGCGTAGTAGACCATCCACGGCGCCCCGGCCATGTTCTCCGCGCCGCTGGCCGCGGCCAGCCGCTCGGCCAGCCACACCCGCAGGTGCACCGGCCCGCCGCGTCGGTACGTGCCGGGCTCGAGGCCGCCCAGCAGCAGCCGCGCGGCGAGCACCGCGATGCTCATCCGGCCGAGCGGTGTGACGAAAACGACGAACGCGCCCGCGATCCACCACCAGCTCACCCCGACGGTCCAGGGCACCAGGCGCAGCGTGGTGGCGACGTTGTTGGCGATCGCCAGCCAGGTCACCCAGGCCAGCCCGGCCAGCGTCGCCAGCGGCACCGACAGCAACACCTGCGCGGTTTGCGTGAGGACGGAGGTGGGGCGCACCCTGCGCGGCGCGACCCGCGGCGGCGGCTTCAGTTCGTCGAGGAAGCCGGCCAGGGATCCGAGCCGGGGGTGGTCGTACAGCTCGGCCACCGTCACCTGGGGGTGGCGCCGCCGCACCGCCGCCACGAGCTGTGCCGCGGCCAGGGATCCGCCGCCGAGCGCGAAGAAGTCGGAATCGGGTCCGCTGACGACGGTGCCGAGCACGTCTCGCCACAGCCCCGCGAGCCAGCCCATCGTGCCGCCCAGGTCGGGCTCCTCGTCTTCGGCCGAACCTGCGGGGGATGGCCAGGGCAGCGCGTCGCGGTCCACCTTGCCCGACGTGCGGGTGGGCAGCTCGTCGACGAGGACCAGACGCGGCACGAGGGCGGCGGGCAGGGTTTCGGCCAGGCAGGCGCGGGCGGCCGAGAGGTCGAACTCAGAGTCGGCGCTGGCGATGTAGCCGACCAGCAGCGGCGTGCCGCTCGCGGTGCGCCGCACGGCCGCCGCACCGCCGGTGACGCCGGGCAGGTGCACCAGCGCGGAGTCCACCTCGCCCAGCTCGATGCGGCGCCCGGCGACCTTGACCTGGTCGTCGGCGCGGCCGCAGAAGAACAGGCCGTCGCGCTCGAGGCGGACCAGGTCGCCGCTGCGGTAGGCGCGGCTCCAGCCCAGCGTGGGCATCGGCGCGTACTTCTCGGCGTCCTTGTCCGGATCCAGGTAGCGGGCCAGCCCGACTCCGCCGATCGCCAGCTCGCCGACCTGGCCGTAGCCGACGGGCTCGCCGTACCTGTCCACGACCGCCAGGTCCCAGCCCGGCAACGGGAGGCCGATGCTGACCGGGCTGACACCGTCGAGCTTGGCGGCGCACGCCACCACGGTGGCTTCGGTGGGCCCGTAGGTGTTCCAGACCTCGCGGCCGTCGACCGCGAGCCGCTCGGCCAGCTCCGGCGGGCACGCCTCGCCGCCGAAGATCAGCAGCCGCACGGCCTCCAGCGCCTCGGGGGGCCACAGCGACGCCAGCGTGGGCACCGTGGACACGACGGAGACGTCGCGCGACACCAGCCACGGGCCCAGGTCCATTCCGCTGCGGACCAGCGAGCGGGGTGCGGGCACGAGGCAGGCGCCGTGCCGCCACGCCAGCCACATCTCTTCGCACGACGCGTCGAACGCCACCGACAGCCCGGCCAGCACCCGGTCGCCGGGGCCGATGGGGTTGTGCTGCAGGAACATCTGCGACTCNGCGTCGACGAACGCCGCGGCGCTGCGATGCGTGACGGCGACGCCCTTGGGGGTCCCGGTTGAGCCCGAGGTGAAGATGATCCATGCGTCGTCACGGCTCAGCGGCTTACCCGCGCGCCAGCCGCGCGACGAACCGGGCCCGCGGCTCAGCCCGGCCTCGGTGATCACTGCGACCACGTTGGCCTCGCTGAACACCAGCGCCGCACGCTCGTCGGGATCGTCGGCGTCGACCGGTACGTAGGCCGCCCCGGTGGCCAGGGTCGAAAGAATGGCGACGTACAGGGCGTAACTTCCCGACGGCATGCGAATGCCGACCCGGTCGCCGCGGCCGATGCCACGCGCCGCAAGCCACCCGACGCTTTCCTCGATGTCGCTGATCAGCTCGCCGTAGGTCAGCTGGACGGTGCCGTCGTCGATCGCCGCGGCGTCGGGGTGGCGGGCAGCGGTGTCGTACAGAATGTCGACCAGTGTGCGCGGGGCCGGTGCGAACGGCGACAGCAGGTATTGGGCCGGGACCTCGGGCATCGCCACATTCGAAAAGATACTCAGGCAGACGCCTCTCGACGCCTAGCGCGGACCCGGCGTGTAACGAGCAACGCGACGATCAGGACGCCGGCGGCGACGGCGTACCACTTGTACCTGCCGAACGCGTCGTAGATCGCGGTGATGTTCTCGCCGGCGAAATAGCCGATGCAAGCCCAGGTGCCGACCCACAACACCGCGCCCAGCGCGTTGAACGCCACGAACTTCGGCCAGTGCATGCCGATGGTGCCGGACAGGATCCCGTTGACCTGGCGCAGACCCTCGACGAACCGCGCGATCGTGACGATCTTGCCGCCGTGTCGGTCGAAGTAGTCCTCGGCGTGGTCGAGTCGCTCGGGGGTCAGGAAGATGTACCGCCCGAACCGCCCGACCAGCGGGCGGCCGCCGAAGTGGCCGATCGCGAAGCCGATGTTGTCGCCGATTACCGCGCCGAGCGCCCCGACCAGGATGACCAGCGCGATGTTCATGTGACCGGAGCCGGCGAAGACCGCGGCCGCGATCAGGATCGTCTCGCCGGGCACCGGGACGCCGAAATCCTCCAACAGGATGAATCCGCCGACCGCCAGATAGCCGTACTTCTCGAGCACCGGTTGCAGATGGGCGAACACACCCGGCAGCTGATCGTGCGCCATGCCCGTAACCGTAGTTGCGCCGGGGTCTGCCAGAATGGTCGGCGGAGGGGAGTATTCCCTGACCGCGGCGTCGTCACCACGTCGTCCGTCCGGACAACCGGCCCGCGGGCCACTGTGATGGTGGAAGAGACCTCCGGCGTTTCTCGACAACCGGAGGTTTTCGGATGAATGTGTCCGGCCTGGAGTGGATCGTCACCCTGGGCGTGACCATCGCCGTTCTGTTGTTCGACGTGGTGGTCATCGCCCGCCGGCCCCATGAACCGACGAGGCGTGAATGCGCGATCGCGCTGTCGGTCTATGCCGGGCTCGCGGTGCTGTTCGGCCTGTGGGTCTGGTTTTTCCACGGCGGCACCTACGGGGTGGAGTTCTTCGCCGGATGGCTCACCGAGTACAGCCTGTCCGTCGACAACCTCTTCGTTTTCCTGCTGATCATGGTCGCCTTCAACGTGCCTGAGCAGTATCAGCAGCAGGCGCTGCTGGTGGGCATTGTGCTGGCGCTGGTGCTCCGGGGCATCTTCATCGCACTCGGCGCGGTGGCCGTCCAGCAGTTCTCGTGGACCTTCTACATCTTCGGCGCGCTGCTCGTGTACACCGCGGTCAGGCTGGTTCGCGGCGGCGACCGCGATGAAGACGACGACGCCGGGAACGCCGTCGTCCGGTTCGCCCGTCACCACCCGAGCACCACCGACAAGTGGGACGGCCTCAAGCTCTATCTGAAGCAGGGCCGCAACCGCGTGATGACGCCGATGTTCATCGTCATCGTCGCGCTGGGCAGCACCGACCTGATCTTTGCCCTGGACTCCATTCCCGCCATCTATGGCCTCACCGCCGAGCCGTATCTGGTGTTCACCGCCAACGTTTTCGCGCTGATGGGGCTGCGGCAGCTGTACTTCCTGCTCGGTGGTTTGCTCCGACGGCTGGTCTATCTGTCTCGGGGTCTCGCGTTCATCCTGGCCTTCATCGGTGTGAAGTTGTTCCTTCACGCGCTGCACGAAAACGAGGTGCCGTTCATCAACGGCGGCGAGTCGGTCCGCGTGCCGGAGATCCCCACGTCGCTGAGCCTCGGTGTGATCGTGGTGACCCTCGCCGTCACGACGGCCGCCAGCCTCCGCAAGTCGAGTGTGTCGGCCGCGAAGTGACAACCGTTCGCGCCTTCCGCCGCGATTACCAGTTCTGGTAGCCGCCCTCGGGTCCGAGCATCCGCTCCAGTCGCGTGCGGTTGATCCTGGCCAGCTCGTTGCGGACGACCTTGCGCTCGGTGTCGGTGTCGTGGTGCAGCCGATCATTGATGGCGTTCAGCACGCCCTCGGCGTCGGTGCCGCCGACGAACATCACGAACCCGAAGCCGAATTGCTCCTCGTAACGCTTGGCCGCCGCGTCGAGTTTCGCCATCAGCTCGGGCCGGTCGTCCCAGACCGAGCACTGCTCGGCCGCGGACTTCGTGCTGCGGGGCCGGCGGCCGATGTGCGGGTACGCCTGAAGGATCGCGTCCACGGATTCCTCGGAAAGCGCGAACAGCAACGCGTCGGCCTTCCGGAACAGGTCGGTGTGGTCGGCGTAGGGCCTGCCCCGGGCCAGATCGCCCGCCAGCACCACGCTGTTGCAGCACTCGTAGAGCGCATGCAGCGCCTTCCGGGGCGCCATCTTGTTGAATGCGTCCAGGCCCAGGCCCTGATGCATCAACACGGCGGATCCTCCTNTACGGGTTCTCACCGCCATGATCGAAGCTCGCTAGCTAACCCGCCATCCGGGCAAGCAGATTTGACACGCAGGTAACAGGCCGTAACGCGCGCGTTTCACTGGGGCGATCAGTGACCGCTCGCCCGGAACCGTTCGAACGAGCGCTGCACCTCGGCCTCGGCCTCCTCGCGGCCCACCCACTGGGCCGTCTCGACGAACTTGCCCGGCTCGAGATCCTTGTAGTGCATGAAGAAGTGCTTGATCCCCTCGAGTTGCATCGAGGGCACGTCGCCGATGTCCTCGATGTGGTCCCAGCGTGGATCGCCCGCGGGCACGCACAGCACCTTGTCGTCGCCGCCGGCCTCGTCGGTCATCTGGAACATCGCCACCGGCCGGGCGGAGACGACAACGCCCGGGTAGACCGGATGGGGTAGCAGCACCAGCGCGTCGAGCGGGTCGCCGTCCTCCCCGAGCGTGTCCTCGATGAACCCGTAGTCGGCGGGGTAGGCCATCGGCGTGAAAAGGGAGCGGTCCAGTCGGATCCTGCCCGTCTTGTGGTCGACCTCGTACTTGTTCCGCTGGCCGTTCGGAATCTCGATGGTCACGTCGAATTGCACGCGCCGGGCTCCTTCACGATGGGGACAGGTTTGCACGTCGTCCGGTGACGTCGGGGCTTAACCATAGTGGAGCGCTAACCTGCACTACATGCGTCCGACACGGTGGCGGCGCTCCACCCACCTGCTGCTCGCGGTCGCGGTGCTGGTCGTCGTCGCCGTCGTGATGGCGGTGGCTGCGTTCGTCTCGTACGGGCACCCGCCGGGCAGCGGTACCGCCGTCGCCGCGACACCGCCACCGGCGACCGCCGATCCCGCCGTGGTGCCGGTCTCCGACAGCGCGCCCGAGCCCACCCCCGCGGGGCTGGCCGGCGCGCTCGCTCCGTCGCTGGCCAACCCGGACCTGGGCGGCCTGGGGGGCCGCGTGACCGACGCCATGACCGGGACCCAGTTGTGGGAGCAGAATTCGACGGTGCCGATGCAGCCGGCGTCGACGAACAAGGTCCTCACCGCCTCGGCCGCGCTGCTGACCCTGAACCGTGACGAGCGGGTCACCACGACGGTGCTGGCGGCTGACCAGCCGGGTGTGGTGGTGTTCGTGGGCGCCGGCGACCCGACCCTGTCGTCGGCGCCGCCCGGCCAGGACACGCTGTACCACGGCGCGGCGCGGATTTCCGACCTCGCCGACCAGGTGCGGCGCAGCGGCGTGACGGTGACGTCCATCCAGGTCGACACCAGCGCGTTCAGCGGCCCGGCGTTGGCGCCGGGCTGGGATCCCGCCGACATCGAGGGTGGCGATGTCGCACCCATCGAGGCGGCGATGGTCGACGGCGGGCGCACCCTTCCGGCGACGCCCGACTCGGTGCGGTCCCCGACCCCTGCGCTGGACGCCGGCCGTGCCCTGGCCGCGGCGCTGAAGGTCAATCCGCAGGCGGTGAGCGTGCTGACCACGCCGGTGACGGGGCGCCACATCGCCTCCGTGCAGTCCGCGACGCTGATCGAGCGGCTGCGCGAGATGATGAACGTCTCCGACAACGTGATGGCCGAATGCGTCGCACGGGAGGTGGCCGCCGCGATGCATCGCCCGCAAAGCTTCGCCGGTGCCGTCGACGCCGTCACGAATCGGCTCGCCTCCGCCGGCGTCGACATGACCGGCGCGACGCTGGTGGACTCCAGCGGGTTGTCGGTGAACGATCGGCTCACCGCCAGGACGCTTGACGGCGTCATCGAGGGCGCGGCGGGCCCGGACCAGCCGGCGCTGCGTCCGCTGCTGGACGTGCTGCCGGTGGCCGGCGGCAGCGGCACACTGTCGAACCGCTACGTCGACATCCAGACCGACGGCGCCGCGGCCGGCTGGCTGCGCGCGAAGACCGGGTCGCTGACCGGAACCAACGCACTGGCGGGCGTCGTCACCGACGCCGGCGGCCGGGTGCTGACGTTCGCACTGATCTCGAACAACGCCGGGCCCACCGGGCGCACCGCGATCGATGACGTGGCCGCCACCCTGCGGTCGTGCGGATGCGGGTCATGACCGCCCACTCCGACACCGGCGACCGGCAATTGACGGTCGGGCGCGCCGTCGACTGGGATTTCGCGGCCTCGGCCGGCGCGTGGCTGGCGCGGGAGGGGCCGCCGTCGACCGAGTACACGCGCCGCCAGGTNGTCGACGAGCTTGCCGCCGCGTCCCGGCGCGCGGAGCTGCCGGTGCGAGACGTCACCGGGCTCACCGTCGACGGGGAGGTGCCCGACGCGCTCGTCGTCGACCGGCCGCAATGGGTTCGGCTGGCCGCCGATTCGATGCGCGTGATGACCGGGGGCACCGGCAGGCCGCGCGGATTCCTCACCGGCCGGCTCACCGGGGCGCAGACCGGTGCCGTGCTCGCGTTCATCTCCTCCGGAATCCTCGGCCAGTACGACCCGTTTGCGGCGGAAAACGGAAAGCTGCTGTTGGTATACCCCAACGTGATCGCGGTGGAACGCCAATTACGCCTCAAGCCAAGCGATTTCCGGCTCTGGGTATGCCTGCACGAGGTCACCCACCGGGTGCAGTTCACGGGAAACCCGTGGCTGGTGGACCACATGTCGTCGGCGCTGGGCGTGATCACCGCCGACGCCGGCGAGAACGTCGGCCAGGTGGTGAGCCGCTTGGCGGATTTCGTCCGCGAGAGGCGGGACGGCGCACCCGCCGACCCCAACTCGGGTGGCGTGCTGGGCCTGTTGAAGGCGCTGCAGTCCGAGCCGCAACGCAGGGCACTCGATCAGCTGCTGGTGCTCGGCACCCTGCTCGAAGGCCACGCGGACCATGTGATGGATGCGGTTGGCCCGGCCGTCGTTCCGACCGTCGCGCAGATCCGCGCACGCTTCGACGAGCGGCGGCGGCGCAGGCAGCCGCCGCTGCAGCGGCTGATCCGCGCGCTGCTGGGTTTCGACGCCAAGCTCAGCCAGTACACCCGCGGCAAGGCGTTTGTCGACGCCGTCGTGTCCCGGGTCGGGATGGAGCGGTTCAACGCGATCTGGTCCGGCCCGGACACGTTGCCGCTGCCCAGCGAGATCGATGAGCCCGCGCGATGGATCGATCGGGTCCTGTAGCCGCACTTCGTCGCGCCGTCTCCGACTTCGCCGTCGGTTACGACGTCGACGACGAGCTCTGGTGCGTCGCGCTGTCCGGGGGTCCGGATTCGTTGGCGCTGACCGCCGTGGCGGTGGACCTGAGGGCCACTGTCGCGCTGATCGTCGACCACGGGCTGCAGCCCGACTCCGCGGCTGTCGCCGAGACCGCGCGCGGGCAGGCGCTCGCGCTGGGCTGCGCCGACGCGCGCGTCCTGCCCGTGTCCGTGGGCAGCGCAGGCGGACCGGAAGCCGCCGCGCGGGACGCCCGATACGACGCGCTGCGCTGGGCCGCCGCCGGCGCGCCCGTGCTGCTCGCCCATACGCTCGACGACCAGGCCGAGACCGTGCTGCTCGGGTTGGGGCGGGGATCGGGGCCTCGCTCGATGGCCGGGATGCGACCGCACCATCCGCCGTGGTGTCGGCCGCTGCTTGGCGTGCGCCGCGCGGTGACACACGCCGCCTGCGCGCAGCTCGGCCTGACGCCGTGGCACGATCCCCACAACGCCGACCCGGCCTACACCCGGGCCCGACTGCGCATGCGGGCGTTGCCGGTTCTGGAGGAGGTGCTCGGCGGCGGTGTCGCCGAGGCGCTGGCACGCACCGCCGCGGCACTGCGCGAGGACTGCGACGCACTCGACGACCTCGCGCTGCGCGAGCTGGCCGCCACGGTGGCCGACGACGGCCTCGACACCGCCCGGACGGTGGCCGACGACGGCCTCGACACCGCCCGGCTGGCGCAACTCCCGGACGCGCTGCGTCGGCGGGTCATCCGCGGCTGGCTGCTGGCCAACGGCGCGACGAACCTCACCGACAGGCAGATCCGCGGCGTCGACACGCTGGTGACGCGATGGCGGGGCCAGGGCGGGGTCGCCGTCGGCTCTCCGCTGCGCAGGGAGCGGCTGATTGCGGCCCGAAGCAACGGCAAACTTCGGCTGCGCCGTGAACCCGTCTGACGCAACCGCGGTGGTCCACGCTGTTCGGGCATGGCACGCTGATGGCGTGCCCGCGCATCCGCACGCCGAGCTGTATCCGGGGGACATCAAATCGGTGTTGCTCACCGAGGAGCAGATCCACACCCGCACGGCCGAGCTCGGTGGCTGCATCGCCAGCCACTACCGCGAGATCATCCCGATCGGTGAGGACCTGCTGCTGGTGACCGTGCTGAAGGGCGCGGTCATGTTCGTCACCGACCTCGCGCGGGCGATCCCGCTGCCCACTCAGCTGGAGTTCATGGCGGTCAGCTCGTACGGGTCGTCGACGTCGTCGTCAGGAGTGGTCCGGATCCTGAAGGACCTCGACCGCGACATCAGCGACCGCGACGTGCTGATCGTCGAGGACATCGTCGACTCCGGCCTCACGCTGTCGTGGCTGCTGCGCAACCTGGCCGCACGTCATCCCCGGTCGCTGCGGGTGTGCACGTTGCTCCGCAAACCCGAAGCGGTGCGCTCCGACGTCGGCATCGACTATGTCGGCTTCGACATCCCCAACGAGTTCGTGGTCGGCTACGGTCTCGACTACGCCGAGCGGTACCGCGACCTGCCGTTCATCGGGACGCTCGATCCGAAGGTCTACCAGCAGGACTAGGCGCAGAATGCGGAGCATGGTTGAAGAGGTTGACGAACCCGCCCGCCGCACCGCGCTGCGCATCTGCCCGCTGTGCGAGGCGACCTGCGGCCTGACGCTCACGATCGACGGCACGCCCGGCCGCGTCACCGCGGCGCGGGGTGACCGCGACGACGTCTTCAGCGCCGGTTTCATCTGCCCGAAAGGCGCGAGCTTCGCCGAGCTGGACAACGACCCCGACCGGTTGACCCGCCCTCTCGTCCGCCGCGACGGCAGGCTCGTCGAGGCCACCTGGCAGGAGGCCTATGCCGCGGTGGCGTACGGCCTGGGCGGCGTGATCGGCGGCCACGGCGGCCCATCGGTCGGGGTGTACCTCGGAAATCCCAACGCGCACACGATCGCCGGCGCGCTCTACGGCCCGCTGATCGTCCGCGCGCTGGGCACCCGGCACATGTACACCGCGAGCACGCTCGACCAGATGCCCAAACAGGTCGCACTCGGCTATCTGTTCGGCAGCCCGTTCGCGTTCACCGTGCCGGACCTCGACCGCACCGATTACCTGGTGATCATCGGCGCCAATCCGCTTGTGTCCAACGGCAGTTTGGCCACCGCCCCGGACTTCCCCGGCAAGTTGAAGTCGCTGCGCAGGCGCGGCGGCCGTCTGATCGTCATCGACCCCAACCGCACCCGCACCGCCGAACTCGCCGACCGTCACCTCGCCCCGCGGCCCGGC
>JGI26340J50214_10000379_pt1 | contig 15954 bp, 15 predicted proteins | sample BogFormECP12_OM2_FD_50214 | JGI IMG/M metagenome (IMG submission 50214)
AGCCGGATCTTGCCCTCGTCGAGCAGTTCCTTCACCGCGCCGATGGACTCGGCGTAGGGAACCTTCGGGTCGGGCCGGTGGAACTGGTACAGGCCGATGGCGTCCACGCCCAGCGCCTTCAGCGAGGCCTCGGCGGCCTGCCGCAGGTGAGCGGGCGAGCCGTCGACCTGCCAGCAGCCGTCACCCGGGCGGACGTGGCCGCCCTTGGTCGCGACCAGCACGTCGCTGGTGTCGCCGGGGTAGCTGGCCAGGGCCCTGGCGATAAGCCGCTCATTGTGGCCGGTCTCCCTGGCCAGCAGGTGATAGGCGTCGGCGGTGTCGATGAGCGTCACGCCGGCGTCCAGGGCCGCGTGGATGGTCCTGATCGAGCGGTACTCGTCGGGCCGGCCCTCGATGGACATGGGCATCCCGCCGAGGCCGATGGCGCCGACCCTCGTCCCGCCGATCGTCCGGTAACGCATGTTGGTCTCCTTCTGCTTTCCATGCCGGCTGCTTTCCATGCCGGCTGCTTTCCATGCCGGAAATATGCTCTCGGTAGGTGCAACAGCGTGACCGGGCGTGTCTTCCTGGACGGTGATAGCAGCTGGCGCTAACGGCTATCGGCCGCGGCGATCAGGGAGGTCGGCGCGGCCTGGACCGCTGGCAGCTCCGCCAGGAGGGCTCGGGCCGCGGCCGGTATCCGGCGGTCGGACGGCACGGCGACTGAGACGACCCAGGAGAAGGCCTGATCGGAGATCTCGATCACGGCCAGGCCGTCGCCGTAGCTGGCGGCCACCGAGGCCGGCAGGAAGGCGACGCCCAGGCCGCCCCGGACCAGGTTGACGGCCACTGTGAACTCCGCCGCCTCGAACAGGACCTCGCGGTCAAGCCCGGCCGCGGCAAACGCCCGGTCGGCGAACGCGCGGGTACCCCAGCCCGGCGGGTAGTCGATGAACGGCTCAGCGGCCAGTTCCGCTATGGTGGCCGGCCTGGCCGCCAGCGGGTGCCCGGGCTGGCCCACGGCCACCAGCGGCTCCTCGGCCACCGAGCGCAGGCTCAGGCCGGCCGGAGCCGGGCCGGGCAGCGACACCACCGCCAGGTCGAGGCTCCCGTCGAGCACCTCCCGCGCCAGCCCGGCCGAGCCGCTGGCGGACATGCGCAGCTTGACCGTCACCCCCGGATGGGTCTGATGGAAGCGCCCGAGCAGGCCGGGCAGGTCGAGCGGGCCGGTCGACAGCATGGTGCCGACCGTGACGGTGCCGCGCAGGCCGCCCTGGGCCTGGCTGACCGCGTCCCGGGCCGCCTGGGCGGCCGCCAGGGTGGCCCGGGCCTCGGGCAGCAGCACCTGCCCTGCGTCGGTCAACATGACCCGATGCCGGTCCCGGTCGAACAGGACCGCGCCCAGGTCGCGTTCCAGGGCCTTGATCGCGCTGGAGACGCCCGACTGCACCAGGTGCAGCCGGGCCGAGGCGCGGGTGAAGGACAACTCCTCCGCGACCGCGACGAAGACCTCGAGGTGCCGCAACTCCATCACATGATTATCTCATATGCAGATGCTGGTGAGCGGAAATCTTCGTTGGCGTAGATGACAAATGGCGCCGAACCTGGTGGGGAGGGAGGACAGTCTTGATCTGGGAGGTTGACGTGGCTTGGCCAGGCCAGCCCGGTCAGGCAGTTAGCCGCTCCTGGCCGACGACCTGGTCGGCTGGCGATGAGGACGGACCGGCTGGCGGCCATTCGCTCGCCAGCTGGCCGAGGATGACTCCGTCCGCGAAGCTTCCGTTGACCCAGGCCTCTTGGCGCAGGGTGCCCTCAAGCACGAAGCCGGCCCGGGTGGCGGCGCCGATCATCGCGTCGTTGTCGGCGAGGGTGTCGACCTGCAGCCGGTGCAGGCCGCGGATGGCGAAGCCGTAGCGGCACAGCACGCGGACGACGTCGGTGCCCAGGTGCTTCCCGCGGAACGCCGGCCGCAGCGAGATCCCGATGTGTGCGCTGCGGTTGTGCAGGTCAATGGCCCACAGCAGCGCCTCGCCCACCAGCTCCCCGGTAGCCAGCTCGACGGCGGAGAACTTGACCACCTCGCCATGGTCGTCGCGGGCGGCCGGTCCCCGGTAGGGCGAGTCGGCTGACCCGGGAGCCACCGGCCGCCAGGGGCGGCTGTCGCTGCGCACCCGCGTCTCCACGTCGTTCAGGAGTTCGGCTTCGAAGACCTCGACGTCACTGTCCTGCTGGGCCCGCAGCCCGATCAATTCTCCACGGAGCATTTGCCGTTCATACCCGGACCGCGCGAGGATGGCAAATACTTTACCAGGGACTGACGTGCCGGAAGTTGCGTGGTGGCGGCGCTAGAGGCTGGGTTAGGGGGCGGCCGCGCTGGGTGGCCGGACGGGGATGCAGCGGGGTGGATACAACTGGGCATTCAGCTCACGGCTAGATTTGCCGCATAGGTTTGGTCTAGCAGAGGCACCTTCAGAATTCGCCGCCACAGGCTCGGCTGCTCGAGCCGTCTGGTCACCGTTGACAAGGAGCAGATCGACATGTCTCTCTTCCAGAGGGCTCACGACATACTCGCGGCCAAGACGAACAAGGCGCTCGACGCGGCCGAGAAGCCCGACGAAATGCTCGATCTGTCGTATGAGCAGATGCTCGACCAGATCACCAAGGTCCGGCAGGCGCTGGTCACGATCGCCGCCTCGCGCAAGCGGATCGAGCTACAGGAACAGCAGCTTCAGCATTCGGTGGACCACCTGACGGACCAGGCCAAGGCGGCGCTGGCCCAGGGCCGGGAGGACCTGGCCCGGGAGGCGCTCTCCCGCAAGGCCGCCGCCCAGGCCCAGATCGACGGGATGGAACCGCAGCACCAGCAGCTGACCGAGGAAGAGCAGAAGATGGAGCAGACGCTCCAGGTCCTGCAGGACAGGGTCAACAAGTTCCGGACGCAGAAGGAAGTGCTGAAGGCCCAGTACAGCGCGGCGAGCGCGGAGAGTTCGGTGAACGAGAGCGTGGCCGGGATCTCCACCACCCTAGGTGATTCGGGGGCGGCACTGCAGCGGGCGCAGGACAAGATCGCCACCATGCAGTCGCGGGCCGGCGCGCTGGATGAGTTGCTGCAGTCCGGGGTGCTCGAGGACGTCGGCGGTGACACCGACGACATCCAGAAGGAACTGGACGAGGCCGGGACAGCGGCCGACGTGGACCACGAGCTTGCCGCGCTGAAGGCCCAGATCGGCCCGGGCAGCACACCGCCCGAGCTGACCAGCGGCTGACGCCGGGTGTGGCTGGTGGCGCCGCGTTCTGCGGCGCCACCAAGCGCCACCGCCGCCTCCCGGGAACCGGGGCATGGCATCCTGGTGGGATTGAAACCCGTCAGCACATGCGATGACATCGCCAGCGGACGTCGCGGGCCTGGGTGACGGATTCTAGCTACCACTGGTAGGGCAGGAATTTCCCGTCCAGGGTCACGACGACGCGGTCGCCTGCGGGATCGGGGACGCGGGCCACGTCGAGGCGAAAGTTAATCGCGCTCATGATGCCGTCGCCGAACTCTTCGTGGATGAGTTCGGCGATCGTGGGGCTGTAGACCTGAAGGACCTCGTAGAACCGGTAGATCGTCGGGTCGGTGGGCACCGGAGCGTCCAGCGAGCCGCGCGTTGGCTGAAGCTTCAGGGCTTCCCGGACGTCGTCGCCGAGATCCAGCAGGGCGACGGCGGCGTCCGCCTGCGGGACGCGCGGAGCCAGTTACTGCCTCCGACGAGGTTTGTCACACGATTATCAATCACCATTCCGCGTTCGCGATCAATATGAACGAGCCGATCAGCCAGAAAACGAAATAGATGGCAGCGGTCGTCACGATCGCAACCGCAATGTTTGCATAACCGGGGACGATAACGGCCGCAAAAATGGCCGGCAGCACTATCCCGTATGCGCCCCAGGCGGCCGCCTTTTTAGCCCGCGCCCGGGCCGGGGACGAGGCGGCTGCCCTTCCCAGCTGCGCCCGGGCAGGCTTGCGGTCTGGCCCGGTTCTGGCTAGCCCGGCGGTGACGCCAGCTAGATCCGCGTAGGTCCGTGAGACGAACGTCTGGCCGATCCGTGCCTCGAACTCGTCCTTGACCAGCCCACCGTGCGCGAACGCGGCCTTGAGCACCTCGATCACCTGCTCGCGGTCGGCATCCGACGCCCGCAGGTGGCCGTGACCTGCCGCTACATCGGCACCTGGCCCTGTCGTCATGGCGCCTCCCCACGAGGACGATGCCAAGAAGCCTAGCGCGGCTGCTCTCCGCGGTCATCCCCGATGATATCGGCGCGGCTGGCTCCTGGCCGATTGCCTGTGCGGCTCTGTCGTTTCGTGCGCGCTTTCGTTCAGGCCACCCCGCGGGGTGGCACTAAAGCCACAAAAGGTTGCTTGCGGATCTTTCTGGACCGTTCTCCTGCGTTACTCTCACCGAGAGTCGACTCGCCGCAACCCCCAGCTAGCCCGACAGAAAGTAACGAAGCTCTCGAAACGGGCAAGACCTGCCCGTTTACCGGGCCCGCTTCCGACAATCAAGGAGCCTGAATGCTACGACGATGGGGCATCCTCCTGGCCATGCTGACCCTGACGGCCGGCCCGGTCCTCACCGCGAGCAGCGCGTCCTTCGCCACCACAGGACTTAGCCTTGGCGGGCCGATTCACCTGGTAGGCGCCAGTCCCAACGCGCGCGGCGGGATCAGCCACCAGGCGGAAAGCACGAACTGGTCCGGTTACGGCGCCACCACCGGCACATACACGAGCGTGTCCGCCAGCTGGACCCAGCCCGCTGGCACCTGCAGCCGAGGCGACCAGTATGCCGCGTTCTGGGTCGGCCTCGACGGCTACTCGAGCAGTTCGGTCGAGCAGACCGGCAGCGAGGTCGGCTGCATCGGTCGCACCGCGGAGTACCACGCCTGGTACGAGATTTATCCCAATCCCTCGGTGAACTACTCCAACACGATCCGGCCCGGCGACCACTTCAACGCCTCGGTGACCTACACGGGTGGCAACTCGTTCAGCCTGTACATCGCGGACACCACCCGGGGCTGGAGCCACACCACCGTGGGGAGCCTGGCCGGGGCGGCTAGGTCGTCCGCCGAGGTCATCGTCGAGGCTCCGTGCTGTACCGCGAGCGGTGGCATCCTGCCGCTGGCCGACTTCGGCACGGTGAGCATCACCGGCTCGATGGCCAACGGGGCTGCCCTCGGCAACGCCGGCGGGGTGACCCAGATCATCATGATCGACAACGCCGGACGTGACAAGGACAGCGTCTCCTCGCTGCTCAGCGAGGAGAACTTCAGCGCGACCTGGCCGCGCAGCAGCTAGGTCCCGAGCGTTCGCACCCGAGTGCCGCCGCTCCGGGCCCTGGTCCGGCCGCACTCCGTGTGCCCGAGGGTCGATGTCGTGGGCAATCGTTACCATGGCTACCCGTGACGGTCCATGCGTTCGATGCATCCCCGCCCGGTCCGCGCCAGACCGGGTGGGACGCGCTGAATGAGCTTCTTGCCGACGGAGTCACCTGGGGCGACAGCAGCCGATGGCTTCCCGTTCTCCCTGAAGGTTCGGTTGACTTGTGGTTTACCAGCCCGCCCTACGCGGACGCGCGCGCCTACAGCCGCATCCACCCCGATCGTTACGTCGAGTGGTTCCTGCCCTTCGGCGAGCAGATGCTGTCCGCCACGGGCGGCACCGGCTGGCTCGTCCTGAACATCAAGAACCGGGTGGCGAAGAGCGGACCGCTCCAGGGGCAGCGTCATCCCTACGTCTACGAACTCGTGCTCGCGCTGCAGCAGCAGGGCTGGCGGTGGCTGGAGACCTACATCTGGTCCAAGCCCAACGGCGTGCCCGGCCGTTTCGGGCCGCGGACGAAGGACAGCTTCGAGTACCTGTATGCGTTCGCCAAGGGGCCTAAGCCGTACTTCGACCTGGAAGCCATTCGCGTCCCGTACCGCACCACGCCCGAGGAGATCGAGCGCCGCAAGCTCGACACTCTGGGGCGACGCAACACCGATGCGGGTTTCGGGCGGGACCGGACCAGGACGTACCTGCGCGGTGGGGCCGATCCAGGCAACGTGGTGTCCGTGCCGCAGACGTACAACCAGCACCGCGGCGCCGGCGGCCACACCGCCGCTATGCCCGAGAAGCTGGCCGAGTTCTTCATCAAGGCATGTTCACCGTCGGGCGGAGTGGTCATCGATCCCTTCGCCGGCTCGGGAACGACGCCCACGGCGGCCCGGCGCCTAGGCCGCCTGGCCGGAGGTCTGGAAATCCACCGAGAATTCGTCACTGCGGCGCACCGGCGGCTGCGACGTCACATCCCTGACGACACCGAGGTCGTCATCGATATCGCCCCATGATCGCGCCCCTACGATCGCCCGGCCCGTTCGCTCACTGAGCCGCCGCAGGCAACTTAATTTAGCCCTGAGCAGGCAATTGCGCGAGGTTTCCCGGCGGAGACGCGTGCCCAGGCGCCTCACCAGTCGCACCGACCTCTGCCGCTTCTGCAACTCTGCCACCGTGCCACGCCGGCCATTATTGTGTGCATTTACCCCCCGGAACCCGGGGGTAAATGCACACAATGCTGAACAAGGCGCCAGCGGTCGCATCACACGTCACTTTGCCCACAATGACGGTGATCGCGGATCGTTACTTGACTATCAGGTACGAGAGTGAGACCCAATCCGTTCGGATCAAATGAAACGAGCGGCGCAGGCCACGCCGCCGCCCTGGCTGGTCGCCGCCTACGTTCCCGGCACGTCGCTGTCCGACGCCGTCGAGCGGCAGGGGCCGCTACCCGACGCCTCCGTGCTGGCGCTGGCCGCGGGACTGGCCGAAGGGCTGATCGCGATTCACGCCGCGGGTGTCATCCACTGTGACCTCAAGCCCTCCAACGTGCTGCTGGCCCAGGACGGGCCGCGGATCATCGACTTCGGCATCTCGTCCGCGGCCGAGGCTACGGCGCTGACCGGCACCGGCTTCATGGTCGGCTCGCCCGGCTTCATGTCACCTGAGCAGGCCGAAGGCCTCACCGTCGGGCCGGCCAGCGACATCTTCAGCCTGGCCGGCGTGCTCGTCTACGCCGCACGCCGGGGTCCCAGGACAATTCGTGGTGGTCTGGCCCGACGGGGGGCATGCCGCAGGCCCAGCTCCCGGCTCAGGGGATGCCGGGCGGACCGGGCATGCCGGGCGGACCGGGCATGCCGGGCGGACCGGGCATGCCGGGCGGACCGGGCATGCCGGGCGGACCGGGCATGCCGGGCGGGCCTGGTGCCGACCAGTGGTACGCGCCGCCCGCGGGGCCAGGCCGTCAGCGCAAGCGGCCCCGGTGGCTAGTCCCCGCCGGAGCGGCCGTGGCCATCGTGGTGATCGTCGTCGCGCTGGTCCTGGCGCTGAGCCCCGGCTCGCACAGGACGGCGGCGACCGGACAGAGCCCGAGCGCGACCCCGAGCCGGACGCACAGCGCCTCGCCCAGCCCCCGGGCGACACCGACCGTCGGCAACCTGCAGCTCAGCCAGCTTCAGGTCGGCGACTGCCTGACCGGGGCGAACCTGAACCTGAACCTCACCACTCCGTGGCCGAAGCTGTCCCTGGCCGTGCCGTGCCGTCAGGGCCACACCGCCCAGGTCTTCTACGCGAATAACTATTACTGGCCTAAGAACAGTGCTTATCCCGGCGATGCCACCATTAAAAAGGATGCCACCGCGGAATGCGACAGCGCATTCCAGTCCTACGTGGGAATCGCGTACTCGCAATCGCAGTACACCTGGACCGATATCGTCCCGGATGCGGTCACCTGGCCGGGCGGCGATAGAGGACTGCATTGCGTCGCCTATTACGCGCCGTCCGGTCAGCCGTCCGGGGCGACCGTCTTCGGCTCGATCAAGGGTACGGCCAAGTAACCTCACCAGGGCGGCCGGCCCGCCGCGGCGAGATGCCTCACCGGAGCGGGCACCACCGCCCGTTCGGCCCAAAAAGGGTTTAACGCGGGGCGGGGATGGTGGCGGGAGAGCGGAGGCGGGCGGGACTGATGTCGGGGTGGTCCCGGATGCCGAAGACGTCGCGGAGGGCGGTCAGGGCGGCGAGCTCGCCGCAGCGGCCGTGCACGCCGGGGATCGGAGGGGTCGCCGAGGAGCAGAGGTAGACGCCGCGGATCGGCGTCCGGTAGGGGTTCCACCTGGGCACCGGGCGCAGGATGGTCTGGCGGATGGTCTGCAGGCCGACGCCGATGTCGCCGCCGACGTAGTTCGGGTTGCGGGCCTCCTCATCGGCGGCGGTGCGGACCGCGCGGGCCAGGATGAGGTCGCGGAAACCTGGGGCGAACCGCTCGATCTGCGCTTCGATCCGGCCGGTCATGTCGACATCCGATCCGGATGGCACGTGACAATAGGTCCACAGGGTCGCCTCGCCGGCCGGGGCGCGGGAGGGATCGGCGACGCCGGGCTGGACCACGAGCACGTACGGGTCCTGCGGGTGCTTGCCCGCGGCCACTTCGGCTTCGGCTGCCGCGACCTGCTCGAAGGGGCCGCCCAAGTGCAGGGTGCCGGCCCGGCGGCAGTCCTCGTTGACCCACGGCACCGGGCCGGACAGGGCGAAGTCCACCTTGCAGACCCCGGGGCCGTAGCGGAACCGGCGCAGCGCGGCGCGGTACCCCCCGGGAAGCCGGTCACCGGCCAGCAGCGCCAGCGCCCGGGGCGAGACGTCGAGCAGGACGGCGCGGGCGGAGGGGAGTTCAGCCAGGGAGCGGACCCAGCGGCCGGTCTCGATGCTGCCGCCGTTTGCGACCAGAGCGGCAGCCATCGTGTCGGTGATCCGGGCGCTGCCGCCCACGACGACCGGCCAGCCGACGCCGTGCGCCAGCGCGACCAGCATCAACCCGATGCCCGCGGTGGGGGCGGCGGTGAGCGGCATCATCGCATGGGCGGCGGCTCCGGCCATGATCGCGCGTGCCTCCTGCCCGTGCCAGCGCCTGGCGATCGCGGCAGCGGGCAGGATGGCGCGGCGGCCGTAATCGGCGGCGACCAGCGGATGGGCAGGCGGGCGGCGCAACAGCGGCGCCAGGATCGCCGCCAGGATCTCGTCTAGGTGCTCGGTGATCGGCCCCAGGAGGCGCTGGTAGGCCCGGCCGTCGGCGCCGAGGCGAGCGGCGGTGTCTTCGACCGACCTCGTCACGACCGCGGCCCGTCCGCCGTCGAGCGGCTGAGCGAACTCCACCTCGGGCCAGGCGAGCGCGACCCCCCGCGCGGCCAGGTCGAAGCGGCGGAAGAACGGCGAGGCCACCGCGAGCGGGTGGCTGGCCGAGCAGACGTCGTGCCAGAAACCGGGCAGGGTCAGCTCCTCGGTCCGGCAGCCGCCGCCGATCGTCGACGCCCCCTCGATGACCTGCACCCGCAGGCCGGCCGCCGCCATCGTGACGGCGGCGGCCAGGCCGTTCGGCCCGCTGCCGACGACGACCGCGTCAAGGTCGGATCGCATGGCTGCTCAGTTACCCGTTGGGCTGGCTCTTCATGCCGCGCTTCGAGCCCCGCATGAGGCGCCCGAGGCCGGTTACCGGGGCGGCGAGGGTCTGCAGCACGCTGCGCACCATGGAGTTGTGCCAGACGTTGCGGGAGTGACGCCACTGCCGACTGGAGTCCACGCAGGTGCTCCGGGTATCGACCTTCGGGTCCTGGATCCTCAGCCGCTGGCCGAGCGCGGTCAGCGTGGCCACCCAGAACTTGTCCTCCTTGCGGTGCCCGCCGAGGGTCATGGCGATCTCGTACAGCGGGTCGTTAGCCCGCATCAGAACCTGCGCCTGGACGATGGTCGTGTCGCCCTCGCGCTCGGCGGAGAACGTGATCCAGCCGGCGAACTGGTGACCCTGCGGGGTCATCAAGGTGAACGACTCGGCGTCGGCGTACAGGACGAAGACGCCGGTAGACAGCTTGACCCCGCCCCCGATGGCCAGGTCAAGCAGGGCGACGTCGCCGGGGTTGATGCCGGTGAGCGCGCCAGCGAACCGGTTACCTTTCGGCCAGAACTCGGGAAAGTGCTCGCGCCAGGTGGCGATCGCCTGCTGGGGCGGGATCTGCGGCCCGGCGTCCATCCGGTAGGTCTTCTGCCACATCTTGCCGAAGCCCTGCACCGGGCCGGTGAGCCTGCGCCCGGCGACGTTGGTGCCGCGGACTCCATCCCGCGGGTCGACCTGCAGGCGATCGACCTTCTTGGCCCAGCTGGCCGCGTCCCGCGGCGGGAGGGAGGCGACCTCGCGGGCGCTCAGCCCGATCTGCTCGGCCGAAGCAACCTTGTCCGGACCGGCTGTCCCTGTCGTGGCTGGCTCTGTCATGGCTAGGCCCCTTACCTAACGACGCCGTTGAGCGCCGATTCCTCGCTGTCGTAGATCATGATCGCCTCGTCAAGCCTGGTCAGCTCGAAGATCTCGCGGTAGTGCTCGCTCAGCCCGTAGGCGGCGAGCTGCTGGTGCTGCCGGTTCGCCCGGACCAGCAGGGTCACGAGCATGCCGATGCCGCCGCTGTTCATGTACTCCAGGCCGGCGAAGTTCAGGACCAGCCTGCTCGTCGCGCTGCCGCCGGCGGCCTCATAGGCCGACATGAGCACCGGTTCACAGGCCGCGGTGACCTCGCCCTTGATGTCGACGACGGCGGTCTTCTCGCCGACCCGGCGAACGTCCATCGTGATCGCTGGTGCGCTCATCTGGTTCCTCCCCTTTGTTTTCTTGCTGAGCTTGTCTCGGCCGTCTCAGGCGGCCGGTGGCGTGAGCTGGCTGACGGCGCCGTCGAGATCAGGGAAGAGCTCGATGAAGTCCGACAGCCGGGTGATGTCGAAGATCTCGCGGTAGTGCGGGGAGAGCCCGCTGGCGACGACCTTCCTGCGTTCGGCCCGCGCCCGGGCAAGCACGCTGACGATCAGCGCGATCCCGGTGGAGTTGATGTAGTCCACCGCGGCGAAGTCGAGCACGACGGTCCCGAGATCGGGGGCCGCGCCGACCGCCTGCTCATAGGCGACGGTCAGGACCGTGGCGGCGGACCCGTCGACCTCACCGGCCAGCTCGATGACGGCGGCTCCGGGGAGGACCCGGGTCGCGGCCTCACATGTGCTCGTCATGTGCAGCACCTCCAGTTCGCATGATCAGCCAGATGGTGTGCCGCTGGCCGTCGGTCGTAACGCGCATCGCGTCGACCATGTTGCGGATGAGAAACAGTCCCCAGCCGCGTGGGCTCTGATCGCCGTCGAGCTTCCTGGCGAGATCGGGCTCCTCCTGGTCGCTCGGATCGTCGCTGGGGCCGGCGTTCTCGCCGCCCTGGTCGCTGATCGCGACGACGATCTCGTCGCCGTTCTGGGTCACCTCGACCTCGACCGGGATCTCCGGACGGTTGCCGTTGCCGTGCTCGATAGCGTTCATGGTGGCCTCGGCCACCGCGGTCTTCAGCCGCTCGAGCCTGGCCTCGGACAGGCCCAGGCCCTGCACGGTCCCGGCCACCCGCGCCAGCGCGAGGCGTTCGTTGCCTGGCTCGCTGGCCAGCGTGAACGCGTCGAGCCTGCGCGGCATCGGCCGGGCTACCTGTGTCATGACGTGCCTCCCTGATCCCCCTGATGCCACGCTGATGGGGAGCGCTGCAGCGACACCAGCGTGATGTCGTCTTCCTGCTCGTGTTCGGGCCCGGTGAAGTTGCCCAGCTCGGTCAGGCACAGGTCGATAAGGGCCTCCCCCGAGGGACCCTTGCCGACCAGCGCCGACACCCGCGGGAAGCCGAACATCTCCCGGTCCGGCGCGTGCGCCTCGGCCAGCCCGTCGCTGTGCAGCAGGGCGCAGTCGCCCGGCTCGAACTGGAAACGCATCTCCTCGTAGTCCATGCCGGGCATCAGCCCGAGGGGCATCCCGCGGGCTCTCAGCTCTTGTACGCCTACTTGGGTTCGCACGTACGGGACGTCGTGGCCGGCGTTGGCGAACTCCACCTGGCCGCTGACCGGGTCGAGCACCAGCGCCAGGCAGGTGACGAACATGTGCGCCGGGATGTCGACGCAGAGCATGTCGTTGACGTGGCCGAGGACCTTGCCCGGCGAGATGAGCCGGGGCGCGGCGTCGCGGAGCAGCGCGTGCGTGCTCGCCATGACCAGCGCGGCCGGGATGCCCTTGTCGGTGACGTCGCCGACCACGAACATGACCCGGCCGTCCGGCAGCGGGATGAAGTCGTAGAAGTCGCCGCCGACCGTGCGGGCCGGGCGGTAGAACGCGGCCACGTGCCAGCTCGGCAGGTCCGGCAGGCTCTTGGGCAGGAACTGCTGCTGGATGATCTGCGCGATCTTCAGCTCCTGCTCGATCCGCTCCCGCTGGCGGGCTTCGGCCTGCTGCTGCCTGACTAGCTGGCCGACGCGCATGGCCGGGGCTGCGTAGCCGGCCAGCGAGTTGAGCAGCCGCAGGTCATCGGTCGAGTACCCGCGTTCGGACCGTCTCGGGCCCAGGCTGAGCAGGCCCACCAGGCTGCCGGAGGAGATCAGCGGGACCACCAGCACCACGCCGGCCTCTTGCAGGGCCTGCAGGGCCGGGGACAGCAGTTGCAAGCCGGTGATGTCTACCGCGCTGGCCGCGCTGAGCAGGTAGCCGACCAGCGGGTCGTTCGAGGCCAGGTCCAGGTCGGGTCCGGCCGCCACCATTCTCGGCGCGGTGGCCACGGTAGGGACGGCGGTCGGCGGCGTGCGGCGCAGCCAGCCGCGAACGCGGCCGGCCCTGTCCTGACCAGCGTTCTCCTGGCTGGCCGCACTGGCCTCGCTGGCCTGGCCGACGGTCGCGCCGTCGGCCAGGCCAGCCTCACCGCCAGCTGGCTGGCCGGCCTGCCCGGTCCCCCCCGGCCAGCCGGCTTCGGTGACCCCGGATTCCCCCCCGGGCGCTACCTCGGTCTCGCGGGCCGTCGAAGCGGTCCCGCTGGTACTCCCCACCTGTTGCGTCATGTCACTCTCCGGGTTCGCGGCATCGCTTCCGACGCACCACCAGCCTAGAAGGAAGGCGATACGAGATCGTTACGGCAGTCAAGCCTTCCGGCGTGTTTTTTTACGCAGGTGCGTTACGGTGACCGTGATGGCAACGGATCTCAGCCTGGCCCTGCTCGGGCCGCCAGTCGTCAGGCGGGACGGCGCGCCGGTCACCTTCGACACCAGGAAGGCGACGGCGCTGCTGGCGCTGCTCGCGGTGACCGGCCGTGAACACAGCCGCGAACAGCTGGCCGACCTGCTCTGGCCCGAGGCGGATAGCGTCAAGGGACGAGCGTCGCTGCGGCGCACGCTGTCGGTGACCGCCGCGGCGATGGGCGACGGGCTGATCATCAGCCGGACGGCCGTGGCCCTCGATTCGTCCGCCGTCCGGGTCGACGTGCGCGAGTTCGAGACCCTGATCGCGCGGCCGGACGCCGCGTCGCTCGAGCGGGCGGTGCGGCTATACCGCGACGACTTCCTGGCCGGGTTCACCCTGCGCGGCTGCCCGGACTTCGAGGAATGGCAGGCGTCGGTGAGCGAGGAGCTCCGGCAGGCGCTCGCCCGCGGGCTGCAGCGGCTGGTCTCGGCCTGCATAGCGGACGGCNCGCTCGAGCCCGCCACCGGGCACGCCAGGCGCTGGCTGCAGCTCGATCCACTGCACGAGCCCGCCCACCAGGCCATCATCAGGCTGCACGGCTGGGCGGGGCAGCGTTCGGCGGCCATGCGGCAGTACCGGTCGCTGGTGCGCGTGCTGGACCGGGAGCTGGCCGTCCGGCCGCTGCCCGAGACCACGCGGCTCTACGACGACGTCCGCGCGGGGCGGCTCGGGCCGCCGCCCGTCGCGGCTACGCCGTCGGCCTCGTCCACCGCCGCGCTGACCTGGCCGCTGGTCGGCCGGGCGGCCGAGCTGGCCGCCCTGCGCGCGGCCTGGCGGGCTACCGGGCAGCACGGCCGGGTGGTGGCCATCGCCGGCCAGGCTGGCAGCGGCAAGACCCGGCTCATCACCGAACTGCGTGACGAGGCGGCCGAGGCCGGAGCCACCGTGCTGGCGGCCCGCTGTCACGACGGCGAGACCGGGTTGCCGTTCGTGCTGGCCGCCGACCTGCTGCGGACGGCGCTGGCGATCCGGCCCGACCTGCCGGGCACCCTCCCGGCGCAGACCGCCGCGATGGCCGGGCGGCTGGTCCCGGCGCTGGCCGCGTCCCAGCCAGACTCGGCTGCGCCGGCGCTCGACAGCCCGCTGGCGGTCACCAGGCTGTACGCCGCCATCGCGGACACCCTCCGGGCCGCGGCCGACGGCGGCCCGCGCCGCGTACCGGCCGCGGGCGGCGCGGATCGCCGGCCGGGCATCGTGGTGGTGGAGGACGTGCACTGGGCGGACAGCTCGTCGCTCGGCCTGCTCGCCTACCTGGTCCGGCGGCTCGCCGACTGGCCGCTGCTGCTCGTGCTGAGCTGGCAGCCCGAACAGGCGGGCCGGCTGCGGGTGCTGCGCACCGCGCTCGGCGAGGCCGAAGCCCTGTCGATAGGCGAGACGATCGAGCCGGGCCCGCTCGGCCCCGAGGCGATCGGCGCGCTGCTCAGCCTGGACGGGATGCCGCGGATCGACGTNACCAGATTGCTCACCGAAACCCGGGGGCTGNCCATGCTGGTCCGCGAGTACGTGGAGGCCCTCCGGACGGCTGAAGGGCTGGCGGACCGGCCCGGCGGGGAACCGTTCGGCGAACCGGATGGGCCGGGAGCGCCGGGCGGCGGGCAGGCGGACTGGTGGCCGCCGGCCAGCGTCAGAGACCTGCTGCTCACGCGGCTGCAGGCAGTAAGCGAGCCTACGCGGCAGATGCTGGCCGCCGCCGCGGTGCTCGGCAAAGACAACGACGCGGACCTGCTCCGGGCGGTGAGCGGCCGGGGCGAGGACGAGATCGTCGAGGCGCTCGACGAGGCGCTCGCGCGGTCCCTGCTGACCGAGATCCCCCCACCCGTGGCTGGCCAGGCGCCGTCCTACGGCTTCCCCTACGAGGCCCTGCGCCGGACCGCCTACGAATCGGCCACCCTGGCCCGGCGACGGCTCCTGCACGGCCGCGCGGCCGACGTCCTGACCCGCCGGCATGAGCGCGATCCGGCCACCACCCCGGCCGCGACCGTGGCCGGCCACGTGCAGCTGGCCGGCCGGGACGCCGAGGCGGCGCAGTGGTGGTGGCGAGCCGCCGAGGTGGCCCGCGAGCTGTACGCGCATGCCGAGGCGCGTGCGCACCTGGCCAAGGCCCTGGCGCTGGGCTACCCGCAGTTGCCCGGGCGGCTGGCCATGGGCGAGGTCCTGGTCGTGCTCGGCCGGTACCGGGAGGCGCTGGCGGAGTTCGAGACCGCCGCGGCCATCGCCACCGACGGCGACCGGGCCGCGCAGGCGGCGATCGAGCACAAGCTCGCCGACGTGCACCACCGGCTCGGCGACTGGGACCTGGCCGAGGCGCACCTGGCCGTGGTGACCGAACTGGTCACCGGCACCGACCCGGGACGCCTGGCCCAAGCCGAAGCCGACCGGGCCGTCGTCGCCTACCGGCGCGGCGCCGCGGATCAGGCCGCCGAACTCGGCCGGGCCGCGCTGGCCTGCGCCCGGGCCGCCGCCGATCCCGGTGCGACGGCGCAGGCGCTCAATGTGCTGGGCATGCTGGCGGCGCGGGCCGGGGACGCCGCCGCTGCAGAGGGCTACCTGCGGGACAGCCTGGCCGAGGCCCGGCGCCTGCCCGGGCGTGGTGCCGGCCAGGGCGCGGCGGTGGCGGCGCTGAACAACCTGGCCCGGCTGCTGGCCGAGACCGGCCGCGGCCGCGAGGCGCTGCCAGTGGCGGCCGAAGCCCTCGAACTCGGCCGCGAGCTCGGTGACCAGCATCGGGTGGCGGCGCTGCACACCAACCTGGCCGACTTGCTGCACGCGGACGGCCAGCATGACGCCGCGATGACCCACCTCAAGGAGGCGGCCAGGCGGTTCGCCTCGGTCGACGTCGGCG
>JGI26340J50214_10000390_pt1 | contig 15789 bp, 17 predicted proteins | sample BogFormECP12_OM2_FD_50214 | JGI IMG/M metagenome (IMG submission 50214)
CCTGTGTTCGAATATAGTCGACCATGCGTTCGAATCCGAACATTTGATCGATTTGTACCAGAGGGCACCGACAAGTCCGCGAGGACTCTGGGGCGGACACGGTAACGCGACACGCCTCGAACAAATGTTTGATGATGTCGTGCACGCGGACTACATTCAGCGGCATGAGCGACAGCAGCGACACATCGCGACCTACTCCCGACTCGGCGCTCACCCAGCGTCAGCGCAAAATCCTGGAAGTGATACGCGCCTCCGTGACCGGCCGGGGCTATCCCCCGAGCATCAGAGAAATCGGCGACGCGGTCGGCCTGACGTCCACGTCGTCGGTGGCTCANCAGCTTCGCACNCTGGAGCGGAAGGGCTACCTGCGGCGCGACCCGAATCGACCCCGCGCCGTGGACGTTCGAGGCGCCGACGAGGCCGCAACATCGGTTGGCACCGACGTCGCCGGATCGGATGCGCTGCCGGAGCCGACGTTCGTGCCGGTGCTGGGCCGCATNGCCGCGGGCGGNCCGATNCTCGCCGAGGAAGCCGTCGAGGACGTCTTCCCCCTGCCGCGTGAACTCGTCGGCGACGGATCGCTGTTCCTGCTGAAGGTGGTCGGTGAATCGATGATCGACGCGGCGATCTGCGATGGCGACTGGGTGGTGGTCCGACAGCAGAGCGTCGCAGACAACGGAGACATCGTCGCCGCGATGATCGACGGCGAGGCCACGGTGAAGACGTTCAAGCGCACCGGCAATCAGGTCTGGCTGATGCCGCACAACCCGGCATTCGACCCGATTCCCGGCAACGAGGCCGCGATCCTCGGCAAGGTCGTCACGGTTATCCGCAAAATCTAGATTCCGGGCGCCTTCGGCCCCGATGCGGCACTGTGGTGGTATGGCCGCCGATTTCCCGCGTGGAAGGCGCCTGTTGTGGGCATCGGGATTCGCGTTGGCGATCGCTGTGCCCGCGCTCACCGCAGTTCCCGGCCACGTCGACGTGATCGCCGGGTGTCCGGTGAATGAAGTCCCCAATCCGCGCGGCTACGGCTGCGTACCGGTCCTTGCTCGTGGCGGTGCCGTCGTCGGCGCCCCGACCGAGCACGAACTCAGTGTCTGCCACGGCGGCAACCTCTACTTCTGCATCGACCCGTACGCCGTGCCGTAGCTGGCTACCGGGCTGCACTGGCAGGCCGGGGCCGTCAGACACCCAGGCTGCGGCCGATGATCTCCTTCATGATCTCGGTCGTCCCGCCGTAGATCGTCTGCACCCGCGAGTCGAGGAACGCCCGCGCTATGCCGTATTCGCGCATGTAGCCGTAGCCGCCGTGCAGTTGCAGGCAGCGGTCGATCAGCCGCACCTGCGCCTCGGTCGAGTACCACTTGGCCATCGCGGCCTGCTCGGCGGTGAGCTTCTCGTCGAGGTGCAGCCGGATGAATTCATCGACCATGATCCGCACTGCGGTGGCCTCGGTCGCCAACTCGGCCAATAGGAAGCGACTGTTCTGGAAGCTGCCGACCGGCTTACCGAAGGCCTTGCGCTCCTTTGTGTATTCGAGGGTCGACTCCAACACCTGCTCCATCGCNGCCGCGGCCATCACCGCGATCGACAGCCGCTCCTGCGGCAGGTTCTGCATGAGGTAGACGAAGCCCTGGCCTTCGTCACCGAGCAGGTTCGCCGACGGTACCCGCACGTCGTTGAAGGACAACTCGGCCGTGTCCTGCGCGTCCAGGCCGATCTTGTCCAGCTTGCGACCGCGCTCGAAGCCCTCCATACCCCGCTCGACCACGAGCAGGGAGAATCCCAGCGCGCCCTTGTCGGGACTGGTCTGCGCGACCACGATCACCAGGTCGGAGTTGATCCCATTGGTGATGAAGGTCTTCGCGCCGTTGAGCACCCAGTCATCGCCGTCTCTGACCGCCCGGGTTTTGATGCCCTGCAGGTCGCTTCCGGTACCTGGTTCGGTCATCGCGATGGCAGTGATCAGCTCGCCGGTGCAGAACTTCGGGAGCCAGCGTTGCTTCTGCTCGTCGTTGGCGAGGCGCATCAGATACGGCGCGATGACGTCGTTGTGGAGGCCGAAGCCGATCCCGCTGAACCGGCCGGCGGTGGTTTCCTCGGTGATGATCGTGTTGTAGCGAAAGTCCGGGTTACCGCCGCCGCCGTACTCCTCAGGCACCGCCATGCCCAGAAAGCCCTGCTTGCCGGCCTCCAACCACACCCCGCGGTCGACGATCTTGTCCTTCTCCCACTCCTCGTGGTATGGCGCGACGTGGCGTTCGAGGAAGGACCGGTAGGACTCGCGGAACAGCTCGTGCTCGGGCTCGAAGAGCGTGCGCTCGTACATGACGGCTTTGCCCATGGGATGACCTCCGGTGTACGGGGAACTTTGCCGACCAACGTATACCAACCGGATGGTTGGGTGGGAACCGGCGCCCGGTCCTACGACGCCGCCTACAGTCACGGCCATGGCCGAAACGATCACCGTGCGGGAGCGCGGGCGCCTGATCGAGTTTTCGTTCGAGGACATGCTTCGCTATGCCGGGCCGCACTCGCCCGGCGGCGTGGCCCATGCATTCAAGGCGCTGCAACGCGCGATCGCGGTCCTGTCGCCCGACGTGCCGCCGCAACGCAGGTCGATCGCCGTCCGCACACCCTTCCAGGGCCCGGGCGCCCGCGACGGGTTCGAGGCGGTGACCAGGGCCGTCACCGATGGCCGGTACATCGTCGACACCACGCTGGCCCGGCCCGGGCTCGGCCGGCTGCGCCAGAGTTTCGTGTTCGAGGTCGGCATCGGCGACCGGACGGTGACGCTGCTGCTGCGCGACGGGTTCGTCACCGACGAGTTCATCGATCTGGCGGGCAAAGCTGCGCGCAGCGAGGCCGAGGAGTCCCGCCTCGACGAGCTCAAAGCGCAGCTGGCGCAACGGGTGATGGGGGCGCCGGCCGAGCACGTCTACGACGTCGCGAACTGACGCAGGCTGGCCGCCAGCGCCACCGGCACGCGCGCCCTGATCCGGGTGCCGTCGGCGCTGTGTTCGGACTGCTGGACCCGTCCGTCGGCGTGCACTCGTGCGACGAGATCGCCGCGGTCATAGGGGATGACGACATCGACCGGAGTATCGGTGGGCGCGACGAGCCGGGACATCTGGGCCCGCAACGCGTCGACGCCCTCCCCGGTGCGGGCCGAGACGAATACCGCGTCCGGCAGTGCCCTGCGCAGCTTGGCCAACGTCAAGTCGCTCGCGGCGTCGACCTTGTTGACCACCAAGAGCTCCGCCGCCCCGTGTCCGTCGTGATCGGCGACAACCTCGCGGATGACCTGTCGGACCGCGTCGATCTGCGCCAGCGGATTGGGGTCGGAACCATCGACGACGTGCACCAGCAGGTCGGCGTCGACAACCTCCTCGAGCGTCGACCGGAACGCCTCGACCAACTGGGTCGGCAGGTGCCGGACGAACCCGACGGTGTCGGTCAGCACGAAGGGCCGTCCGTCGTCGAACTCACCGCGCCGTGTGGTCGGCTCCAAGGTCGCGAAGAGCGCGTTCTGTACCAGCACACCGGCACCCGTCAGCGTGTTGAGCAGACTGGACTTGCCGGCGTTGGTGTAGCCGACGATCGCTATCGACGGCACCTCGCTGCGCAGCCGGCGACCGCGTTGGGTGTCGCGGGCGTGCTTCATGGCCTTGATGTCGCGGCGGAGCTTGGCCATCCGCTCACGGATGCGGCGCCGGTCGGTTTCGATCTTCGTCTCGCCGGGGCCGCGCAGGCCCACCCCGCCGGTGCCGCCGCCGGCACGGCCGCCGGCCTGCCGCGACATCGATTCGCCCCAGCCGCGCAGCCGCGGAAGCATGTACTCCATCTGGGCCAGCGACACCTGCGCCTTGCCTTCCCGGCTGGTCGCGTGCTGGGCGAAGATGTCGAGGATCAGCGCCGTACGGTCGACTACCTTGACCTTGACCGCCTTCTCCAGCGCGGTCAGCTGCGCCGGGCTCAGTTCNCCGTCGCAGATGACGGTGTCGGCACCGGTGGCGACGACGATCTCGCGCAGCTCCTTGGCCTTACCCGAGCCGATGTACGTCGACGCGTCGGGCTTGTCGCGGCGCTGGATCAACCCTTCCAGCACTTCGGATCCGGCGGTTTCAGCGAGTGCGGCCAACTCGGCGAGGCTGGCCGCGGCGTCTGCCGCGCTGCCCTCGGTCCATACACCGACCAGCACGACCCGCTCCAGGCGCAGCTGGCGGTATTCGACCTCGGAGATGTCGGTGAGTTCGGTCGACAGGCCTGCGACGCGGCGCAGCGCCGAGCGGTCCTCGAGCGCGAGCTCACCCGAGCTCGGTGTGTCGTCAAACGGAAATTCTGGATGTGTCATAGCCAATAACAGATGGTGCACGGCGCACCCGCGCCGCGCATCCGAATTAACGCTGCTGGGAGCGCCACCATTCCTCCGACAACTCGCCGCGCGCGACCAACACCGACGGCCCGCGCAGGTAACTCGTCGCGTCGGTGACCGTGACCTCGACCTCGCCGCCGGGGATCCGGACCGTCAGCGACCCCGTCGACGCGCCCGTGCATACCAGCGCTGCCACCGCGGCGGCGACGGTTCCCGTTCCGCACGAACGGGTTTCTCCGACGCCGCGCTCGTGTACCCGCATCGACACGGCACCGTCACGCGGGGCGGTGACGATCTCGACGTTGACCCCCTCGGGGAACTGCCGGCGGTCGAATGACACCGGCGCGCCGACGTCGAGGACAGCCAGCTCGCCGGCGGTCAACGCGGGATCGACGCACGCCAGGTGTGGGTTACCGACGTCGACCGCCACGCCGCGGAACCGCCGGCCGCCGACGACCGCCTCCCCGGTGCCGACCTGGTTGGCCTTGCCCATCTCCACGGTCACGTCGGCGAACGTGTCGTCGACGCGATGCAGCTGCACCGGCCGCGGACCGGCCAGCGACCCGACGACGAACTCGTCGCGCGTCTCGAGCCCGTTGGCGCGCAGGTAGTGCGCAAACACCCGGACGCCGTTTCCGCACATCTGCGCGATGGACCCGTCAGCGTTGCGGTAGTCCATGTACCAGTCGCCCGGCCGCACGCCTTCGGGCAGCCGCTCGAGCACGCCCGCGGCGACAGCCGCGTCGGCGGTCGTCACCCTCAGCACGCCGTCGGCGCCCAGCCCGCGGCGGCGATCGCAGAGCGTCGCCACCGCGGCGGGTGTCAGGGATATCTCCGCCGTCAGGTCGGCGAGCAGCACGAAGTCGTTCTGCGTGCCGTGGCCCTTGACGAAGATCACCTGCTCAGGATACGTGTCGCCACGCTCGCACAGTGGCCTCGACGTTGGCGGCCGGTGCGTCGGCGCCGTTGAGCCAGCCGATGCGGTGGTCACGGCGGAACCACGAGCGCTGCCGCCGGACGTACCGCCTGGTGCCGGCGTACGTCTGCTCCCGTGCCGCGGCCAGTGCTTCGGGTCCTCCGCCGGCATCGAGCGCGGCGATCACCTGGGCGTATCCCAGGGCCCGGGACGCGGTGACGCCGTCGCGCAGGCCATGACGCAGTAGCCCGGAGACCTCGTCGACCAGCCCCTCGGCGAACATCCGCTCGGTGCGCTGAGCCAGCCGCTCGTCGAGTTCAGCCGTCTCCCGGTCTAATCCGACGATCGCCGTGTCCCAGCGCGGTGCGCCGATGACGGGTGCCGATGCCGCGAACGGCCGGCCGGTCAGCTCCACGACCTCCAGCGCGCGCACGATGCGCCTGCCGTCGGTCGGCTGAATCGCGGTCGCGGCGACGGNATCGCGGCGGGCCAGTTCGGTGTGCAGCTCGGCCGCCCCCACCTCGGAAAGCCTGCTCTCCCAGCGGNCACGNACCGCNGGGTCGGTGGCCGGGAAATCCCAGTTGTCCAGAAGCGACTGAACGTACATCATCGAGCCGCCCACGACGACTGGCACCGCGCCGCGCGCCGCGATCCGCTCGACGTCGGCCGCGGCGGCGCGCTGGTAGTTCGCGACTGTCGCGGTCTCGATGACATCGAGCACGTCGAGCTGATGGTGCGTGATGCCGNCCCGTTGCNCGACGGTCAGCTTCGCGGTGCCGATGTCCATGCCGCGGTAGAGCTGCATCGCGTCGGCGTTGACGATCTCNCCACCGACTCGCTCCGCGACAGCCAGCGCCAGCTGTGATTTGCCCGAGCCGGTCGGCCCNACGATCGCGATCGGTCGGCTNATGGTCATGGCTGCCAGATGCCGGCGAAGTAGCCGACGCCGTACGGTGCGCCGCGGTACAGCTCCTTGGCGCAGCGCGGTCCCGGTTCTGTCAACCCGGCCAGGACCTGCCAGGCGACGCGGCCGGTGATCGACGCAGGCAGCCGGCCCAGGGTGGCGAGGTCGCCGGCGCCCAGCGCGTCGTCGAGCGCAGCCTGCACAGCGACGGAGGCAGGGTCGTGACCGCCGGGGGCCGACGGAGTCAGCGTGTGAGCGCCATCGGCGACGATCAGCGCGCCGATCGGCTCCGCCGGCTCGTCGACGGCGGCCCGCAGCGCCCGCCCGCGGGCCGCCGCGGTGTCGGCGTCGTGGTCGTGGGCGAACACGTGAACCTCCGCACGGGCGTGCGGACGGACCAAGCCGCGCAGCCACCCGGTGATCAGTGCGCACAGCGGCAACCGGTCCATCCCCGCTGCGGTGGGCGACATCCCCACTGGCACGTCGACGCCGTACCCGGCGAAGGTGCCGGCCGAGTCGCGGCCGACGACGGTGTCGGCGCCGTCGACGCCGACCGCGAGCCACCGGTCCGGCAACGTCGCGGCCGCCGCGAACACGGCCTCCCGCAGATCCGCGATTTCGTCGGCGGCGGCGCCGGCCAGGTCGGGAATCAGCACCGGCGCGGACGGGATGATCGCGATGGCCGTCAGCACGGGTTCACGCTAACGCTTCCGCCGGTTTCTGCGACGCGGCTGCGGCGCCACGGGCGAGCGCCGCGGTGGAAAAGACCATGACCACGACCGCCAGCCCGAGCGCTGAGTAGCCGGCCCGGTGGGTGTGGAGCGTCTCGCCGAGCACCACGATGCCCAGCACAGAGCCGACGATGGGTTCGGCGACCGTCATGGTCGGCAGCGACGCGGTCAGCGAGCCGGCGCGAAATGACGACTGCTGCCAGGCCGTGGCGGCGATCGCGACGAGCGCCCACACGTACAGTTCCGGCGTGCGCAGCAGCGCCCATAGGCCGTGGTCGATTCGGTGGACCACACCCTTGGTCAGCACCGCGAACACGCCCCACAGCGCACCGGAGACGAAACCCAGCAGCACGGCACTCACCGGCCCGGACCACACGCGGGCCCCTAGCACGCAAAGCACCAGCAGCGGACCCAGGACGGCGACCACGCCGGCCCAGACCTCCAGCGACCCCCGCGCATGCCCCGCCGCGGGGTTGCCGACCGTCACGATCACCGCGACGCTGGTGGCCAGCAGCACCGCCCAGGCCCACTCCCACCGCGTCACCCTGCGGTGTGCCAGCTTGGCGCTGATCGGAATGGCGAACAACAGGGACGTCACGAGCAATGCCTGGACCAGCAGTACCGACCCGAATCCCAGCGCGGCGGCCTGCAGCGCGAAGCCGAGGGCGGCCACCAGGCTGCCCAGCCACCACTGGGTGTTGCGCAACAGCTTGGCGAACAGCCCGATGTGGCTCACCGGCTCATCGGTGACCGCGTGGGCCGAACGCTGGTGGATGACGTCGCCGATCGCGATGAACAACGCGGCGGCAAGGGCGAGCACGGCGGCGATGTCCGCCTTCGCCATGAGGACCTCCTGACCGGTCTTGCAGACTACATGCAACCCCGGTCGTGAATGCAACGCCAACGCGCNGGNATGACGCGCGGCGACCTGCTTCAATAGCNGGGTCGGAACGGCCTGTGGCCGGGTCGGCGAGAGCTATTGGGCGCCGCGACGCGCGGCAGGTGTGCGGGTACCCCTCCCGCGCGGAGGTATGACCAGATGACCGACAGCCAACCCGATCAGACGGCGCCGGCTCCCAAGCCGGCTCCCAAGCCGATCCCGCATCCTCTACCGCATCCGGCCCTCCCGCCCGGCGCGCGGCTGCCATCCCAGTCCAGCGATCCGCACCGGTTTGGCCGCGTGGATCCCGACGGCACCGTGTGGCTGATCACGTCGGCCGGCGAGCGGGTGATCGGGTCGTGGCAGGCCGGCGAACCCGAGGCGGCATACGCGCATTTCGGCCGCCGCTATGAGGACCTGTCCACCGAGGTCGATCTGCTGGAGCGCCGGCTGGCGTCGGGGACCGGCGACGCCCGCAAGATCAAGAGCACGGCCGCCGGGCTGTCCGAGGGGCTGCCCACCGCCGCGGTTCTCGGCGACGTCGACGCGCTCGCGGTGCGGCTTGAGGCCATCCGGGACCACGCCGAGGAAACCGCGCAGGCGGAGAGGGCGCGACGCGAAAAGCATCGGGCCGAACAGGTCGCCCGCAAGGAGGCGCTGGCTGCCGAAGCCGAAGATCTGGCGGCCAATTCGATGCAGTGGAAGGCCGCCGGCGACCGGCTGCGCGCCATCCTCGACGAGTGGCGCACCATTTCCGGCGTCGACCGAAAGACCGACGACGCGCTGTGGAAGCGGTACGCGGCGGCCCGCGAGACGTTCAACCGCCGCCGCGGGTCGCACTTCGCCGACCTGGACCGCGAGCGCGTCGGCGCCCGCCAGGCCAAGGAGCAGCTGTGCGCGCGGGCCGAGGAGCTGGCCGATTCGACGGACTGGGGCGCGACGGGCGCGGCGTTCCGCGAGCTGCTTACGGAATGGAAGGCCGTGGGGCGGGCGTCCAAGGAAGCCGACGACGCGCTGTGGCAGCGGTTCAAGGCGGCCCAGGACAGGTTCTTCACGGCACGCAACGCCGCCAGTGCGGAACGCGACGCCGAGCTACATGCCAACACCGAGGCCAAGGAACGGCTGCTGGCCCAGGCCGAGAAGCTCGACACCGGCGACCTGGACGTGGCCCGTGCTGCGCTGCGGTCCATTGCCGAGAAGTGGGAAGCGATCGGCAGGGTGCCGCGGGAACGGACAGCCGAGCTGGAGCGGCGGCTGCGTGCCGTCGAGAAGAAGGTGCGCGAGGCTGCCGAGTCGGGGTGGACCGACCCGCAGGCGGCGGCGCGCGCCGAGCAGTTCCGTGCTCGCGCCGAGCAATTCGAGCGGCAGGCGCAGAAGGCGCTGGCCGCCGGCCGCACCGCGGATGCCGAGGCGGCAAAGGCGAGCGCCGAGCAGTGGCGGCAGTGGGCCGAGGCCGCGGCCGACGCGCTCGGCAAGAACCGCTAGGCCTCGTCGGGGCCGTTGTCGTCGAGGCTCTCGAGGAAGGCCTTGGACTGCCGCTCGGCTGCGGCGCGGCGCCGTTCCTCTTCCGCGGCGAGATGAACCGCGGTGCGCGACCACACCACCCTCGCCCAGTGGAACGTCAGAAGAATCACCATCAACCAGGCCAGGATAAGGCCGAAGCCGGGGCCGGGGTGGCCGGCGCCGGCGGTCTGCCGTGACCACACGGCGAGCATGCCGGCCGGGATGGCCAGCGCCGAGCCGGCCAACGCGATCCAGGCCAGCACCCATCGGCGGGTCAGCAGCGCCAGCATCGAGAACCCCACGCTGAACACCAGCGCCAGCCATGTGAACACCCGCGACGGGAGCGCGACCGCTGCGTGTGCGGCGGCCGGGCCGCCGATCAGCGCGTCCCATCCTCTGGCGCCACCGGTGTGCGGCAGCGCGAACGACCCGAGCAGCACGAACACCAGGATCGCGACGACGAGAGCCCGCCGGCCGGGGTCGATCTCGCCGGCCACCCGACGCTCGGCGGCGTCGATGTCCCTCTTGAACGCGTCGAAGTCGTCGTTGTTCTTGCCGGTCACGTCGGGTCCCCGATCCGGGGCATGCCCAGCCCGACGCCGCTGGGGCGGCGGCCGGCCTCGTGGGCGTCACCGGCCCGTGTGCGCCGGTGGGCGAGCAGCGAACCGTCGGCGATCAGGTGGTGCGGCGCGGCGCCGGTGATTACCGCGGTGACGAGGTCTCCCGGGCGGATCGCCCTGCCGTGGGGCGCGAAGTGCACCAGCCTGCCGTCGCCGGCGCGTCCGCTCATCCGCGCGGTGCGGTCATCTTTGCGGCCCTCCCCCGCAGCCACCAAGACCTCGACGGTCGTTCCCACTTGAGCGCGGTTTTCCTCGAGCGAGATTCGCTCCTGCAGCGCAAGGAGACGCTCGTAGCGTTCTTGGACAACGGCTTTGGGCAATTGGCCGGCCATTTCCGCGGCGGGCGTGCCGGGCCGCGTTGAGTACTGGAACGTGAACGCGGCCGAGAACCGGGCCTGCTCGACGACGTCGAGCGTCGCCGCGAAGTCGTGCTCGGTCTCGCCGGGAAAGCCGACGATCAGGTCCGTGGTGATCGCGGCGAGCGGCATCGCGGCGCGCACCTTCTCGATGATGCCGAGGTAGCGCTCGGCGCGGTAGGAGCGTCGCATCGCACGCAGGACCCGGTCGGAGCCCGACTGCAGCGGCATGTGCAGGGCCGGGCACACGTTGGCGGTATCGGCCATCGCGTCGATCACGTCATCGGTGAACTCGGCCGGATGCGGCGAGGTGAAGCGAACCCGCTCCAGCCCGTCGATGCCCCCGCAGGCCCGCAGCAGTTGCGCGAACGCGCCTTTGTCGCGGGGCAGTTGCGGGTCGGCGAACGAGACACCGTAGGCGTTCACGTTCTGGCCCAGCAGCGTGACCTCGAGCACGCCGGCCCCGACCAGCGACCTGACTTCGGCAAGGATGTCGTCGGGGCTGCGGTCGACCTCCTTGCCGCGCAGCGACGGCACGATGCAAAACGTGCAGCTGTTGTTACAACCGACCGAGATGGAAACCCATGCGGCGTATGCCGATTCGCGGGCCGCGGGCAGCGCCGAAGGGAATTCCTGCAGGGCCTCCGCGATTTCAACCTGGGCTTCGCGGTTGTGCCGCGCGCGTTCCAGCAGCACCGGCAGAGCGCCGATGTTGTGGGTGCCGAACACGACGTCAACCCAGGGCGCCTTGCGCAGCACCGTGTCGCGGTCCTTCTGGGCCAGGCAGCCACCCACGGCGATCTGCATGCCGGGATCGCGCTGCTTGCGAGGCGCCAGGTGGCTGAGGTTGCCGTAGAGCTTGTTGTCGGCGTTCTCCCGGACCGCGCAGGTGTTGAAGACAACGACGTCCGCGTCGCAGCCGTCCGGTGCCCTGCGGTAGCCGGCGGACTCCAGCAATCCGGCCAGCCGCTCGGAGTCGTGGACGTTCATCTGGCAGCCGTAGGTGCGGACCTGGTAGGTCCGCGCCGGTGCCACCGAGGCACCCTCGCACGAAGAGGCAACACGCGCAGCCACCCCAGTCACATGCCCATCGTACGTATGCGCCGGAGAGGGAAATTCGCCCGCCGAGTCAAGCTGTGGGTTCCCTGGGTAGGGTCAAATCATGGCGGATGCCGCGTCAGCGATACACGGCGCATCGACTCCGATGGTGTCGCTGCGCGGGGTGGACAAGCATTTCGGCAGCTTGCACGTGCTCAAGGACATCAATCTCGACGTGCAGCGCGGCGAGGTCGTCGTGATCCTCGGCCCGTCGGGATCGGGCAAGTCCACGCTGTGCCGCACAATCAACCGGCTGGAGACCATCGATGCCGGCACCATCAGCGTGGACGGAGTGCCGCTGCCGGCGGAGGGACGGGAACTGGCGCGGCTGCGTTCCGACGTCGGGATGGTGTTCCAGTCGTTCAACCTGTTCGCCGACAAGACGATCCTGGAGAACGTGACGCTCGCGCCGATCAAGGTGCGCAAGCTGCCCCGTGATCGCGCCCACGAGAACGCGATGGCGCTGCTGGAGCGGGTGGGCATCGCCGATCAGGCCGACAAGTATCCCGCGCAGCTGTCGGGCGGCCAACAGCAGCGGGTGACGATTGCGCGGTCACTGGCGATGAACCCGAAGGTGATGCTGTTCGACGAGCCGACCAGCGCGCTGGACCCGGAGATGATCAGCGAGGTGCTGGGCGTGATGGTGCGGCTCGCGGCGGACGGCATGACGATGCTGGTGGTCACCCACGAGATGGGCTTTGCGCGGCGCGCCGCCGATCGGGTGGTGTTCATGGCCGACGGGGCAATCGTCGAGTCGGCCGGGCCCGCGGCGTTCTTCGAGTCACCCCGGACCGACCGGGCGAAGGACTTCCTCGGCAAGATTCTCCACCACTGAACCCCGAGCAGACAGCTCGGCGATTCGATCGGCAGCCTCAGGTGCGCCGCCGGTCCAACTCGAGCGCCAGTTCGGTGCCGACGGTGTCGAACGCCATCGTCTGGCTGTAACCGCGCCGCGAAAGCATTCCGACGAGCCGACGGGCCACCTTCGCCTCGTCCCCGTCGAGGTTTTCGCGCCGCAGCCGCTTTCGCACGAGCTCGACCGCTTTGTCGCGCTCGGCACCGGCGTCTATGCCGTCCAGTGCCGCACTGATCACGTCGTCGCCGACACCCTTTGTCCGCAGCTCGGCGGCCAACGCCCGCTTACCTTTTCCGGCGTTGAGCCGACGCAACCGCACCCACTGCTCGGCGAAGTCGGCGTCGTCGACCAGACCGACCGCGCCGAGGCGGTCGAGCACACGATTGCTCACGTCGTCGGGATAGCCGCGTTTCGCCAATTGCCCGGCGAGTTCGGCACGGGTGCGGGCCCGCGCGGTGAGCAGGCGCAGACACAACACCCGCGCCTGCTCCTCGCGGGCCACCGGCCCGTCAGAAATCGACGGGGGCGGGCAGGACTTCGTCATCGGTCAGCACCGCACCAATGCCGAGCTTTTCCTTGATCTTCTTTTCGATCTCGTTGGCGACGTCGGCGTTTTCCATCAGGAAGCTGCGGGCGTTCTCCTTGCCCTGGCCCAGCTGCTCCCCCTCGTAGGTGAACCACGAGCCGGACTTGCGGATGAAGCCCTGCTCGACACCCATGTCGATGAGCGAGCCTTCGCGGCTGATGCCCTTGCCGTAGAGGATGTCGAACTCGGCCTGCTTGAACGGCGGCGACACTTTGTTCTTGACGACCTTGACCCGGGTGCGGTTGCCGACCGCGTCCGTGCCGTCCTTGAGAGTCTCAATTCGCCTGACGTCCAGGCGAACTGAGGCNTAGAACTTCAACGCCTTGCCACCCGTCGTCGTCTCTGGACTCCCGAACATCACCCCGACCTTCTCCCGCAGCTGGTTGATGAAGATCGCGGTGGTGCCCGAATTGCTCAACGCACCAGTCATTTTCCGCATCGCCTGGCTCATCAGTCGGGCTTGCAGGCCGACGTGACTGTCTCCCATCTCGCCCTCGATCTCGGCGCGCGGCACCAGCGCCGCCACCGAGTCGATGACCAGGATGTCCAGTGCGCCGGACCGCACCAGCATGTCGGCGATCTCCAGCGCCTGCTCACCGGTGTCGGGCTGGGACACCAGCAGCGAGTCGGTGTCCACGCCGAGCNTCTTGGCGTACTCGGGGTCCAGTGCGTGCTCNGCGTCGATGAACGCCGCGATGCCGCCGGCCGCCTGGGCATTGGCCACCGCGTGCAACGCGACGGTGGTCTTGCCCGAGGATTCCGGACCGTAGATCTCGACGATCCGGCCGCGCGGCAGCCCTCCGATGCCCAGCGCCACGTCCAATGCGATCGAGCCGGTGGGGATGATGGAGATCGGCTGACGCACCTCGTCGCCGAGCCGCATCACCGAACCTTTGCCGTGACTCTTCTCGATCTGCGCTATCGCCAGCTCGAGGGCCTTTTCACGGTCAGGGGCCTGCGTCATGAGTCATGCCTCTCTAAGTAGTCGTGTCCGGTTGATCGGTTATCGATCAGTTGGTCGTGACGCTAGAGGCAGGCACCGACAAGTCGGCCTGACCAGCATCTCGCCGTCGAACAGTGATCACTGTAGACGAACGTGTGTTCGACTCAAGCTGACACGCCGTGGTCGCGCCGAGCATGACATGAAATCCTGCGACACGAACGCGACACGAACGCGACACGAAGGAGTCACCACTCGGCGCGGGGGACGTCGAAGTCCGCGCACAGCGCCCGCCAAACATCGCGCGGGTCGGCGCCGTCCTCGATCGCCTGCGCGGCCGTGCGCCCGCCGAGGCCCGTCAGCACATGGTCGACGAGCACCGAGGCGCCGCGGACAGGGCCGAACTGCCCCTCGACGAGCTCGCGGAATTCCGTCAGCCGCACATTTCCACGCTACCGGGCCTGGGCCAGCGCCTCCTGGCACACGCGTACCGGATCGGCGACCCCGGCTATGCTCGCGCCGGCCCGCCGCGCAGCGTCGCGGTAACGCGGTGACGACAGCACGGCACCGACCGCGTCGACCAGCGCGTCCGGTGTCAGGGGCCGGACCAGACGTGCACTGCCCTGTCGCACAACACGATTCGCCATCTCCCACTGGTCGCCACCGCCGGGCACCACCACCAGCGGCACTCCGGCCAGTAGCGCCTTGGACACCATGCCGTGCCCACCACCGCAAACCACCACGTCGGCATGCGCCAGCAGTTCGTCCTGCCGCCCCAGCCCGGCGACCGCCCACGGCGGCACCGACACATCGCGACCGTTCAGCCGCGACAGCACCACCCGAGCGCCGTCCGGCAGCGTCCTGCCCGGCACCAGCGATTCGAGCGCGACCTGCGCCAAGCCGAGAGCGCCCGTCAGAGCCGTCGACGGCGCCACCACCACCACGGGCCCGAAGCCGGGTGGAATCTCGAGCACCGCCTCGGTGGGCTCGAAGTGCAGCGGCCCGACCACCACGGCTTCCGGCGGCCAGTCCGGCCGCGCCACCTCCAGCGCCGGCAGCGTCGCGATCAGCCGCCGCAACGGATCGACCCCCNCAGCCGGCAGTCCGATCCCCACCCGCGCCTCGGCGCGCTGCCGCTGCCCCGCCCGCAGTGACCGGGCCGTCAGCGTCCGCATCAGCGCGTCGCGCAGCCGCCCTCGCACACCAACGCCGGGAGCCAGCCCGCTACCCACCGGAGGCAGCCCCTTCGACGGCAGATACAGCGGATGCGGGTTCAGCTCCACCCACGGCAGACTCAGCAGTTCGGCAGCCAGCGCGCCGCACGCCGTGATTACGTCGGACACGATCAGGTCGGGCGCCAGCTCGTGCAGCCGCGCCGCGTTGAGCACCGCCATCCGCGCGGCGCGTCGGTGAATCTTGGCGCCGGCGTCGCTGTCGTCATCCGCAGGGGTGGGATCGAGCCCGTCGAGCTCGACGGCGTCGACGCCGGCCACGCGCGGGGCGTCCAGCCATTCCACTCCGGTCAGCAGCGTCGGTGTGTCGCCGGCCGCCAGAAACTTCAAACACAGCGCGATCGCCGGAAACGAGTGCCCCGGGTCTGGTCCGGCGACGACGGCCACCCGCATCCGCCTACCCTGCCACAGCCGCGACCCACTACGCTGACGGCCATGACCGACCAGCCGCTGGAGCAAACCGCTGTCGCCACGCCAACCCAGATCGTCGAAAGCTTCCTCTACGCAATACGTGACGAGAACTACGACGCCATGCTGGCGGCGCTGGACGACGACGTGGTCTATCACAACGTGGGGATGCCGATCATCCGCGGCGGCCGCCGTACCGTGAATACTCTGCGCCGCGGGCTCGAGCTTCCGCGGGCGGGCTTTGACGTCAAGATCCACCGCATCGCCGCTGAGGGTACGTCCGTGCTCACCGAGCGCACCGACGTGATTCTCTTTGGGCCGCTGCGGATTCAGTTCTGGGTGTGCGGCGTGTTCGAGGTGCGCGACGGGCGGATCACGCTG
>JGI26340J50214_10000391_pt1 | contig 15779 bp, 17 predicted proteins | sample BogFormECP12_OM2_FD_50214 | JGI IMG/M metagenome (IMG submission 50214)
CACCCGTTCCCATCCCGAACACGGAAGTTAAGCCCCGCTGGGCCGATTGTACTGCACGCGAAAGTGTGTGGGAGAGTAGGTAGTTGCCGGCATAAATAAAGGCCACGTTCAGAAATGAGCGTGGCCTTTTCCGTTTTGCCATTGAGCGTGTGGAGCGGACACTCCTGTCCGCTGCTTTTGACTTTGCTTTTGCTGCCTCAAGTTCTGCTGCGGAGAATAGCCGCGATCACTCGCGGACTGCGGCGGCCGTGCAGGACGGCGATCACGGCGAGAGGTTCTTCATCCGGCGCGTAGGCGATCACATACTCGCCCAGAGGTTGAAAGCGCAACGGCTTCGCGGTGAGGTCGGGACGGCTGTGGCCAATGCGAGGAAACGGGACAAGCGACCGAATCGCTTCGTAGATCTCTTCACGAACCCGGTCGGCCGCGTCCAGGTTGTCGGCAGCGATGTACTCCCAGATTTCGTCGAGATCCGCGTAAGCCTGCGGGTGGAGAACAAATTCGCTCATGAACTCAGCGCGACGTTCTTCGTTCTTTGCTCTTCTGCCGAAGCCGGGCGAAGGCTTCCTCCCCTTCAACCGGCTGCAAGCGGCCGCTCTTGAGATCGTCATGGCGGCCATCCAGCATCTCGCGAACCTGGGCCAGTTCCTGCAAGTACCCGGCCATCGCGTCTTCGATCAAGTCGCTCGGCGGACGCCCGCTCTTGCTGGCCAGCTCCTGCAGGCGGGACTCAGTTTCGGGTCGAAAGTGGACTTCCATATTCGCTAGTCTAGAGCTGGCGATGGGCAGTGTCAAAGCCTGGGCGATTGTACTGCACGCGAAAGTGTGTGGCAGAGTAGGTAGTTGCCGGCATAAATAAAGGCCACGTTCAAAAATGAGCGTTGCCTTTTCCGCGTGGTGCGACTTGGAGTCGGAACTCCTCTGATAGACTGCTCTTGACGGAAAGGACTGCGCTATGAAAGTCGCGGAAGCATTGGCGCTGCGGGCGGACTTGCAAAAACGTTTGGAGCAGTTGAAGCAGAGGCTGGTTAAGAATGCGCGCATTCAGGAGGGCGATAAGCCCGAAGAAGATCCGGCGGAACTGCAATCCGAACTCGAAAAATCGGCGCAGGATTTGACGTTGCTGATTCAGCGCATCAACCGCACCAACGCCGCGTCGCGATTCGGCGACCGAACGCTGGCTGACGCACTTGCCGAGCGAGACGTTCTAAAGATCCGCTACAACGCCTACCGCGAACTTGCGACTGCGGCCTCCACCGCTCAGGGGCGGCTGACACGCTCCGAAGTGAAGTTCGTCAGCACTGTGAGCGTTGCCGCCATTCAGCGGAAGGCAGACGATCTCGCCAAGGAATACCGCGAGCTCGATACGAGGATCCAGGAAGCGGATTGGCTGACGACGTTATTGGAATAGTTGTTGGACTGGACGAGTAGGTAGTTGCCGCAACGAGAAGTGAGCACAACCCTCCGGCGGGGCAATGCCGATCTGGTAGTGCGAGGGCAGCACTAGACGGTTCGACTCCGGCCCGTACAGCGTATGCCCAGTACGGCGCACAAACGCACGGCGCATTGTAACCGTGTACTACCGTGTGCTGATCTCGCGGCGGCAGCGAGGGTGGGGAAGGGGCACTCGTCCCAGGTCCGACTGCTCGGCTGAAACCGTATACCGCTGGGTGCCCTGAACAAAAATTCAAAATCCCCATCCTAGCCGCAAAGAGCGCGGCTAGGATGGGGCACCCGATTCCTTCTCTAGTCCTTCACTCATCCTTCACGATTCCTTCACCATTCTTTATTCTTTCATTGCTACTGGGCCGGGGTGGCGGCGGGCGTTGCGGCTGGGGCTTCGGCTGTCGCTTCGGGCGCGGCTACTGGATTGGGCTTCACTGTTTCGATCTTCACGGTGGCCAGGATTTGTGCGAGGCGGGTGAAGACTTTGTCGCGGTCGACGTGCTTCACGATGCCGTCTTCGGAGGCGTCGGTGGTGACGTTCAGGGCGAACTCGTAGCAGCTTCCGTTCTGGTAGACGTGGAAGTACTTGGAGTCGCTCTGGCGCGTGCCTTCGCCGGAGACGGCTTCGGTGGCGCGGAGTTCGAGGTCGCCGAGCATCAGCTTGGAATTCGATGCCGAGTCATTCGACGACTTCGCTGCGCTCGGTTGCTCAGTGCTGGCTGCGGGCGCGGTCTGCGCTGGCGTGGACGCGGATTCGGCCGGCGTTGCGGATGACGTTGCGGCCGGGCTGGATGCCGAATCGGTGGACGGCGCGACTACAGCGGCCTTGGGCTGCGGGACGGCGAACTCGGTGCATTGCTCGGCGGTGAGGTTCTGGTGGACACTGACGTCGAAGAATGCGGACGAGAAGTCGGTGTTGGCGAAGCCGGTCTCGGGGAGTTCGACAGCGGCGAGCGCGACTCCGCCGGGCTGGACGAAATTCATGGCGATGGGATTCGAGGCCAAAAGATCCGCAGCGGCGTTGCCGGTCTCGATGGCGTAGCGACGCGGATATTCGAAAGTCACGCCGTAAGTCTCATCGGCATAGTTCACGGTTGCGGGCTTCTTCGACACGACTTTCTTGGGAGCGGGCTTGGCCACGGCCTGCGCGGCTGGCGCGGCCATGGGCGCGACCGCGCTCGGAGCCGGCTGCGCGGGAATCTGGTTGTTGGTTACGGGCTTCGGCTTGTCACTGTCACTGGAACAGCCGACGGTTACGGAGCAGACGATCAGCACGGCGGCGAAAATCAGCGCGCCGGTGTTCTTGCCCCAGGTTAAGGAACGAGATACGGAATCCCGCGATACGGAACCCTGAATCAGGGAATCCCGGGTTGCTGCGATGTTGCGAACTGCGTTGATGCGGGTCATTGTGGTTGCCTCCTGCCGACTAGCGGCACTTTGGAGAATGCACGGCGAGCGCCAAGGGAGGGTGCGCTGATTTGGTGGGAGTTATCGCCGGGGCGGCTGAAAAGCCGCGTGGGATGCGGGACACGATGTGGGGCGGGGAACACGCGCGGCCGAAGCTCAAAGTCCCCACTTCTCGCAGAGAACGCGAGAAATGGGGTACCCGGAGCGTTTTCTTGTAGGAGCTTTCGCGAGGGCTTGATTTCCGTTATCGTTGTCGCCTCAGTCGAAAGTTGGACGTGGTGGGAGCGGAGGAGATGGGATGAGACCGAGGGTGGCGTTGAGATTCCTGCTGGGGTTGGCGATGTGCGTTCGGCCGGGGATGGTTTCGGCGCAGGTGCACGAGCCGGAGAAGATCATTATTGATACTGACATCGGCGACGACGTGGACGATGCGTTTGCGCTGGCGCTGGCGGTGAAGAGTCCGGAACTCGAAATACTGGGCGTGACGACGACGTTTGGCGATACCGAGGCGCGCGCGAAGATTGTGGACCGGTTTCTGGGCGAGGTGGGGCGGGCGGAGATTCCGGTGCTGACGGGGAAGGCGACGGCGACGAAGAATCCGATGTCGCAGCGGAAGTATGGGGAGGGTGGGCATTTTGCGAAGAGCTCGCGTGGGGACGCGGTGGATTTTTTGCTGGAGCAGATTCGGAAATATCCGGGGAAAATTACGCTGGTTGCGATTGGGCCGCTGATGAATGTGGGCGCGGCGATCGATAAGGATGCGGCGACGTTTCGGAAGTTGAAGCGGGTGGTGCTGATGGGCGGGTCGATCCGGCGCGGGTACGGGGATTTGGGATACACGGCGCCAGTGCCTCCGATGCCGGAGTGGAATATTTTGAATGACGTGGCGTCGGCGCAGAAACTGTTTGCGGCGGGAGTGCCGCTGTTTGTGATGCCGCTGGATTCAACGCAGTTGAAGATGGATGAAGTGAAGCGGGCGTTTCTGTTCGGCCAGGGCGCGGCGGTTACGGACCAACTGGCGGTGCTGTATCACTTGTGGGAACAGGAGACGCCAACGTTGTTTGATCCGATGACAATTGCGTTTGTGTTGCGGCCGGAGTTGTGCCCGGTGCAGGGGCTGCATATTCGTGTGGATGAAAAAGGATTCACGCGCGAGGAGCCGGGGGCGGCGAATGCGGAGGTTTGTCTGGATTCGAATGCGGAGGATTTCTTTAAGTTTTATTTGAAGAAAGTGGCGGAGAAGTGAGATCAGGCGAAATCTCACATGGTGGGAGTGACGCGGACGGTACGAGGCCGAGACGGCCTCGTGACAGCCGGCGGGACGCCGGCGCTACGGTCATCCTCGGGAGGCAATAAAGGATCATGCGATTGGAAGAAGGTGCTCGGCGCAGATTTCTGAAGAGTGCAGGGCTCATCGTTCCGGGCCTGGCACTGGCGAGTGAAATCCCCACTTCTGCCGCAAAGAGCGCGGCAGAAATGGGGCACCCGGAGTACGGCACTGCGACGGCGTTTTATGACGTTACGGCATTTGGCGCTCTGGGCGATGGGAAGACGATTGACAGTCACGCGATCAATCGGGCGATCGACCAAGCGGCTGCGGCGGGCGGAGGGACGGTTTACTTTCGGGCGGGGGATTATTTGTGCTATTCGATCTGGCTCAAGAGCAAGGTGGCGATTTATCTCGACCAGGGCGCAACCATCGTTGCGGCTGACCCTTCTGACGCGCACGGGTACGATCTGGTGGAGTCGAACGCGCCTTGGGAGGACTATCAGGATTATGGACACAACCATTGGCACAACAGTTTGATTTGGGGCGAAGGGCTGGAGGGCGTTTCGATCGGCGGGCCGGGGCTGATCTGGGGCAAAGGGTTGAGTCGCGGTTGGGGAGCGGGGCCCAAGGCGGAGCAGCCTGGAGTGGCCAACAAAGCGATTGCGCTGAAGAATTGCCGCAACGTGCTGCTGCGGGATTTTTCCATTCTGCACGGCGGGCATTTTGGAATTCTGGCGACGGGCGTTGACAACCTCACGATCGACAATCTGAAGATTGATACGAATCGCGACGGCATGGACATCGATTGCTGCCGGAACGTGCGGATCAGCAATTGCAGCGTGAATTCGCCGTGGGATGACGGCATCTGCCTGAAGAGTTCGTTTGCGCTGGGGTATGCGCGCGCCACGGAGATGGTCACGATCAGTGATTGCCTGGTGACGGGGAGTTATGAGGAAGGGACGCTGCTGGACGCGACGTGGAAGCGATTTGCCGCTGACGCGAAGGTGCCGCGCACGGGGCGGATCAAGTTTGGGACGGAGTCGAATGGCGGATTCAAGAACATTGCGATCTCGAATTGTGTGTTTGACGGATGCAGCGGGTTGGCGATCGAGACGGTCGACGGAGCGGTGATTGAAGACGTGAGCGTCACGAATCTCACGATGCGGGATGTGGTTGGGGCGCCTATTTTTCTGCGGCTCGGTGCACGCATGCGAGGACCGGCGGGCGCTGCCGTGGGAGTGTTGCGGCGGGTGATTCTGAGCAATATTACTTGTTCGTGCGGGAGTTATTCGTCCGGGCAGGGATCGCGTATCGGCTCGATTTTAGCGGGGATTCCGGGGCATCCGATCGAGGATTTGAAGTTGAGTGACATCATGATTGTTCACGCGGGGGGTGGGACGACGGACGACGCGCGGCGTCAGTTGGAGGAGAAAGAGAAAGAGTATCCCGAGCCCAGCATGTTTGGAACGACTCCGGCGCATGGATTTTTTATCCGGCACGCGCGTGGAGTGGAAATGAACGGGATCAAGATTGAATATGGGAATGCGGATTTGCGGCCGGCGTTTGTGTTGGAGGATGTGGAGGGCGCGGAGTTCGGGCGGATTAAAGCGGCGGGGGATTCGGGCGTGCCGGCGTTTGTGCTGAATCAGGTGCGGGACTTCAGCGTTTTTCGGAGCAAGCCGGTGACGGATACGGAAGTGGATGTTGCGGAGAAGAGAGAGATATAGCTCAGTTATCTCCGTTCGCGGCAACCTGCAGATTTGCGGGAAGTCAAAATTCCCACCTCTCGCGAGAGCGCGAGAAGGACGCGGCGGCTCCCGCTGTTCCTTGCGTCCCTTATAATCAAAAGATTCTTTATGGCTGCCATTCTGGAGCGGATTGTTGCGGCTACGCGGGCGCGGGTGGCCGCGTCCAGGCGTGGGGCGGATTGCCGTTTGTTGGAGCAAGCCGCGGAATTGCATGTGCCGCGTGGGTTTCGGCGGGCGCTGGAGGCCAAGAGTCGCGATGGCGTGGCGGTGATTGCGGAGTTGAAGAAGGCTTCGCCGTCGAAGGGACTGATTCGGGCGGAGTTTCGTCCAGCGGAGTTGGCTCGGGAATTGGAATCGGCGGGGGCGGCGGCGCTTTCGGTGTTGACCGATGAGGAATTCTTTCAGGGGTCGCTGGGGAATTTGCGGGAGGCTTCGGCGGCGGTTTCGATTCCCTGCTTGCGGAAGGATTTCATCGTCGATGAGTTTCAGTTGCTGGAGGCGCGGGCGAATTGCGCCGATGCCGTGCTGCTGATTGTCGCGGCGCTGGCTCCGGAAGAATTGAGGTCGCTGGGTGCGGGGGCACGGCGGCGCGGGCTGGACGTTTTGTGTGAAGTGCACGACGGGGAGGAGTTGCAGCGGGCGCTGGATGCAGGGTTCGATTTGATTGGGGTGAATACGCGCGATCTGCGGACGTTTAAGGTTGATCTGGAGACGGCGTTTCGGCTGGCAGAGAGATTTCCTGCCGGGATCGTAAGAGTGGCGGAGAGTGGGATTCATTCGGCGGAGGATGTAGGGCGGTTGCGGGCTGCAGGATATGACGCGTTTCTGGTGGGGGAGTCGCTGATGCGGGCGGAGTCTCCGGGGGAGGCGCTGCGGGAGTTGATGGTACCTAGTGCTCAGTACCAAGTACCTAGTGGGCGGTGGAGTCGATAAGTTCGCGAAGTGAACTCCTGTTTAGGTCTCGGGTGGTGCACGCGAGCACGAGGTCCTTCGACTGCGGTTTTGCTTCGCTATCGCGAAGCAAAATCCTCGCTCAGGATGACAGGGTGAAATGACTTGGGTGAAGATTTGCGGGATGACGAATCTGGAGGACGCTCTCGTGGCCGTCGACGCGGGGGCGGATGCGGTGGGGTTTGTGTTTTATGAGACGAGTCCGCGGTATGTGACGGTGGAGAGGGCGCGGGAGATCGTGGGCAAGCTGCCGGAGAAGATTGAGAAAGTTGGGGTGTTTGCGGGCGAAAGTCTGATGAGAGCTGAGGAAATTCGNTCCTCCGTAGGATTGGACACGCTCCAGGTTTACACAACGTCCGGGCCGAGGATTCTAGAAGTATTGGAGAACGTGGGAGCGTGGCCTCCCAGCCGAAGAAAACCGGGGCAAACAAGAATCTACCTCGCTCTGCCGATTTCCACGATCATTGTTGAGCAGATCGAGGAGCAGGGCCTAACAATCGAAATGCAGGATCCGGAAGGAGAGTTCGTCACGCTTCTGGTTGACTCCGGCGGCGGCCAGCAGCCTGGAGGCACGGGCGTTGCGTTTGATTGGAATCAGGCTGCGGCGGCAGTTGCGGATCTAAACAGACGTCACAGGGTAGTCATTGCGGGCGGGTTGAAGCCGCAAAATGTCTGCGAGGCCATCGAGATTCTTCGGCCCTGGGGGGTGGATGTGGCTTCTGGTGTCGAAGAGCGGCCGGGCAAGAAAGATGCGGAGAAGGTGCGGGCGTTTGTGCGGGCAGTACGGGAGATGGATCGGAAGGGGAGTTAAAGATGGCTACGGTTCCGCGGACTACGAAAATCAGAATCCCCACCCTAGCCGCAAAAGACGCGGCTAGGATGGGGCACCCTCGGGTTTCTGTCTATCCCAGTTCTGCACGGACGAATGAACCGGGGCGGTTTGGGGTTTATGGCGGGCGGTATGTGCCGGAGACGCTCATGGCGGCGCTGGAGGAATTAGAGCGCGAGTATGAAAGGGCGAAACGGGACCGGAAATTTCAGGCGCGGCTCACAGAGTTGCTAACGACTTATGCGGGGCGGCCTACGCCAATGTTTTTTGCGCGGCGGCTTACTGAGAAATTGGGTGGGGCCAAGATTTACTTGAAGCGCGAGGATCTGCTGCACACCGGAGCGCACAAGATCAATAACTGCCTGGGGCAGGGGTTGCTGGTCGAGCGGATGGGGAAACATCGGGTGATTGCGGAGACTGGCGCCGGGCAGCATGGAGTCGCGACGGCTACGGTGTGCGCCCTGCTGGGATTTGAGTGCGTCGTCTACATGGGAACCGAGGACATGCGGCGGCAGGAGTTGAATGTGTTCCGCATGCGGTTGCTGGGGGCGGAGGTGCGCGGGGTGTCGTCGGGATCGTGCACGCTGAAGGACGCGATTAACGAGGCGATGCGCGACTGGGTCACGAATGTGCGGACTACGCATTATTTGCTGGGGAGCGTGCTGGGGGCGCATCCGTATCCGACGATGGTGCGGGATTTTCATCGCGTGATTGGGCGCGAGGCGCGGGCGCAGATTCTGAAGGCTGAGGGCAAGTTGCCGGCGGCGATTATTGCGTGCGTGGGCGGGGGCTCGAATTCGATTGGGATCTTTTACGATTTTCTGAATGACAAGAAAGTCCGGCTGATCGGCGTCGAGGCGGGAGGGCGCGGCGAAGCGCTGGGCGATCATGCGGCGCGGTTTCGCGGAGGATCGCCGGGAGTGTTGCAGGGGACGTATTCGTATGTGCTGCAGGATTCGGGTGGGCAAATTGCGCTGACGCATTCGGTGTCGGCGGGGCTGGATTATCCGTCGATTGGGCCGGAGCACGCGGCGTTGCGGGATTCTGGGCGGGCGGAATATGTTCCGGCGTCGGATGCGGAGGCGCTGGCGGCGACTACTTTGCTGGCGCGGACGGAGGGAATTATTCCGGCGCTGGAATCGGCGCATGCCGTGGCGGAGGTGGTGAAGCGCGCACCACGCATGAAGAAATCCGAGATCGTGATTGTGAATGTCTCCGGGCGCGGGGATAAGGATATTGGGATCATGCGGGAGAACTTGAAACTCGATTGATGATCTTCTGGAATGCTAGTGGCAAAACCGGCGGCCGCGATAGAAATCCCTTTTTAGGCCACTGGTAGTACATAGGTGCACGAGGTCTTTCGACTGCGGTATTGCTTCGCGTTTGCGAAGCAAAATCCTCGCTCAGGATGACAGAGTTTTTTATGCCTCTGACCTTCCACAAAAAGCCGGCGTTGGTCGCATATGTGACTTGCGGGGACCCGGATCTCGCGACTACGCGGGAGATTGTGCTGGCGGCGATTGCGGCGGGCGCGGATGTGATCGAGCTGGGCGTGCCGTTCAGCGATCCGGTGGCGGATGGGCCGGTGATTCAGCGGGCGAGCGAGCGGGCGCTGAAGCACGGAACGTCGCTGGCCCAGGTGCTGACGCTGGCGGCGGAAGTGCGGGAGCAGGCGCAGTCGACGGGGCTGATTGTGTTTTCTTATCTCAATCCGATTCTGCGGATGGGGATGGAAAAGTTTTGCAAGGTGGCGCGGGCTGCGGGCGTGGATGGTGCGCTGGTCACCGATCTGCCGGTCGAAGAGGCGGGAGAATATTTGCGGGCGATGGGCGGACATGATTTGGCTCCAGTGTTTCTGGCGGCGCCGACGAGTCCGGATGAACGGTTGAAGCGGATTGCGGAGGCTTCGCGGGGATTCGTGTATGCGGTTTCGCGGACTGGCGTGACGGGAGCGCGGCAACAGCTGGCGGAGGATGCGAGGAAGTTGGTGAAGCGGTTGCGGCGCGTGACCAAGTTGCCGGTCGCGTTGGGATTCGGAATTTCCACGGCGGAGCAGTTTGCGGAAGTGGGAGAATTCGCGGATGCGGTGGTGGTGGGCAGCGCGGTTGTGGAAACGGTTGAGCGGAGCCGCGGACGGGAGGCGGCGGCGGTGGGAGAGTTTGTGAGGAAGCTGCTGAGTCTCAGCCGTCAGCCGTCAGTTGGAGTGTAGATTCGAGCGTTTGAACGGTTGGGAAATCCCCACTTCTCGCGCAAAGGGCACGCGAGAAATGGGGCACCCGGGTTGGATGTGCACGACAGTCAAAGTCCCCACCCTGTCGCACAAACCGCGACAAGGGTGGGGCACCCGCGATCGTAAGGGCTTATGGACATCGAAGATTGGCGAAAGAAAATTGACGAGGTCGACCGGCGGCTCGTGGAACTGATCAGCGAGCGGGCTCGGGCTGTGGTGGAGATTGGGAAGCTCAAGCGCGATACTTCGATGCCGATTTATGAGCCGGACCGGGAGCGGACTGTTTTCGCCAATGTGCAGGAAGCGAATCGCGGGCCGCTGCCGGGACGGGACCTGGTGCGGATTTACGAGCGCATCATCGATGTGATGCGGAATGTGCAGAAGGAAGAAATTGTGCCCAAGGTCGAACCGGCCGAGGCGGAGACGGAACTGGATTCGGAAGTGAATGATTGAAACAGCTTCTAGCTGCTGGCTATTAGCTAACCCGAGCTTGCCATGGGCTGACGCACCAGTGGTGGCGAGTAACAGCGGATCCCTCGCTGCGCTCGGAATGACAAAGTTTATCGCAGCGGGTTTTGAGCTAAGGGCTAGAAGCTAGAAGCTAGGAGCTGGGTTCTTATGATTGTGGCGATGCAGGAAGGCGCGGATGAGCAGCTGATTCAGCAGGTGATTGAACACCTGGTGAAAATTGGGTTTGAAGTGCACCGCTCGACCGGGGCGCGGATGACCGTGCTGGGCGCGGTGGGGTCGGGGATTGATTTCGACATCCGCAACCTGGAGTTGTTGCCGGGGGTGCAGGAAGTTCACCGCATCAGTTCTCCGTACAAATTGGCGGGGCGAAGTTTTCGGCCGGAGGGAACGATCGTCAAGCTGGCCAACGGGATCGACATTGGGGGCAACGAAATTGTCGTCATGGCCGGACCGTGTTCGGTCGAGACGCGGGAACAGATATTCACTACGGCGGAGGCGATCGCGAAGGCGGGGGCGAAAGTGCTGCGGGGCGGGGCATTCAAGCCGCGGAGTTCTCCGTATTCGTTTCAGGGGCATGGCGAAGACGCGTTGAAGCTGCTGCGGGAGGCGGGAGAGAAATTCAAACTTCTCGTGATCAGCGAGGTGATGGAAATCTCGCAGATACCGATGATGTTGCCGTATGTGGACATCCTGCAGGTGGGGGCGCGCAACATGCAGAATTTTAATCTGCTGCGCGAACTGGGGAAGGTGCGCAAGCCGGTGCTGCTGAAGCGCGGGATTGCGGCGACCCTGGAAGAACTGCTGCTGTCGGCGGAATACATTATGGCGGGCGGAAATTACGAAGTGATTCTGTGTGAGCGCGGTATTCGGACATTTGAAACCTACACGCGGAACACGATGGATATTTCGGCGATTCCGATTATTCACAAGCTGTCGCATTTGCCGATGACGGCCGATCCGTCGCACGGAACGGGGCGGCGAGACAAAGTTGCGCCGATGGCGCGGGCGTCGGTGGCGGCGGGAGCGGATGCACTGCTGATTGAGGTGCATTGCGATCCGAACAAGGCGTGGTCGGACGGGGCGCAGTCGCTGTTTCCGGAGCAGTTCGCGAAGCTCATGGATGAGTTGAGGATGATTGCGCCGGCGGTGGGGAGAAAGATCGGATAGGATTTTACCGCCGAGCACACAGAGAGCGCCGAGGTTTTTTCTTTCCTATCCTTAGCTGATTCCCTCGGCTGTTCAGCAGTTTTCTCGATTACAATTCCTTTCTCTGCGATCTCGGCGTGCTCGGCGGTTGAGTTCCCCACAGATGGCGATTCGGCAAATCACGATTATTGGGACCGGCTTGATTGGCGGGTCGCTGGGGCTTGCGCTGCGGAAGAAGAAATTTGCGGGGCGCATTGTGGGGTGCGATCGCGAGGGGACGTTGGAGCGGGCGCGCGCGCGGGGCGCGATCGACGATGGAAGCGCGAATCCGGGGGACGCGGTGCGGGGGAGCCAGGTTGTCGTGCTGGCGACTCCCGTACTGGCGATTGTGGATCTGATCGAACGCATTGGGCCTTCCCTTCCCGCGAAAGCATTGCTGACTGATGTTGGCAGCACAAAGACTGCGGTGGTCGAGAGCGCGGTGAAAGTATTTGGGAAGAGCGCGGGGAAGCGGTTTCTGGCGGGGCATCCCATGGCGGGGAAAGAGATGAGCGGCGTGGACTATGCGGATGCGGATTTGTTTCAGAAGGCGGTATGGTTTCTGACGCCGCTGCCGGGGCAGAATCTGAATGAGGGTTTGTTTGCGGAGTTTGCCGGATGGATTGATGCGATTGGGGCGCGCATTGCGATGTTGCCCGCGGAAGAGCACGATCGGCTGTGCGCGTGGATCAGCCATGTTCCGCAGATGATCTCCACGGCGCTGGCGGCTGCGCTGGTGGAGGAGTTTGGCGATGAGGCTCCGCTGCTGGCAGCGGGTGGGCGGGCGCTGCAGGAGATGACGCGGATTTCGGCGAGTCCGTATTCGATGTGGCGGGATATCGCGATCAGCAACAAGACGAACCTGGAGCAAGCGCTGTGGAAAGTGGAGCAGCGGCTGGCGCATATCCGGGAAAATCTGGCGACGCGGGAACTGGCGGCGGAGTTTGAGCAGGCGCATGCGTTGAGGAAGAGTGTGGTGAAGAAACGATGATTGACATGTGATGCTATAATGTATCACATGAAAACCATGAGCGTCCGCGACCTGCGCTATCGCTTTCCGCAGATCGAAGCCCATCTGCGGGACGGAGAAGCGATTGCCATCACGAAGCGCAAACGGGTAATTGCACGGCTCGTGCCGGAGCGTCCCGTGGCCGCGGAAGTTCCGGATTTCGCCGCCAGACTGAAAGCTATTTATGGCAACCGAATCGCGAAGGTCAGTGGAGCCGAGCTCGTTTCGCTGCAGCGGGGCGAACGGTGAAGGTATACGCCGACACGAGTTTCCTGGTGTCGCTGTATTACCTGGATGCGCACTCGGCCGAGGCTGCGCGGCGGGTAAATCCGGGTCGCGAACTTTTTCTGACTCCTCTGGCCGAATTGGAGTTGGTCAACGCGTTGCAGCTGAGAGTATTTCGCGGGGAAGCGTCGCCGGCCGAGATTTACGCCGCCCGGAAGGAACTGGAAGGAGACATTCGCGCCGGCGTGTTTTCCGCTGTGCAAATGCCCTTGGAAGCCTACGAGCTGGCGCGACGGATTTCGACGAAGAGGACCGCGGCGCTGGGCGGCAGGACGCTCGATATTCTCCATGTGGCTTGCGCGAAGCTTCTGCGGGCCGAAAGGTTCTGGACGTTCGATGTACGTCAGGCGGAATTAGCCCGCGCCGAGGGCTTGCGGCTGCGCTAAGCGATTGGGCTGGTTTGCGTATTTTTCCTGAGATGCCCTAGCCGCGCTCTAGGAATAACCCTCATTCTCTGGGGCGGGAGCCAGTTGGTCGCATGATCAATTAAAGGCCCTTCTCCGTGTCTCTGTGCCTGCGTGGCGAAATTCATTTAGAATCCTTTGCGCTATGAATAAGGTTGTGGCTAATGCGGACGAGGCGATCCGCGAGGTGTTTGACGGCGCGTCGATTATGATCGGCGGATTCGGCTTGTGCGGGATGCCGGAGAATCTGATTCGCGCGCTGGCTCGCCGGGGGACGAAGAACCTGCGGACGATCAGCAACAACGTTGGCGTCGACGGCGTGGGGAACGGATTATTGCTGGCGGCGGGGCAGATTGTGCATCACATTGGAACGTATGTGGGTGAGAACCGGTTGCTGGAAGAGATGGTGCTGAAGGGGACGATCCGGCTCGATCTGGTGCCGCAGGGGACGTTTTCGGAGCGGATTCGCGCGGGGGGCGCGGGGATTCCGGCGTTTTATACACCGACCGGCGTAGGGACGATTGTTGCTGAGGGTAAGGAGACGCGGGAGTTCGACGGGCGCACTTACGTGATGGAGCGCGGGCTGACGGCGGATTTTGCGTTTGTGAAGGCGTGGAAGGGCGATCGCGAGGGGAATCTGATTTACCGGAAGACGGCGCGGAATTTTAATCCCATGATGGCGACGGCGGCGAAGATCACGATTGCGGAAGTGGAGCATCTGGTCGAGGTGGGCGAGTTGGATGGGGACGCGATTCATACGCCTTCGATTTATGTGAAACGGATTTTTCAGGGGGAACTGTACGAGCGGCGGATTGAGCGGAGAACGGTGCGGAAAACGAGTACCTAGTACCGAGTGAGAGCGCAGGAAGAATTCCCCGAATCTGAAAGCTGCGCGATAAGAGTGCAGGGGTCCTTCGACTGCGGTTTTGCTTCGCTTTCAGCGAAGCAAAATCCTCGCTCAGGATGACAAGTCAGCTGGGACTATCTTTAAAGATATGAACAAGCCTGGTAAGGACGTCGATAAGCGTGAGCGGATTGTGAAGCGGATTGCGCGGGAGCTGCGCGATGGGTTTTATGTGAACCTGGGGATCGGGATGCCGACGCTGATTGCGAATCACGTGCCCGCGGGGATGGAAGTTACGCTGCAGTCGGAGAACGGGATGCTGGGAATTGGGCCGTATCCGGTGGAGGGGACAGAGGACGCGGACCTGATTAATGCGGGCAAGGAAACGGTAAGCGAGATGCCGGGGACTTCTTATTTTTCGAGCGCCGATTCGTTTGCCATGATTCGCGGGGGGCATATTGATTTGAGCGTGCTGGGCGCGATGGAAGTGGATGAGACCGGGAGCCTGGCGAACTGGATGATCCCGGGAAAAATGGTCAAGGGCATGGGCGGGGCGATGGACCTTGTGGCGGGCGCGCGGCGCGTGGTCGTGGCGATGGAGCATACGACGCGGGAGGGGGCGCCGAAAATCTTGAAGAAGTGCACTCTGCCGCTGACCGGGGTTCGAGTGGTCGACACCATTGCGACGGAGATGGCGTACATTCGCGTGACGAAGGATGGGCTGGTGCTGGAGGAAATCGCGCCGGGGTTGACGGCGGAGGATGTGCAGCGGGCGACCGAGGCGCGGCTGATTGTGAGTCCGGGGCTGAGGGTGATGGAGAGCTAGGGGCGTACTAGCTTACATCGAAGCCCTTGGCGGCTGAAGCCGCAAATCTTTTTGCGTTCTTACGGCACGACTTTAGTCGTGCCCTTCCCATTCGCACTCAACGCTGCGCTGAAGCGCCGCTCTTCCACGAACTATGCGGCGGCGATGCGGCGGACCAGGTCTTCTTGCTCCTGTTTGCTTTCGGCGCCGATGGTGAAGGCGTCGAGCAGGCCCAGCGATAGCGCGTATTTGATGGCTTCGTCCTGACGGTCACGCAGCTTGCCTTGGCCGAGAATTTTCATTCCTACCAAGGCCTTTCCTGCCGCTTTCATTTCTTTCAAAACCCCAACAACAGTCGTGGGATCGGCGTCCATGTAGGCGCCGACGGGGTTGATGCGGGCCAGATCAATCTCGACCCACGGAGATTTCGCGGCGGCGCGCAGGGCTTCGATGGAGTGGCAGGAGCAGCCGTGGGTGCGGATGATTCCTTTCTGTTTGGCCTCGGAGAGCACGTCCATGGCGCCGCGGAAGCGCTCGGTCCAGTCGGCTTCGGTGACGCAGTGCATCAGGCAGACATCGAGATAGTCGGTGCCGAGTTCGCGGCGGAAGCGGTCGAGATCGGCGCGCATGCCGGCGGCGTCGCGCGCCCAGGATTTGGTGAGCACGGTGACTTTGTCGCGCTGCACGTGCTTGAGCGCTTCGGCGACGTGGGGATGGCTTCCATAAGAATCAGCGGCGTCGAAAAAACGAAGGCCGTGGTCGTATCCGTTGAGCAGGAGATCGGAGAGGCCTTTCACGCCGAGGGCGGTTTGATGCGAGTGATGCTCGGAACCGACGGTGCCGGTGCCCATGGCGAGGCGGCTGGTCTTAATGCCGGTGCTGCCGAGAGTGACGG
>JGI26340J50214_10000393_pt1 | contig 15746 bp, 15 predicted proteins | sample BogFormECP12_OM2_FD_50214 | JGI IMG/M metagenome (IMG submission 50214)
CTAGCGGCAGCCACTGCCGTTTGTAACTCCGTAGCGTGCAGTCCGCTTAACAAATCAAGGAGCATCGCCTCCATCGCGGACCCGAAGCCAGTCAGCGCGAGTCTATAGCTGCCGGCGCAATGAGCTTTCGCGGCACCGTCATACGCAGTAAAGCAAATCTCACGTAGGTCAGGACTCTTCATAAATCCGAGATCTCCTTTTTGAATCCCGAATACGGCGGTTTGGGCCGATTGCGTATGTGCCATCGGTACAATCTGCGGACTCAATCTAGCGACGTCCGCGTAAAGACCATTTCGGAATACCAATCTTGAGCCTTGTCGCTTGGCCAGTCCAAGAATCTGCAGAAAAGAACAATCGCTGTCGGCAGGGCTCAAATCAGTGTAACCTTGTTGAATCATCATCGCCACCTTCTTGGTCAGGCCNGCACTACCAATGACCTTGCTAAAAATACCCTGCAAATGCCCCGCGACTAAATAAGGAAGGTTTTCCAAAGCCTCTCCAAACGCCACGTCCGGTGAAACCTCGCTCCGTTGCACTGTTTCCTGAAATACTGTTTGCAGCAAAAATGGCTGGCCGTTCAAATGAGCGTGTGCTTTTTCGACGAATTGTTCGATCTCTGGATGGAGCTTTTCCGCCAGCGCCCTCAGGAGCGTCGGCGCGCAGGCTAGAAAGTTGGCGAATTTGACCATAGAATGAGTTCCGAAAATCTGTGTTTTCGATGCTACCTGCTTCGTCTATGATTACAACGGCAGGCGGCCCACCATGCGCAAATGCGGCGTCTAGCCAAACAGCTACATCAGCTTGATTCTCATCTCGCGGCCTCGGTATCTCACGGCCCAGGTTTCTGCCTATTTGATCGGTAAACCAGAGAAGAAGTTTTCGGAAGTCCGCGCACGGTGGGAGGCCTTGTAAATCGACCAACACCGACGCAAATCCCCCTTCCCGAAACCTGGCGTTAAGGCGGACCAAGCCCGTAGTTTTGCCGTGCTGCCGAGGGCCAAGTAAAAGCACCCAGCGGCCAACTGCGACCTCTCCAAACACCTGCTCCTCGAAAGCTCTAGGTATATAGGCCCCCGACGAAATGGGAACAGCACCCTGGTTGTGAAATTCGCTCACTTTAGTTTGCTCTTGGTTTCTTTTATCAGCTTTTCCGCAGTTCCGTAGAACCCTATCGCGTCGACAAACCACTCCAGTCTCATTCGGTAGCCCGCCTCAATGGAGTCTGTGATTCCGTACATCTCGAGCATCCGCAATCCTGATCTAATTTCAACATCCGACCGTGTGATGTCGCTCTCGCGTAGAAAGTCGCGGCAACTCTCCAGTTTGTCGATGCCGGTAGCCACCAAGAGGCTTAACAGCCGCTCTAAATCCGTTGCTTGGCCCCAGTAGGTTTCCAAATAGTGTTCAGCGTAGGAGTGCACGTCAGCAATGTCAGTTAGGTCCTTTGATGAGACGGTTGCCCTCGCCGAGGGAGGCCTTTCATTCAGCTGACGAACCAGCCTGTCTCCGAGGGTTTGCAGAAGCTGCGGGTGTCCGCTAGTACGGTCCCACGCGACAATCGAAAAAGCCTCCTCATCTTCGGTCAAGATTTGCATGAAATGAAGCGGCTTAATAAGTAGCTGGCTGGCAGCGCTTCGGTCTAATTGCCGAAGCATCAGAGGTTGGCAAAAATTCCAATGTGGTGATTCGGCGTCCCAAAGGCGACCAGCGATCGTACGTTCACCGGAAAAAACAAACTGGGCTTCTGTCTCCTGAGATATTGTTCGACAAGCCCTAAAAAATGCCTCGGGCACTTGATCCTCGGCGTGTCGTTTGTCCCAATCGAGTAACTGGTCTATTTCATCGAGCAAGATGACAACTTTAGAATTTGGGGATGGTTTCAGCTGTCTGACTAACTCAAATAAATAGGTCGGCCGAAATTGCTCATCCACAGTTACCCCCCATATCCTCCTTGCCATGGCTGCAAAGTCATTCCAATCTCTAACAGTCTGGCAATCACAAAAGAATGTGGTGAACCCGCCATCCTTGAGTCGTGCGTCCACGTGTCTCATTAACGAGGTCTTCCCGATGCGGCGACCACCGAGCAAAGCTATGCTATTGGATCTGAGCGTTGCAACCATGTCGGCCTCCTCGGTCTCTCTACCGTAAAACATCCTATTCGGCGTAACGCTGTTGACGACAAATGGACTGGCTTTGATTAAGTCTGATTGCTCGAGTAGCTGCCTAGCGAGGGTGTTGCGTGGTGCATCTTTGATCCGCGCACTTTCTAAAAGCTGGCCACTGTGCATCACGACTACATTGGACGTAAGCGAGCTTTGCAAACGTCGCAGTACGGCCGCAGTTTCTTCGTCCGGTGCATGAGCCGACAGCAAGATTGCCATTCTAGACTCCGACACTTTCTCCAACGACAAACTTGCCACTTTCCTCACCAGCTCTGCGGTGGGAGGCGATGCCCAAGCTGCGACTAAAAGCCTTCGTGGAATAATGCCATCGCTTTCATTCAGATCCTCGAGCGAGTAAGCGATGGAGTCCTTATGATATCCAGATTCAACAGAAGAGGATGAAAACAACCTCGAAAAACAGGAAAGTGCAGTCTCAGGGGAATACGAATTATTCAGAGCCAACGCCGCTTCGACTAAATCCCTCTTTCTCCACGCAATAGAACGACCGCTTGCATCAAGAAGTAGATCCCAATTGGAATTCTCATTTGTATATGCGGCAAGCGCTAGGAGGATAGGAGGAAGTTCCCCGAGCAGGCTGCGATGGATCATCAGTGAGTCTTTGTCCTGCCAGCCGACGTCGAGATTTTCGCAAGCAAGATCGATCTCATCGGGGTCGCCGGCCGCGAAAAGAAGGTCTTTGGCTTTAGCTTGAGCGTGAGCAAAGTCGCCAAAGAAACTCCGGATGTCATTCTTGATGCGAAGCGGGATCTCTCGATGGAGGAAGCGCCTCCTCAACTTGGTCATCGCTAGATAAACGAGCACATCCTCAGTGCGTGCGGCCCTGGTTTTTTTCAATAGCTGCTCGCCTTGGCGCGAGATTACCAACGCGAACGCCCTTTTCATTCCTCCCGCGGCCCTTGCAACATCTGATAGGCGGTCGAACTCCCCGGACTCAGGGACACGCCCCGGCTCTACGATACTCTGCCAGAATTCCTCAAACAACTCCCTGTGCAGTTCGAAGCGATCGAGTCTACGTCGCTCGCGGATCACAGGGGCCGAGAATTGCAGCGCCGTGATGTCCATTCCGTGTCCGCAACCGAAATCGAAGAACGTATCTCCTTTTTTTAATAGTCCGCGCTCCAAGAGCTGCTTCACCGGCTTAGAGAGATCATACCGCTTAATCGCGGTGCGGTACCGGTGGATCTCACAAGCGTCGGTTTCCGACACTGGTGTCTCGATGACCTCCTTCCGAATAGGGACGAGCTCATGTCCGTCGTGAGTCAGTCCAGCTCGCTTCAACAGCGTCAACCAGTGGATTCGTAGGCCGATTTTTGATGAATTTTGGTAGAGTCCAGCTTTTTCTTCGCGCGTTGTAAGAGCTGAATATTTGGCAGCACGCGGATCCTTCGGGTCCAGAAATGATTCTTTACGATGAAGAATCGGAGGATTCGCCCGCTCGCGATAGTCGATGTGAATTACACTGCCAGTATTGAGGTTAATCTTCGTCGCCTCAGCGAGCGCAGGATGCGGATCTGTGTCAAACTCTGGATAGCTCAGAAACGTTACAGCAAACTCATTTCGATGCAGCTTTAGGAGATTCCAGTTGGCAGTGGAGAAGCCGCACACTCTGCACGCTTAACTATAGTTAGGAATGACTCGGACAAACTGCTCCCTTCTGGGCGGAAAATATAGCGTGCTTCGGGAAGGGTTTTCCCATAAGGCAGAACGTCGATATAACGTTGAAATTCTTCGGCTCGCACAGGCAGCAGTGTGAAAGCGGTCAACCGGCAATTCATGACAATGGACGCGTGTTTCGGACTTCGCAAGCGGGCATCTTGGTCGAATGGGACAAAAAAACGCTGGTGTCAGCTTATTAAAAAATGCGACTCAGGAACAGTGGGAAAGGGGTCAGTCGATGGGTCAGTCAACAAATCTTGACAGAATTGACGAGGCTTTGTAGTTGGGAGTCGATGTCGAGGCAAGTTCGCGTTGAGTTTCCCGGGGCCGTTTATCACATAATGGCACGTGGCGACCGCCTTGAATGGATCTTCACCAACGAAAAGGATCGGGGAATGCTCGTCAGAGCCTTGGCTCAGGATTGCGGCAAGACCGGTTAGCGAGATCAAGAATACGCTTTAACGGAGATTGATAGCGGGATCCGGGGCTGTCTGTCACTACGGCCGGTGACACAGGATCCAAGGTCTTGCGATCCCAATCAAAAACCTCGGGGTCAATGACCGGCCGGCGCGTCGCCGGCTGGTTTCGCTTTTCGACAAAACAAAACGACCACCGATCCAACCAGGAGAATGCTTCCAACCACGAGGAAGCATTCGTTGAAGGCCATGACAAAAGATGATAGTTGGACAGCACTTTGCAGAGCTTTGTAGGCGCGTTTCATCGCCAGAACCGGATCGCCCCCTTGCTGCTCGAACTGAGCCGCCTTGGTATTAAGAAAGCTCTGAACCAGCAGACTGTAACTCGTCACTCGTTCACCGATCCGAAAATCGTGAAACTGTTCCCGTTGAGTGATCAACGCGCTGAGGAGTGCCGTACCCACGCTTCCACCCAGGTTACGCGCGATGTTAAAAAGCGCGGAACCATCTCCCTGTTGCTCTCGCATGAGGCCGGCGGTCGCGATTGCAGAAAGAGGCACAATCGTAAAAGGCTGCCCTAAAGCTCGAATCACGTTAGCCAGTTGAAATTGCGGTCCGCCAAATAGTGGTGTCATATGAGTGTTCAGAAAGCAGCTCCCACCAAAGATGGCCGCCCCGATGAAAACCATTAACCGCAGGTCGACCGTCTTCATCAGGCGCGGCACGAAAGGAAAAATTAGCAATTGAGGTAACCCGATCAAAACCATGTACTCGCCAGTTTGGCGGGCACTGTATTCCTGAACTTGTTCGAGGTACTGGGGAAGCAGAAAAACTGAACCGTAAAGGCCTGCTCCCATCACAAAATTGACGACGCATGACAACACCAGATTTCTTTCGAGGAGCAAGCGCAGATTGACCACGGGATGTTTGCCTACCCATTCGATGATCAGAAAGAGCGGGATGAAAACTGCGGCCAGTTCGAAGCAATGTTGGATGAAAGTACTGGTGAACCAGTCCTGGTTTTGTCCCTCCTCCAAAAAAGCGATCAAGGAACCGAGCCCAATGGCCATGCAAGGGATTCCGAACCAATCGCCCTGCTGCAGCAGTTTAAAATTGGGCGGTTGCGAGTCAATCGCATAGAAGATTGCCGCCAGCATGACGGCCCCTGGAAAGAAGTTAATGTAGAACACCATCTGCCATCCGAAACTGTCTGTCAGCAAACCGCCGATATAGGGTCCGATCGCCGGCCCTAGTGTCGCCGTGATCCCGAACAGCGCCAGGCCGAGCGGACGCTTACTCGGAGGCAACATTGTGTTAGCGACAGTGAACGCAATCGGAATCATCACGCCTCCGAAAAATCCTTGCAGCGCGCGATAAAGCACCATCTGAGTCAACTCCGTTGCAGTGCCACATAGTCCCGAAAAAACGAGGAAAAGAGCGACATTGGTGAGCAGATACCAGCGTAAACCGAAAACCCGCGATAACCAGGCCGTCAACGGAATGGTGATGATTTCACCGATCAGGTAACTTGTCGAAATCCAGGAAGCCTCGACCGCGGTTGAAGAGATCCCTCCGGTAATTTCGCGTAATGATGCGTTGGTGATCTGGATGTCCAGCACCGCCATAAAAGCTCCGAGAATCGTGCCGAGCACGGCTATCCAAGTGCGTAGACTGACCGCTTCGTCTGGTTGATTGGCCATGAATTAGTGGAAGTGAATTAGGATCTTTGAAGCGGCGCTCTCCCTCGGGCGGTCCGCTGTAGCTTGCGGTGGCACTGCGCAATACTTAGGAACCACGATGCAACCGAACAAAATCAGGAACACCGCTGCCGCTCCACAGAGGCACAGGAGACGCCCCTGATCATTGCACAGCCCCCGGGACAGGCTGTCCTTTTTCGTGGGTAATTGGTTGATGACGCTGTGTTGGCCTCTCGGTTATCGCGATGCTGCATTCTGTCGAAAGGCCAGGGACGATCTTTTCGCGCACATCGGTAATACTGTAAGGGTCAAAAAGTATTTTGACCGGAACGCGCTGGACGATTTTAATGAAATTGCCAGTGGCGTTATCGGGGGGTAGCAAAGCGAAATTAGACCCGGTGCCGGTCTGAAGGCTGTCGACGCGTCCGGAAAATTTATGATGGGGCATGGCGTCAATCTTGATGTCCACGGGTTGACCTATCTGAATCCGTTCGAGTTGCGATTCTTTGAAATTGGCCAGAATCCAGACGTCGTCTTCGACCACGGCCATAAGCGCCTGCCCAACCGTCAACCGGTTGCCGCTCTGAACAGTTTTTTGCGCGATTCGGCCGGAAACAGGTGCTATCACCGTACAGTAGGAAAGCTGCAGCTGGCTTTCGACCACAGTCGCTTCGCTAACTGACACGTTCGCAACCGCGTTCTCAATTTGGACTTTTGCGCTGTCAACTGCTGCCTGGGCCGCCGCAACCTGCGCCTGATTCGCTTCGTTAGTAGCTTTCGCTCCGTCCAACGCTCCCCGAGCAGCATCAAAAGTCGCCCGGTTGGTATCGACGTCTTCTTTCGAAACCGCACCTTTTTGCAAGAGGCTTTGGCTGCGGTCGAAGTTGATCTTTGCAATGTCAAAGTTCGCCTGGGACTGAATCACTCGGGCCGCCCCTTGTTTAACCTCCGCACGGCGCTGCAGGAGTTCTGCGCTCGCTTGCTCCATCGCGGCCTCCGCTTGGCTGACCTGCGCGTTGGCCTGCTTCAATTGTGCACGATTTTTGACCAATGCGACCTCGAAGTCACGGGGATCCAGCTTAACAAGCGGCTGACCCTCCTCGACGTGCCAATTATCGTCCACTAAAACTTGCTGGACGGTTCCGTCGACGCGCGGACTAATCTGGTGGGTGTTACCCGCGATGTAAGCGTCGTCAGTATCCTCGTGAGTGGAAGCGTGCTCCCAGTACCGGTAACCAAAGAAGAGGATTATCAGCAGAATCACTCCTCCGATCAGAAACAAGAGGATCCGCCGTTTTTTCTTCTTCTTAGGAACCGGCTTATCCTCTTGCCTTGGCTGATCGGCGCGCTCGGATTGGCCGGGATCATCGCCAGGTGGCCCCTTCCCGGCGTAGTCTGTTTTTTGATCGCCTTGATCCACAAATCTTTCGGGCATATTCGTAGCGGGAGCAGTCATGAGTTTTTTTGTCCTTAGTTGGTGGACCACGCTAAGGCCGGACGATATGGTCGAACCGTTTCAGCCCAAGCCTAAAGCTCGACGAGTTCGGGCGTGGTGGCATATACTTATAAGGTGCAGTTACGGTCGTAACCCGGTATGCCACCAGCAGAGTGTCGAAAAAAAGGTCGGAGCCGTACAGCTACGAAATCCTATGATTTTGCCTCGGGCACCAGCGAGAGTTTGCCCCTTTGGGATTGCGGCGGTTTCGCCGGCGGCGGAAGCCGCCACGCCCACCGTCAGCCAGCCACCTTTGCCCATCGTGGATGCGCGGTTTCCGTGCCGGATCGCGGACGGCGTCTGGGTCTCCGGGACAAACGGACCTTTCTCGTGCCGAACATCGGCTTTTTAGAGAGTAGCGAGTCAGTGCTTGTGATCGACGCCGGGCGCACCCCTGACTCGGGCCGCGGCGTGCTGGAAGCCGCGCGAGGGCTCGCAGGCAAGCGCGACCTGATCTTAACGGTCACGAGCCGGAACAGAGTCTGGCTGTCCGCGCAGAAAATTGGCATGGCGAGTTCGTGACTGTTTCGATTATTGGGTGGGATCAAGGGACAGGTCAAACATCGATTAGAAGCAAAGCGCGTGTTGACTCACTGAACCGCCCAAACTCCTCGTCGGTGATGACACCGAGTTTTCGAATGATTGCAATCTGGAAGATATCGGTCGAACGCCGAAAATCATCGAATGCGCTTGCGATCTCTTTGTCCCTTTTGTGCATCTGGATATCCGCGTCGTGTCGCTTGAATCCCGACTGCGCGGTGGTGCGTCCTTGGCCGCTTCTTGAACTCCGTTTTTCACGACAAGTCGGAACGTCACACACAGAGAACTGGCAGACGATGGAGCGCTACGGATGGGCGGGCTATTTTGAGGCATCCGGGGTGAGCAACCTCAGAGCCGGAAAGTATCTTCGGAGATAGCCGCGGTCCTCTGTCGCCAGCGAATCGGCCTGAGTAGTCGCATGAGCAGCCACCAGGAAATCGGGCAGGATCGTCTTTCGAGGTCCGCCTTGATCGCGATAGATGCGAAATAGCTTCCCCGCCAGAAGCGACGCTTCTTCGGTGAAGGGACTGTGCCTCAGGTGGATGGTGCGCAAGGTCTTGCGGCACGCGTCATCGGATGGAAAGAACGAACGGATCTCCGCGAAGACAACGGACGAGACGAGCAGCGTCGCGGTTTCCGCCGCCGATTGCAGGCACTCCAACCAGCCCTCGCCTTTCGGTTCGCCTTTGAAAATCGTCAGCAAGACCGATGTATCGACCGCCACCGCGCTCACGCCCGCTTTTCCTTCCGACGCGCCGGAGGCAGTTCAACCGGCCCGCGCAAATCATCCAACAATTCATTTACGCTGCGTCCGACCAGTTCCTTTTTCAGACAACCAAGGACAGCGGACCGTTTCGTCCGGTCGATGACTTTGCGCAGACGAATGCCATCGGTCCCGGCAACGAAATCAACTAGCGACCCCGGCTCGATGCCGAACTGTTCTCGCAATTCCTTCGGGATTGTGACTTGCCCCTTCGTAGTGATTCGTGCTCTCATCTTGGCAAAGTAAGAAAATCCAGTAAGAATCGCAAGTCATACCAGCTTTTTCATATTCGCGTTGCCAAAGATCTTCACGCCTGAGCGAACGCAGCCATTGTAGCAAAACAAACAACGAAATCTCCGGGTCCCTGCCGGTGTAATGCAACTTGAAAAAGTCGATCGCTCTGTCGTAGTCAGACAGCTTGTTTGGTCTGCTTGATGCCGGCACGGCCGGTGGCTGGATTTTTCAGGAGTTCGTCGATCCCCAGATTCTCACGCGTTTTCTTCGGCAATGCGCGGTAGATTTCCCCTCGAGAAGCGAACCAGGGGCGATTTCATTCTGTATGATAATACCCAATCAGCGACAAGCTGGAGAAATGGCATCAAAGCCGGAATCTTTGGTCGCACTGACGATTGGCCACTCGACACGCACGATCGAGGAATTCGTTCATCTACTTCAAGCGCACGCCGTGACTCGCATCGTCGATGTGCGTACAGTGCCGCGTTCGAGGCACAATCCTCAGTTCAATCGCGACACCTTGCCTGCTTCGTTGGAGAGCGCCGGCATAGGATACTTGCACATGGCAGAACTTGGCGTTCTGCGGAAGCCGATTCGCGATTCTATCAACACGGGCTGGCGCAACGCCTCTTTCCGAGGGTACGCAGATTATATGCAAACGGCGGAACTTGATGAGGCCGTTGAACGATTGACCCAATTGGTGAGGCAGGACCGGGTAGCGGTAATGTGCGCCGAAGCGGTGGCCTGGCGCTGTCATCGCTCGCTGATCGCCGACGCGTTGTTGGTTCGCGAAATCCGGAGCGAGGAGATCGTGAGCCCGACTCGGACCCAGACACATGTCCTCACACCGTTCGCCAAACTGAACGGTTTCCGGATCTTTTATTTGCAGCATTCTTGAAGCATCAAACGTCGCTGCTTGTATTGGAGCCAGTGAAAGGGGATCAAGGGACGGGTCAAATATCGATTCTCGGTTTTTTCCGCCGCTGTGTGCGTGAGGCGGCAAGTGATCGGTTCATCAGTTTGATCCCGGTTCGCGCTCACAGTTTGGGATCCGGTCCGCGACATTTGACCTGTCCCTTGTTTTCCGTTCCGTGCGTTAACTTCGCGCCATTCTGACCTGTCCCTTATTTTGCGTTAGTAAGCGCAGAGTGAACTGCTGGTAACGGCCGGGGCGCGGGGCCGCTGGGCGTAAAAGGTCCGGCGACACCGCATGAGCGAGCACACAAGCCAGAATGAAAAATCAAACGCCGAGCAGACCTCGAAACGGGTCATGTGACTGCCGAGCTAGGTAGCCCAAACTTCCTCGCGCGCCGTGAAAGGGCTCGATGATCCAGTGGGAGGAAGATAACCCACCCGGCAGCTGTTGCTCCAGCCGGAAGCAGTCGGAGCGTGGGGTGCTGGAAACGGCATCACACGGCGCCTTCGATGCAAAAGGTCCCGCGAGGCGGGATCAGCGAGCATCCAGACCATAATGAAAATGAACACTGAGCAAGCCTCGAAAAGGGCAATGTGAGCGCCGAGTCTGTGAGAAAGAGACGAAGGCCGAAGGCCGGGCGTGAAGCGAGCAACGCGAACAACGCCGGGTGCTACCGGGGTATTGGTGATGGTATGGGTGCAAAGGAACAACGAGTCAACACGGGAAGCCCTCAGCGGTGGGGAGAGAGACCCCAACTGGAATCCGTGAGGATCAGGCCAGGCTGCTCGGGGTGACGGAGAGGTCCGTAGTAGCAAAGAAACGAGTAACGATCGTGGAGCGAAGGGACCTTAGTTCAAGGGCAACGCAGGAAGCAGCAAGAGCCGGGAGATTGACGTGAGTCTAACAACCCCAAGTAGTGTTCGGAAGCTGCAGAGAGCGTTGTATGCCAAAGCGAAGGCAAATCCGGCCTACCGCTTTTATGCCCTCTACGACAAGATCTATCGGAAAGACGTGCTTTTGTGGGCCTGGAGCTGCTGTCGAGCAAACGGCGGGAGTTGCGGAGTCGACGGGCAGAGTTTTGAGGGGATCGAGGCGAAGGGGATCGAAGCATGGCTGGATCAATTGGCAAAGGAACTGAAGGAGAGGAGTTACCGAGCCCAAGCGGTTCGGCGGGTACTAATTCCAAAACCAGATGGCAAGCAAAGGCCGCTGGGTATACCGACTATCAAAGACCGAGTAGCACAGATGGCAGGGGGGGGAGGAAATCGGTCGGTCAATTTTGTTGACTGATCCCATTCCCATTGAGGTCGCCGTTGCCTTCGCTTGAGATTTGCGCATTCTTGTTTTTCGAATTTGTATGACCGCTGCATTGAATGAATCAATTCTGCAAGATCTGAGAGAACGTTTCTGTCGCTCCGTCCACTACTGGGGCGGCCAGCAGGACTCCATCTTGAGGTCCCTGGTCAACGCAAAGCAATTCCGGGTTTCTTGCTCGGTCTCAGGTAGATCGTTGCGGGATCCGATCATCAAGCCGGCGTGGATGTCAAACATTCGATTTGTAAAGGAGGGTTATCCGAAAGCCAATGGATGGGTTGTCAATCTGCCGGAAGTATTGCGTACACTTCGCAAAGATCGTGAACGCACCCGACGCAAGGTCCGCAAGACACTGCTATTAGTAAATCTGCATCGAACCAGATTTAGATTACGTGGCTTCAAGTTTGTCGAGAAGTCCCCAATCTGGATCGGAACTCCCATCCCACCTCCGCCGCTCCATCATAGCGTTTACGTGATTGAGCTCGATCCAGTGGTCGCAAGCAGCAAGAGGGTGGCGAAACTTAACCCTGGCCGTGATCCATCCAAACTTTGCCTTTACGTGGGCATGACCGGATTGCCGGTGGAGCAACGATTCGAGAATCATAAAAGTGGTTACAAAGATTCAGCGCAAGTTCGGAAGTACGGTGTCGGACTGCGGCCGGAGTTTTACGATGGACGGAACCCAATGAGTCCACGTGAAGCGGCCCGGGCGGAGAAAAAGCTTGCGAACGAACTTCGGGCGCAAGGATATACGGTTGTCGGAGGAACGTGATCCGCGATGACATTTGACCTGTCCCCAGTTTTCGGTACCTGGGTCAACCGTGGCTTCAGACCCGTAGGTTCTTAAGCCCCTTTAGGGCTTAATCCCTATAACATCTTTTTCCCAGGGTTGAAACCCTGGGCTAAGTTCTATTGCCACTTCGCGCCACTTCGTGGCAGGGATCTATGCCGGATCGCCCTTAATTTAGGGCCGGGGTTGAATGACCCCTTACGCTCGTTGTCCGCCGCCGGCAACTGACACTGAAAACTTTCCCGGACATTTGACCTGTCCCTTGTATCCCACATACCGTCTCGCAGTAACCAGCACCGCACTCCTACAGATCTCGGCCCAGGGCATCCTTAAAAGCTTCGAGAAACGCCTGGGGATTTTGAGCCCCTGCCACGGCAGGGACGCCGTTGACGACAAAGAAAGGAACTCCCTTTAGGCCCAGCCTGAGACCGTTCGTAGCCTCTTCGGATACCTCCTTCGTGCCTGCATCGCTATCCAGAAATGCACGCGCTTCGGCTTTCGGAGTTCCGGTTTCGGAGGCAATTTCGGCCAGGACGTCATGCCGACCGACGTCGCGACCGTCTGTGAAGTAGGCCCTGAAGAGTGCCTCCGCAAGAGGGTCCTGTTGATTCCGCTGTTCAGCCCACCACAAGAGCCGATGTCCGGACAATGTGTTGGGCGTGACGAGGACCTTATCGTAATTAAATTCAATTCCGAGACTCTTGCCGGTTGCGACCACTTCGGCATCCATGGCCAACGATCGTTCCCAGCTGCCAAACTTTTTCGTCCGGTAAGTTTTGCGGTTCACGCCGGCGACCGGCATGTCGGGATTGAGTTGGAACGGACGCCAGACGATCTTGGGCGGGAACTCCGTGCCGAGCAGTTTGAGGCCAGCTTGCATCCGCCGTTTGCCGATGTAACACCAAGGGCAGATGAGGTCGGAGTAGATTTCGATTTTCAGTGTGTTCATGAAATGGACCGTGGAATTATGGAAATTGAGAGCGGTTGCCCAGGGCCCTGCCGCTTTGTTCGAGATGTCTTCCCAGCGCCAGCTGATTGGCTTCCCATTCCTTGTGGGCCGCATCGATGTCATCTGGAAATTCCTGCAAAGCGCGTCCGAGAGCCAAGGCATTCGCTCCTGCCTTGGCGGTACTTGCTGCAGTGTGTGGCCGGGGAACAAATGCTGCGTCGCCCAGGAGGACCACCCGGCCCTGCACCATGTGAGGCACCGTCAGATCGAGAATAGGCTGTAGAAATGGCGTTTCGGTCGCGCGCCACAATTCTAGAAACTGAGGGCAGAAAACGTTTTCCGCGATAGCGTCCTGTTTCTTAAGCCATTCCTCGCACACCTGACCTGGAGGGACGGAGAAATCCCGCTCGCGTCCGTCCACACCGGTCATAAGTTTCGGAAGTTCCGCCTCCGGCACGTTCCAATACCAGACCCAATTGATACGGTGCTTTCCGGGCTCGGTTTCTCCCTCTGGCCCGGGAACGAGGTAGCAAAGGATATGACTGCGTTCCATTTGCTGGAAGGTGAAATGGCCAATAAATGTTTTGGTCAGGAGCTCATTAGCTGAACTCTCGGGAACAACGCCTCGCCAAGCGACATAACCCGCGTAGTGCGGCTTCACGTCCGGGAACAGCTTCCGGCGAACAAAGGAGCGGGAACCATCGGCTCCCACCAGAATGTCCGCGGTCAGTTCGTCTCCACCCTCGAATTTGGCGGTGACTCCATGCTCCGTCTGCGAGAAACCGTTTAGCGCGACCCCCTCGTGGTAATTCGCGTTTGGGAACGCCCCCCTTAGAGCCCGGTAGATGAGACCCCAGGAAGTCACGAGTTGAGGCATTACTTGATAACTTTCCGGGGTTCCCTGGCGATTGAGATATTGCCGGTATTTTAACCAGACTCCGGTTCGCTCCGGCTTTAAACCGGCATACTCCGTAAGAAAAGTTTCCGTCTCGGCCTGCATAACAATGCCCGCGCCGCGATCATCGAGTACCTTGGGAGAACGTTCGTAGATATGCGCATCCACGCCTATCGCCTTCATGACGATTCCCGTCATAAGTCCCGCTAGTGAACCCCCGGCGATGATGGCTTTATTGCTCACAATGATCGTTTAATTGCGATAAACTAATTCATCGCCAAGTTTTTGCCGAGGTGCCTCCCAAGGTCGAATACTCGCTGACTCCACACGGGAAAACATTGGTCCCCGTACTACAGGCACTCTGTAACTGGGGAAAGTCGAGGATTGCCTCTAACTAACGTGCTCGAGCAATAAAGGGGTCAGTCAGAGGGTCAGTCAGCATATCATGACAACATCGAGGATACTTTGGTCTCGATCCGCATGTTTGACCTGTCGCTTGGATCATTGATGTAGCATTTTGGCGGGAGTATTTCTCAGCCCCTCGCTCGATAAAGATGGAATCGCCGAATTCGTGGGTGCGGTAATTCTGCGTATTCAGTTCCTGGTCCACGCGTCGAAGCGTTGTGTCGTCGATGAATGCGAGCAGCAGGTCATAATGGCTGGTGCTCGGCTCGTGCGTGCCGGAGAGAATCGCATCAACCACGCGCAGCCGGGTTGTACGGTCGATGGATCGTCACAAAGACGGCGGCGTTTATCGGGTTGAATGACCTGACCACGCGATGCTTGATTCGACTTCCGCAAAAGCGCTGACTTTTGCCTTGCCGGCCACCGCGAGCGAAAAGCCGAGTGTGTGGAAACTCCTTAAAAAAGGCGCTCGACGAGGTGCGTGCGCTGTGAAACGGGCTCGCATAAAAACTTCCCTGATGTTATTCCTCGGGGGATTCCCTGATTGTGCACAAGTTGTTAACAAAAAGTTGCCCCATGCCCCTGACGCTTCGAACAGAAACTGGGGAAAATTAGGGACAGGTCAGATAAAGAATTACGAGAGGACCGTCTTCACCGTGGGTTCTGGCCGCTCCTTCAGAGCTCAATTGCATGGCGGAGACGAGGTCCTGGGCCTCCGCTGCGCTCCGACCCAGGCTTCTATGCGATCGCATCTTCGACGCTCAAGAGCAGGTATCTTCACCGCAATCGAATGGCGAAATCGACCAGTGGAAACAATCCCAAACCCGCGTTAACTTCGCGCCATTCAGGACTGACCCTGAATGCTAGTTATCTAACAGATGAGAACAACCTACTCGTCTGTGTAGTTGACGACGAATTGTCGATCCGGGAAAGCCTGAGTCGTCTCCTCCGCTCCGCGGAGCTGAACGTCCAGACACTTTGCTCGGCACAGGAGTTTTTGATCAGCCCGCCTCTAGAAGCTTGCGGCTGCCTGTTGGTAGATGAGCAACTACCGGGAATTAAGTGGCCTGGGCTAATCAGGAAAAGAATTTATGTAAGTTGCGGAGCTGGAGCGCCGTGTGACTGAGTTATCACGATACCGTTTCGAGGTTTTGCGGAAGGACGACGCGTTCGTCCTTTATCGCGGCCAGGACCGAGAGGATGCATCGCGGGTGCTGGTGCTCTCTGGATGAATCGGCAGAGTTCTTTTGCCGGTCGCACAAGATCTAGGTTAAAAACTTCGTAGCCATGCTGGATGAGATCCTCCACAAATGCGCGGCCTACTTTTCCGCTTCCGCCAGTTACGATTACTCGAGCCATATGATCTTTTATTTTAGACAGAAGCTTTCACTTTAAAAGGGTATGAGTAAGCCAACGATTCTAATTGATCCACAGCCGCGGACGATGGAGATGATTTTCGAGCCTGAATCTCGAAGCCGGCTCTCGGAGCTCGC
>JGI26340J50214_10000395_pt1 | contig 15708 bp, 14 predicted proteins | sample BogFormECP12_OM2_FD_50214 | JGI IMG/M metagenome (IMG submission 50214)
CCTCCTACGGTACGCTCGACGATTTTAAACACTTTCTCGATGCGGCTCACGAGAGCGGGCTTCGGGTCATCACCGAGCTCGTGCTGAATCACACGAGCGACCAGCACTCGTGGTTTCAGAGATCCCGGCGCGCCGCTCCCGGGGACCCCTGGCGCGACTATTACGTCTGGTCGGATGACCCGGCTAAATACCCTGAAGCCCGCATCATATTTAAAGACTATGAGACCAGCAACTGGACGTATGATCCGGTTGCGAAGTCCTATTTCTGGCACCGGTTTTTCTATCATCAGCCCGATCTGAACTATGATAATCCGGAGGTTAAAGCGGCCGCGTTCAAAGTGCTCGATTTCTGGCTGGATCTCGGAGTGGACGGGCTCCGGCTTGATGCCGTGCCGTACCTGATCGAGCGGGAGGGGACAAGCTGCGAGAATCTGCCCGAGACGCATCATATACTCCAGGAATTGCGCGGCCGGATCGATGCGAAGTATGGCGACCGCATGCTTTTGGCCGAAGCCAACCAATGGCCGGAGGACGCTGTCGCATATTTCGGTACGGGAAACGAGTGCCACATGTGCTTCCACTTTCCGCTAATGCCGCGGATGTTCATGTCGCTTCAGATGGAGGATCGTTATCCGATCGTTGATATTCTCGAGCAGTCACCGGCAATTCCAGACAACTGCCAATGGGCAATCTTTCTCCGCAACCACGACGAACTGACGCTCGAGATGGTGACCGAGGAAGAACGCGACTACATGTATCGAGTTTACGCCCGCGACTCGCGTGCGAGAATCAACCTCGGGATTCGCAGACGTTTGGCACCACTCCTGAGTAATAACCGACGGAAATTGGAGCTGATTCATTCGTTGCTCTTCTCGTTGCCCGGGAGCCCGATTCTCTATTACGGGGACGAAATCGGGATGGGGGACAACATTTACCTCGGTGACCGCAACGGCGTGCGTACACCGATGCAATGGAGCTCGGATAAAAACGCCGGGTTTTCACGAGCCAACCCGCATTCCCTTTTTTTGCCGGTCAACATTGATCCTGAATTCCATTACGAAGCGATCAACGTGGAGGTTCAGGAGCAAAACCTCTCTTCGTTCCTCTGGTGGATGCGGCGAGTCATCGCCATCCGGAAACGGTTTCCCGCGTTTGGTCATGGCGATTTCCGGATGCTGACGCCGACTAATAACAAGGTCCTGGCATTCACGCGGACCTACGACAGCCAGACAATCCTTGTGGTGGTTAATCTTTCCCGATTCTCGCAGGCTGTTGAACTCGAACTCTCTGAATGGACCGGGTACGTGCCGGAAGATACTTTCGGTCACGCGCGGTTCCCGGTGATCCGGGACAATAGTTACCTGATCACGCTCGGTGCGCACACGTCGTATTGGCTTTTGCTCACGCCACCAGACGTGGCGCGAAACGCGGCGGGCGAACAGGCTGCTCTGCCCTTAATCCAATTTAATGGCAACGCAGCATGGTGGTCGACCGCCGCCGGATTGCGCTTCGTCGACCGTGAGCTGGCGAGCTACATTAAGAACACCCGTTGGTTCAGGAGTAAAACGCGCGCGGTTCTGAGTGTCAGCGTACTCGATGTGCTAGCCCTTCCGGGCGAGAATCTTGGGCAGCTTCTCATTGTTGGGTTTAACTTTGCCGATGGTCCACGTGAACTGTACGCTTTGCCAGTGCGTATCGTCTCCGGTGAAGAAGCGCACGCCGCCGAAGTCGAATACCCGGCGGCGGTCATCGCGCGCGTCGGGCAGGATCGAGCTCTGCTGGTTGATGCGATCGTCTCAAAACCGGTTCACCACGCCCTGCTCGAGTTAATTTTGGATGGGCGAACGCTTGCTGGCAAGACCGGGAGACTGGTTTCGAACAAGTCTTCCCGACTCGCGGAGATCGAAAAAANGGGGATCCCCGAGGAAAGCAGAATTCTAAAGGTCGAGCAAAGCAACAGCTCGATTATCTTCGACGCCAAGATCTATGTGAAGCTTTTCAGGAAGCTCGAGGAAGGAATCAACCCGGATCTGGAGCTGACGAAGCAACTCACCGAGAAATGCGGTTTCGAACATGTGCCATTATACATGGGTGATATTCAGTACATTGCACCCGGCCAGGACCCGGCTTCGCTCGTGATGATCCAGTCCTACACGGCAAGCGAACAGGATGGCTGGTCCCATACATTAGGTGCCGTCAGCCGCTACTTCGAACGGGTNCTGGCTGAACCGCAATCCCCGCCGGCTCCTTCGGTCGGTCTCTGGGACGAAATTCCNGCGCAGTTTACGGATCTGATTGAGGGAGGTCATCTGGACACTGTCCGACTCCTCGGAGAACGCACCGCAGAAATGCATCTCGCCCTCGCCAACGATACCGAGTCCCCGGATTTCGCGCCGGAGCCGTTCTCGCTGCAACATCAACGTTCCGTGTTTCAATCTATCCGAAGCGAGACCAAGCATACGGTAGCGCTGCTGACTCGAATAGAGAGCCAACTGAGGAGCGCTCAAAAGAGCTTGCGGAGGAAGTCCTTCGCCGGGTCGATTTGCTTGGGACCTGCCATGACTATCTGCTGCACGAGCCAATCGATGCCAAGAAAATCCGGATCCACGGCGATTACCACCTCGGCCAGCTTTTGTTTACCGGTAAAGACTTTATCATCCTGGATTTTGAAGGGGAGCCGGGGCGCCCGATTGGCGAACGCAGACTTAAACGATCCGCTTTGATCGACGTTGCAGGTATGCTGCGATCATTTAATTACGCGGCTCACCACGGGTTGCTCGAATCGCGCACGGTACGTCCAATCGACCGGCCGACACTTGAAATGTATGCCGACCTTTGGTCGACGCGGGCAAGTCAGGTCTTTCTCAATGCGTATCTTGAGCGGGCCGGGACCGCTCCGTTCGTTCCGAAAAAGCAGGAGGATCTCCGGTTGTTGCTCAGGAGCTACCTGATCTATAAAGCACTGTACGAACTTCGGTACGAGCTCAACAATCGACCAAAGTGGGTCGCGATCCCGCTGCGCGGCCTCCTTGGCCTGATTCACGATTCCGGTGTGCAAGCGTTGCCGGTGTGAGTGCGAATTAATTAAGAGAAACCTTAAAATAATGCGTATCAGGCTGGCTTACACAACGTTGTTCGAGTCCAGATAGCGATGAATCAATTTGATTTCGTCATCCTCGGCAGCGGAATAGCGGGTCTCAGCCTGGCGCTTAAAATTGCTCCCCATGGATCGGTCGCGATCGTTACCAAGCGACACGCGGTCGATTCAAACACGTCGTACGCGCAGGGAGGCGTTGCCTGCGTCACGAGCGCAGAGGATTCGTTCGACCTTCATATCTCTGACACGCTGATTGCCGGCGCAGGGCTCTGCGATAAAGAGGCGGTCAGGACGATCATCACCGACGGTCCGGCAGCCGTTCGCGACCTGATGCGGATTGGTGTGCAGTTCGATGAGCGAGTTCTCGAAGATGGACAGCGGGAACTCGACTTGGGGAAAGAGGGAGGACATTCCAAGCGCCGGGTTCTGCACTACCACGACACAACGGGTCGGGAAATTGAGGAACGATTGCTAAGCGCGGCGCGCAAGGAATCCAACGTCAGCATTCTCGATCACCACATGGGAGTCGACCTCATCACGACAGGCAAACTCGGCTACACAACCGAGGATCGAGTGATTGGGGTTTACGTCCTCGACGAAGTCTCCGGGAAGGTGGAGACCATCAGGAGCGACCGTGTGATCGTGGCCACGGGCGGCTGCGGGAAGGTCTATCTCTACACAACCAACCCCGACATCGCAACCGGCGACGGCGTCGCAATGGCGTGGCGCGCCGGCGCGGCTGTCGCGAACATGGAGTTCATTCAGTTCCATCCGACCTGCCTGTTTCATCCGGAGAAAAAATCGTTTCTTATCAGCGAGGCAATCCGAGGCGAAGGAGGTAAACTGGTTGACGCCTCCGGTCGCGAATTCATGGGGAAGCATCACAAGCTCGGCGCATTGGCGCCGCGCGATATTGTTGCTCGCGCGATCGATGCAGAGATGAAACGCACCGGCGCAAAGTGCATGTACATCGACATCACGCAAAAGCCGGCGGGCTTCATCAAAGAGCGATTTCCGAACATTTATAAAACCTGTATCGGCGTGGGGATCGACATCACCAGGCAACCGATCCCGGTCGTTCCTGCCGCGCACTATCAATGCGGCGGCGTAAAGACCGACCTGGAAGGGGCCACCACCGTGCGGGGACTTTTTGCAATCGGCGAAGTAGCCTGCACCGGTTTGCACGGCGCAAACCGGCTCGCCAGCAACTCGCTCCTCGAAGCGCTGGTTCTGGCCGGAAGATGCGCGCAGGCGCTGCTGAAGCCGAAGTACGCGAAGTATCATCAGTCCTTTGATCTCCCGGAGTGGCGCCCCGGCCATGCTCAGGATGTCGACGAAGTCGTTGTCATTTATCACAACTGGGATGAAATCCGCCGCCTCATGTGGGATTACGTCGGCATCGTCCGCACCAACAAACGACTGATGCGCGCAAGCACACGCCTTAGAAATCTGCAGCGTGAGATCCAGGAATTTTATTGGGATTTCAGGGTCACCGCGGATCTCCTCGAATTGCGCAACCTCTGCACGGTCGCAAGCCTGATCGTCGACAGTGCATTGGCGCGAAACGAAAGTCGCGGACTGCATTTCACCTTGGATTATCCGACGACCGACGATCTAAGATTTTTAAAGGACATTGTTTTGCGACGTTATTAATTTTTTGTCGCAAACCGTCGCCTGAAACGCTGGGCAAAACGAAATTTGCATAAAATATGAACTTTTTGTGTACAAAGATGCAAAAAACTCTTGCGCAACGATGTGGATTGCCCTTACAAAGGCAGGTCAAAATCTCATGAGGCTGTCAATAATTCTTTCTATTTGTGTTGTTGTACTCGTCGGTGGAAAGGCCCTGGCTCAGTCTCAATACGAAAGTAGTACCGACTTCGCCAAATACGCGATGAAGCTGCGTGAGAACGCACTTCTAAAAATCGAGCCCAAGGTAATCATGTCGCCCACCAAAACCGTGTTCAGCGGTGATGGGCCGCGATATCTAACCGGACCATCGTTGATGGGAGGCGGCGCGGTGTTGAGCGGTGGACCCGGACGTTACCCATGGAAACTGGGGATCGTCACAACAATCTTCTGGATCGGTGAACGCCCGAGCGGCAATAACCCGGTCCCAAATGATCGTAGCTCCTGGGACAGGAATTGGTACTATAGCTACGGCGGTTACGACGCCCCGGACCCGACCTACCGAAGAAATTATATCCCGGTCAACTTTGTACCGCGCCAGAATCCATTTTATGTGGCACTACCTTACAACGATGTCGAAGGTGGCCGCACCAAGCCGGAAGCNGCACAGGTCATTCCGTGGTTCAAGCAGGCGTTCGTGCGCGAGGGGCAATCGGTCCTGAAGAGCCGATGGCTTGAGATTCGCCACGGGAACAGAGTTTGTTACGCGCAATGGGAAGACTGCGGTCCCTTCCGCACCGACCACTGGCAGTACGTTTTTGGAGATGAGCGTCCGAGACCGAACCTGAATCGCGGCGCCGGTCTCGACGTTTCNCCTGCGGTNCGCGATTATCTNGGGTTAGGCAATATCGACGCGTGCGACTGGAAATTCGTCGAGTTCCGTGAGGTTCCCCCTGGTCCGTGGGCGATGTACGGCGACAATAACACCTTCGTCCTGCTGCGCCGGCAGGGTTACAACGGTGTTGCCGGCGGCGCCAGCAACGATCGGTATGTGCGCCGTGTCGTGTTCAAGACCGAGTCGACAGATTAGTTTCCGCCTAGCATTCCGGGCATTCCAGAGATTTTCCGGTCTCTTTAGTTGCGGCATTTTGACACATCCTTTAGCCACGGGCACCGTAGCATACGCGTCCCGCGTGTATTCCGTTCGCGCAAACGCCCGGCCATTAATGGTGCGCTGAAATGCGCGTTGCCAAATTGATCTCAATGCGTCTATTTAAAACGTTGTTGCAGATACGTAAAGGCAGAACACAATTGGCGATGGCACAAGCGTTCTCCGTCACCAAGCTTCTCGGATAAGGAAGAACATAGGCGAGACGCCTCCCAAGCGACAATGGCGCTGCCCGGATCGGTTCGGGTGCGGCAATCTATTTCGAGAGGACTGGCGGAACAAGTGCCGCTGCCTCTTAAGCCAATAGCTGATCATGAAATGACCCTCGACATTGCGCGATAGCGAGAGTCAGAAATTCATCAACGCTAAATTTCGAGAGTGCCGTATCCACCGCAGCGTCGATTTGTCCTAGCGTGAGTGGCCACATCAATGGCGGGTTCGCCGTCAATATTATATACAAGAACCGCTTGGCATCTGTGCCTCCGCTCCGCGGATTAGAAAAACTGTTCGAGTCCGGATCACCTAAAGGGCAAACTTGCTGGTCCGTAATCGCCGCAGCCAGAAACATTGATGCTTCCCCAATCTTGTCTCTGGGGCCCGCGTCTGCCACGATGCCCTTGACTCTTCTGCCGGTCACTATATCGAGCACGATCGTCGGGTGACCCAATCGTGCCCTTCCTAACTCACCGCCCGGGATGACGATGTAAGGGATTTTCGTGGCGTCGACGTATCGGCTCGGTTTTGTCACCGGTTGTCTTGGGTCCTCTAACGAAGTAGTTGACACATAAAAGCCGGGCGCAGGATCACTACTATTTTGAATGACCGGACTTCCATCGTCGTCTGCGACAACGCCTACCCATTCGCTTCCATCCATCGCATCCTCATTCACATCCAGGCCGGTATTTTCTGGATTGTAGGCATGGGGCGATCCGTCAGCATCAACGTCCATCCCCGCTCGGTAGAATACTGCAATACCACTCGCCAGTTCCGAAACCTGCACTCCAGCGATCTCAGCAATCTCGTAACTCTCCCCTCTCGGCGGAGGAGTTCCCCTGGAAATAATCGGTTTGAAACCGCGACCAATAGCGACAGCAAGCGTAGCGTTCCCCACGATACCGTCTGGTGTTAGCATGTTTGCACTCTGAAATGCCTCCGTTGATGCTTGCGTGTCAGCGCCAAAAATCCCATCCACTGACCCGACCGGATATCCGATCCTGTTCAAGAAACTCTGCCACAATTCCACGTCCAGTCCCGTTGAGCCTGCCTCGAGTGTTTGCATTGTGAGTCCTACGATTTTACTCTTTTTAGGTGATTTCCATTCCGACAACTACGAACAGGTTACACGATTATGAATAACGACAATGTCTTACAAGAAGTCTATAGGAATTGCAAATTCATAAGGTTGATGAGTGGCCTCCGAGTTGTTCGGTCAGCACCACTAACCCGCAAGAGTATGCAGCACGGGCGGCAGCTGAAGAGATTGTGCTCGCTGAATCCCAGATAAGAAGGTCTCGCTACGCGTTCTTGAGCGCCGAAGGTGCGACCAGAATCAAAGCCTGGGCTGAAGCGAAGCGGAGCCCAGGAATCCTTTTTATACGCGAATAAGCGCTGAAGGCGCGGGCAGAAAAAAACGTTCCCTTTGGCATTGTCCGCCGACGACTTTTCAACGCGTATTCAGCGCTGGTCGGCTTAATTTAATCGGTCTTCCGTTTCGTGCTATTTCAATTTCGTTTGTTTTTATTGCAGACGCCTCCCTGTCGCCGCTCCATAAAACGGCGAATATGGGAAGCGACCGGTTAGTTCAAGGGCAATTGCGATTCCCATTCCGCAGCCGGCGAGGACGGTTAACTACAATCCCCTCCGCTATGTAGGATATGCTAACCGGAAGGACCACAAAATAGGCAAATGCAAACAGTGACAGAAGTTTAATTAAAATTGTAAAGTTCATTTGGTCTTCCCCCATATTGTTCTCTTCTTTGTTTTCGTTGTGAGGGCTCCGGGTGATTCCTGAGCTTCAAAAGAAAACGTCGCATGGATTTCCTAAACGGGTCAACAAGTTTTTTGCATATGCACAAATTATATCCGGATCGTTCCCACAAAATGAGCTGCGAACGTTGAACGAATAGCGCAGCGGTGCGGAGAGCCGGCACGCCTCGCTCCAGTCCAGAAGCACAAGCGCGAGCGGCGCATGTTTCTGCGTTTGCACCATGAAATCCCCGCCATGCGGATCGGCATGGAAAGTGGATTCGGGAAGTCCGGAAATCAGTCTAACCGGGGCTCTTTGCGACGCAGAGCCCGTCCATCAGCATCTGCCACACGTCGTCGTACACCGCATCGATGACCGGGTCGACCCACTCGGCGGCGTGGGCCGGGTGGTGGAACCGGGACGTAGCGACCAGCACCGCCCGGCCGGCGGCCACGGGGTCCACGGTGCGAAACGTGCCTTGCTCCACCCCGGAGCGGATGAGACCATTGCGGCCAGCTCGATCAACTGGTCGACGTGGGGGGCGGCGACGGACTTGGCGTCGGCCGCCAGCGTCCGATAGGCGGCGAACAGCTCCGGGTCGTCGGCGGCCCGGTGGCGCTTGACGGCGATCGGTGCTAACCACATACAGGTCAGCAGACCGATCTCGTCATGGATTTGATTTTCGCTTTTTGTGTGCTGATGTTTCAGCCAGGGCTTTGATTGATTTATGTGGGACACTTCCCTGGGAGCACTCGTCGGAATGATGGCGTTCGCCAAGGGCGTGGAGATCGCCGCGAATCACTACGGCATCGCGTTCGCGCCCGAAGCGTGCGAAGAGATCCAGCGATTCTTGGGAGCGGACGGCGGCGAATGAAGGATGCGTGCGACTGTTTTCTCACGACACCGCGGGCAAGACTTCGGGCCCTCCGTTTCGGAAAGGAATCGGATCGTCCGGTTATCTGCCTCCCCGGCATCACGTCGAATTCGCGTGCCTTCGCATTTTTCGGTGAGCGGCTTGCCGGACCCGGCCGGCAGGTGATCGCGCTCGATCTCCGCGGGCGCGGATTCAGCGACAAGACGGGTCTGGGCACCTATGGATGGAAGAACCATGCGCGAGATGTCTTCGCCGCAGCCGACGCCCTCGGGATCGAAGAGTTCGACATCATTGGGCATTCGATGGGTGCGTGGGTCGGCTTGCAGGCTGTCTCCATGGACAAGCAGAGCCGAATTCGGCGACTTGTTCTGGTCGACGGGCTCGGGCTGCCGAGTGCCTCCGCTGCCCGCATGATCGCAAAAAATGCCGGGCGCCTCCGGCGCGTGTATCGCACTGCCGACGACTACGTGCAAGCAGTTCAGAGCCTGGGCCTCATCGCCCCGTGGAACGAATATTGGGAGCGCCATTATCGTTATGAGCTGGTCGACGCTGCCGGCGGCGTTCGAACGCGCACGAAGCGTCTTGCGGTCTACGAAGATATCGCGTACGCGGCGACACACTCACCGCGTGCGCTGTGGCGCTCTATCGGCTGTCCGGTGCTGATCGTGCGCGCTGCACGGCCGCTCGCCGACCCAAATGGGTTCGTCATTACGGCCCGCGATCTCGCTAGATTTGTGAAGTTAAGACCATCGTCAATCGTCGAGGAGATCGATGCAAACCATTACGGAATCTTGATGCACGAGGATTCCTTAGCGGCGATAAGGGGTTTCCTATGTCAAAAACCGTTTCTGGCTTAGTCTCGGTGCCGGTCGATCAGTATTTGAACGGCAAGAAAGAAACGGCCCTATACTTCACTCAGAATTGGAAATTTTCTCACTTTGCCGGCGATGCTGGCGCAAAGTGATTGCCTTCTCACTTATCCTTAGACATCCGCATGTCACTCTTCCGCCCCCCTCCGATATACCAGAAGGTTCCCTCCTAATCGCCGGCATTGGAATGGGCCTTTAGTTCTATTTACAGTGAACGCGAATAATTTACCGGTGTAGCCATGGACATAGCCACCTACGCAGCAGTTGCGGTACTCCCGTTGAATGTTGTTCAAAGGGCGGCAAGTACCGTTGGTTCCGAAGTCGAATTTGTGCCTTTAGATTTGTCATACTTAAGCAGATCGAGGATCCACCTATTTCAGGCAACGGGCCCCTGTAATGACATCTGACGGTCATCCCTCGGCATTCCGAGCCTGTTCTGGATCAACTTTATGACTTCGGATCACAGGGTTGCAGGTTCGAGCCCTGCCGGGTCCGTTGCCCTCAATTGGCCGACCACAGGGCGCTCGGGCATTACACTTGGTACGCGGAATTGACCAGTATTGATGACGATGAGTTGGGACCGCCGACTATTGAAGATACTGCCGAAGGCTTCCGTATCTGGCTCCCGTAAGCGTCCTAGTAGCATCCGAGAAGATAGATCTCGGTGGCCAGTTGATCCCCGCGTCCTTGAGCGTCTATCTCCGTCGCTCGGCGCCGCATAAACAGCATTGCTCGGCGTTCCCCCTCCGCCGCCACCCGTCAGCTTCGGCGGCGAATCATCGCTGTCATCGCAACCCGCAATGTTTTATTATCACCACAATCACCACAACGACAACCGCCCAGAAAGCGAACCCGGACAGCACAACCATCGCGCAACCTACCCCGGACGGTGTCAACTTGATCATGCTTCAGGATTGACCAGCCCCAGCGCTTTCGTGATCCCCGCTGCTTTCACCGTCCCATCGACTATGATCGCTGCCGCCCTGCGTTCCCATTCTTCGGGGAGAGAACATGCTTACTGATCGTTGACGGTTACCCGCCGCGCCAGTTCGATTCGAGGGAAGAAGCGTTTGCGGAGCGAGATCGATTGCTCGAAGCCGGAGCGCAGCCGGGCTTAGCCATACGCCCAGAATGATCCGCAACCGCCTTCCCGGAGCGCTCGCCATCAAGATGGGGAACGTGATCTGTCCTGACCGCTATCCCCGCCTCTTTGAGCGTCTGCGCTTTGGTCTGCTTCTTGCCATCGCTGGCCAGAAGCACGGTATACTGATTCGCTGTCGCCTTTTCCAGCTCAGCGCTCAACTGGCCGATCCGCTGGCAGGCGCGCAGTTATTCTCTCGCGCCCAATCGAGCAAGGCCTCGTACTGCGGATCATCTGGCAGAAGCTCAACCATCGCGTCGCCGATGATACCGCGGTCTGATTCTGGTCTTGGGATGACTGGCACCCAAAGTCGGCCCTGCTTATCAATCGTTGGGAACATGCTTCGCTTTCGTTCAAAGACAATGTAGCTCGGCTTCCGCTTTTTCGCCATCGCGGATGGCAAGCTGGACGCCACTGGCGTCGAAGCTGGACACGCACGATAATTGACCTGAAATGCCTTCAAACTACTGGGCAGACTGGGACCCCAACTCCGCAGCGCCGCATATCATCCGTCGCGACACGCGGCTTTATTGGCGACCTCAGGGCCAGGGGACGGTAGGCAAAAGCGTTGGTGCTTTCGTTGGAGAAAATCCGGGTAGCGCCGAGTCGATCCACGGCCTTCAGTACGCTGGCTACAGTTCAATCTGGCAGCGGAACCAGCCGGGTGATCCGACGCTCCGCCTCCTGCTCGAAATCTGGTGTCATGCCGTTGCGCAACAATGGTTGACCGAGCCAGAATCGACGAATTCACAAGGCTATTGGAATGACGTTGGCGGGCTCGCCGTTAAGCAGCAGGCCGGCGTTGGGCAGAGCAACGGCTTTGTCAGCGGCGCAGCAGCTTGACGTCATCGCGATATTACTGTGGCGCAGCGCGGTCTTGGCGGCGAAAATGCCGAAGTTATCGCACATAATTGATCCGTGCTCTTTGCGCAGCGTGTGCAGCGGTTTTGCGGCAGTGACGCCGTGGGCGCGGAGCCAGCGGTTCAACCTGATGAAGATGGTTTCACAGCGAAGGTGGTAAGAATCGGTGACATGCCCGGAACCTTCAACGACGAACCTGCCGGTTGCGCGCGCTTGCCACTGGCTCAGCAATGACGCCACGGCTGGATCGCTGATTGGAAGGTCAGCGCACGAGCTTTTGGTCTTAGGCGAGAAACAATCTGTCGGCTCGATTCGGATGACGCCTTCAGTTGGACGGAACGCTGGCCATTGGAGTTTATCGATCTCGTTGCGCCGCAATCCGAAGATCAAACCCAAACAGAAAATCTTGTAGCATTCAGGGTCGGAGTCGGACAGTTCTGTGCGAGCGGCGTTTGCCAAGTCGCTGATATTAAATGAGCGGACGTACTTCGGGTTGGTTTGTTTATGGGATTCGAACTCGGCGAAGGGAACGAAGTCCGGCAGCGTGAGCACGTCTTTGAGTCTGCGCCAAACCTTCTTGGTGAACAGCGCTCTTGCTTGGCGGACAATGGTATTGACGCTGGTGCCGCGCTTGAGTTTATCGACGGGTGATTTGGCGCTTTTGATGTAATCGGCGGACCAACGGTTGATGCTGTTGGGGGGTGAAGAGCGATAGCGGGATCGAGCCGATCTTCTCGCGGAGCGGGATGTCTGCGATATGCGCGGCGACGCGTCGGAGGGATTGCGCGTACTGCCTGATGCTTTTGGGGTCGGCGACGATCCATGGGGTGGCGGCGTCGAGATATTCGGCAATGGAGGCGACCGTGACCGACTTCTCTGTGACGTGCTTGTACTGTTTTCGCCAAGCTGTCCAGTCGTTGGCTTTGAGGTAACGGAACGCGTCCCTTGCTTTGGCGGCGGCGACCTCTTTGTTGTCGGTCTCAAGGGATAAAGATTCCCGGTGGCCTTTGTGGCTGAAGGCGGCCATGTAGTATGGGCTGGTGTAGCGCTGGCCGTTGCGCACGCTTGTGGTGTGGAAGACGGCTTTGCGCCAGTAACGGATCTCGAATTTGCTCGCGTGATTTCCCTTTGGTTCAGCGTGTCGCGCTCCGGTCTTGCGCTGTTGAATTTCGCCTTCAATCTTCTGGATGGTTTCAGTAATCCGTTCTTTTGTTCGCTCGATTGTCGCGCAGTCTGTCGGATTCATATGCGTATTAAAGTTGTGCTTGGTTGGTTCGTGGAATAGAACCGCTCGAACAGCTCTGGGAGTCAATGTCCTCGGGGAGAAAAGAGGGCGTTTCGAGGGAAAAAGCCCAGATTTTAACTATAACAATCGCAATAATCTACAGTTATGCCTGGAACGTATCACCCTATCGAGNACTACGGGGTAATCGGAAATTTGCAGACCGTTGCCCTCATTGGGATGGATGGGTCAATTGATTTCTTCTGCTTTCCTTATTTCGACTCGCCGACAATCTTTGCGAGTCTGCTGGATTCGGAGCGCGGCGGACGGTTCGTTCTATCACCTCTCTTTCAACATCGTCGCCCGAAACAGATGTATCTCTCAAATTCGAACATTCTGTTGACTCGCTTTCTTTCGCCGGATGGCGTTGCGGAGGTGTGTGACTTTATGCCGATATCCCTGGAGTCCTGGAGCGACCGAGTCGAACCGGTCCACCAACTGATTCGCCGGGCGAAGTGCGTGCGTGGCGAGGTGAAGTTCCAGATGATCTGCGACGCGCGTTTGGACTACGGACGGGCGAAACAAGGCGTCAAGCTTCTCTCGGAAAAAGAGGCCATATTTATTCCGGACGGCGGAGAGAGTTCGGTTAATCCAGTTCGGCTACGGGCTGAGGTGCCGCTAGTAATTCGGGATGGGAAGGTCGAATCGGAGTTTGTTTTAAAGACTGGGGAAAAGGCCCTGTTCATCCTGGAGGGCGATGAGGACGCTCCGCACGCGATCAATCCGGATCGTGTGGGCGAAGAATTCAAGATGACACTGAATTTTTGGCAGTCCTGGATAAGCAAATCGACTTATCGTGGACGTTGGCGGGAGATAGTTGATCGCTCGGCGTTGGTGTTGAAGTTGCTCGTCAGCCAGCGTCACGGTTCGATCGTGGCAGCGCCGACTTTCGGCTTGCCGGAGGCCATCGGCGGCGGCCGGAATTGGGACTACCGTTATACGTGGATTCGAGACGCCAGCTTCACGTTATATGCATTGATCCGGCTTGGATTTGATTCGGAAGCTAAGGCATTCATGCAATGGCTGACGGCCCGTTGCCGTGATCTCCGTCCAGGTGAACCGCTCCAGATCATGTATGGCACCGATGGACGCCGGGATCTGACCGAAGTGGAGCTTTCTCATTGGGAGGGATATCAGGGGAGCGCTCCTGTAAGAATAGGGAACGGCGCCTACAACCAGGTACAATTGGATATTTACGGCGAACTGCTAGATTCCATCTATCTTTATAACAAGTACGGAGAACCGATCAGCCACGGCCTCTGGTCGCAGACCAGTCAATTGATCGAATGGGTGTGTGACAACTGGGATCAACCGGACGAAGGGATCTGGGAGGTACGAGGCGGGAAGCAACCGTTGTTTTACAGTCGCCTGATGTGCTGGGTCGCTGTCGATCGAGCATTACGCTTGGCGGAAAAGCGGAGTTTTCCGGCGCCTGTGGCGCGTTGGTTGGGGGTGCGCGATGCAATCTATGGTCAAATGCATACCGAATTCTGGAACGAAGAACTGCAGAGCTTTGTGCAAACCAAAAATGGGAAGACATTGGATGCGGCGTGTTTGCTGGCACCGCTGGTGAAATTTATCAGTCCGACGGATCCGCGCTGGTTATCGACACTCCGAGCCATTGACCAGGGGTTAGTCGACGACTCACTGGTGTACCGTTACAGAACAGAAGATGGCCTGATGGGAACCGAAGGAACCTTCTGCATGTGTTCCTTCTGGTTAATCGAATGTCTGGCCAGGAGTAATAACGTAAAAAGAGCCCGATTCCTGTTCGAGAAAATGTTGGGTTACGCCAATCACTTGGGCCTCTTCGCAGAAGAGTTGAGCCCATCGGGCGAGCATCTGGGCAATTTTCCGCAAGCGTTCACGCATTTGGGGTTGATCAGCGCTGCGTTTGAATTGAACCGGCGGCTGGACGAGAAGGGGAGGGGGTAGGGTAGTTGTAGGATGTTGGTACGTTCTATCCAAAAGTACTGACCGAGCGCGCCGGAACCGTGTATCTCGCGCCGATCGCGGACAGTAGCGGTCGACCGCTGGAAGCTGGCAGGTCGGGGGTCACGCCGCTGAGCGGAATCGCGGATACCATCGGCGAAATACCGTGTCGAGTTCATTGTTAAGCACCTTTGTCCGGGTCTGCAGCAGTAGATGTGCTCNACAGTCATCTCGTCGTTTTGGTAGCGTTCGCCGAAGTTCGGGATGGACTCCTCATTGTTGCGGATGTAGGTCTCGAATTCGCCTATACCCTTGGCCACCTTGGGTGTTGGGGACTCGCAGCGATTCAAGCAGCCGCATGTATCGCTGCTGGCCTCCAATCGTTCAGGCAGTTTCTCCGTTGGCCGCCTGATCGGGTTTCTCACCGCCTTGGGCCAGGACGTACAAATTATCGTCCGTCCAACGCGCAAGGAACACGGCGCGCTATCTGTCACGGTTCCTTGAGAATACGGGAGACCCGCCCTCATATGGAGGCAGCGACCTAACGTTTATTGCCTCTAAGCCTTTGAGCCGCAAGTTTTCCGCAAGTAACTGAGATGACCAGCATATGCTAAATATCGAGCATGTGATTTGGGAAATTATTTTGCGTGATTTGTGGGGTGCTAATTTGCGTGTTCATGCTAAGTAAAGATTCAAGGTGGATGAACTGGCTTCCTTCTCAGAGACCTCTCGTCAACGAGCGTTTGAGCATTTTGAACTTTTGCGCGCTCACTTTGAGGACGGTAGACCGCTAGTGCTTAATTGCACAAAGTAGCGTAAGAATGTTTCATTTGCTTCTGGTGGACTTCCTCTTTGGTCCACTCGAAGGGGGTGGCGTACTGATTCCAGC
>JGI26340J50214_10000396_pt1 | contig 15696 bp, 16 predicted proteins | sample BogFormECP12_OM2_FD_50214 | JGI IMG/M metagenome (IMG submission 50214)
AGCGCCTGGAAAGTTTCATCGAGTGGGTGAAGGCCGGCAAGGAAAGCTACTACATCGTTTCCAAATTCGAACACTTCGAATACGCCAAGGTCGCGCCATTGTTCGCCACTCTCTCGAAGAATTTCGAGGAATGCGTTTACGGGCTGAACATGGTGAAGAACGATCTGGAAGAGATGCAGCATCCCATCGTTCGCCGCACCAACGAATTGATCATGTAGCGCCGACGCGTGCGGCCAACGAATCTTTCGTCTGAAAGCTGCGCCTGCTCACACCCGCACATCCCCCGCGCTTCCCATGCGGTAGAAACTGAGAGCTGCGCTGCCCTGCGCCAGTTTGCGGAACCTGCGCAGCGGCCCATATTCCTCGCCGGGATCGAACTTCTTTTCGTGCTCGGCAATCACCACCGACATCGCCCATACCAGCGACGAATCCGCGAGCGCTCTCAGTGTCTTCATGTACGCATCCTGCATGCGGTACGGAGGATCGATGAACACCACGTCGGCCGCCACGTGCTGCCGTTCCATCCGCCAGAAAGCGCGCGGCAATTCTTCCTGGAGGATCTTGAAACCGTCGGTAATGCCCAGGCTCTCCAGATTGGCGCGAATCGCATCCGCGGCCACGGCGGAATGTTCCACGAAATGAACTTCCTTCGCTCCGCGGCTGAGCGCTTCGATTCCCACTGCTCCCGTGCCCGCGAACAGGTCGAGCCAAACGCTGCCCTCGAGCGCCGCAGGATTCCCCGCCGTCAGCACGTTGAACAACGTTTCCCGCAGCCGGTCCGATGTGGGACGGACGTCCATTCCGCGCAGCGAACGCAGCGGCCGGCTTCGGTATTTGCCCGCGATCACCCGCATGGCTCTGTACTCTTGGATGCCGCACCCACTATATCCATCCATGTAGAATATAAGTAGCGAAGCCTTATGCGAAGCTGGTCGATCCCGGTTGGGCGCCTGTTCGGCGTGGATGTCCGCATCCACCTGACCTTCCTAATCCTGCCCATGTTTATCTTCTGGACGGACTACGCGTTGCGCAAGGACAACGCCACCGGACCTCGCGACCTGGCGATCGTGGGCATTCTGCTCGCTTGTGTCGCCGCCCATGAATGCGGACACATGCTGGCCGCGCGGCGCGTCGGCCTCATCCCGAAGGCCGTGATTCTGCTGCCGCTGACCGGCGTTGTTCTGTATGACGAATCGCACGTCGAAAAGCCGCAGTCTCCGGCTCTGCTGTGGCAGCGGGAAGTCCGGCTGGCGCTGATCGGACCACTCGTGAGCCTAGCTTGCGCATTGCTGGCGGCCGGCGTGGTCACCGCCTCCGGGCGCGGAATCGAACTGTGGAAGTGGCCATTCCTGCAAGCGACAAACTTGCCCAAAAGCCTGGTGTGGGCCAATCTTTGGATCGCGATCTTGAATCTCATGCCCGCCTATCCTCTCGATGGCGGACGCATTCTGCGCGCATTTTTTTCCCGCACCCTCGACGCTTCCACGGCCACGCGCCGCGCCGTTTCCATCAGCAACGCCATCGCCATGGTCCTGATGATCGCGGGCCTGTTCAGCGACAGCTGGCTGACCATGGTTGGCGTCATCGTTTTCTCCGCCGCCCAGTTGGAGGAGCGCGCCCTGGTATTTCAGTCCGTGCTCGACAACGTTCGCTTGGAAGAAGTCATGCTCACCGACTTCGCCACGCTTTCCCCGGCTGACACTTTGGAAGACGCACTCGAGAAAGCCGTCCATTCGCTGCAGGATGATTTTCCCGTGGTTCGCGGCATGGATATGGTGGGAGTGATTTCGAAACAGCGCATTCTCGACGCTCTGCGCGCGGAAGGGAACGGCTACGTGCAGGCGGTGATGAACAAGATTTTTGAAGTGTCCCTCCGCCAGGAATCGCTGGGTTCGGCCTTCCGCAAACTCACCGCCCGCAATTCCAGCATCATCCCCGTCGTCGAAGACCAGCGCCTGATCGGCATTGTCACTCTGCAGAACCTGATGCACTCCATGGCCCTGCTGGCCGAAACCCGCAAATTGCGCCGGGAAGAGTCCGAATCGTAGATACTTTTCTTCACCGCCGAGAACGCCGGGGCCGCCGGGGCCGCCGAGAAGAAAAACCCGAGAAACAGCAAACTCTGGCAATCATGGTTGTGATCTTCGTTTTCTCGGCGCGCTCGGCGATCTCGGCGGTGAATACGCTTCAGAACAGCCGCACCGCTTTCGCCTTCTGCACCGCCGGAATCGTACGCAGCTTCGCCAGCACTTGGTCGGTCACCCTCCCATCGACGTGGACCACCGCGATCGCCTCTCGCGGTTGTTCGGAATCTTTATCGGCACCGCGTCGGCCCAGCGAGAAGTCGGCGATGTTGATCGATTCTTCGCCTAAGATTGTGCCCACTTTGCCGATCACGCCCGGAACATCGCGGTTGCGCAAGTAAATCAGGTTGCGCTCCAGCGGCGCTTCCACGTCGATGCCATCCACATGTAGCAGTCGCGGCGCGTCCCCATGCAGCACCGCGCCCTTCACCAGGTGCTCTTCCGAGGAGCTCTTCAGGAAAATCGACAGCACGCTGCCCGCGCCTCCGGTCGACGATTTCGGTTTGTGCGATTCCAGCACACGCAACCCGCGTTCCTCCGCAATCGTGGCCGCGTTCACCAGATTCGCCTTTTCCTCCAGCGCCTCGTTCAGAATGCCCTTGATCGCCCCGTTGCGGATCAGCTCCGTCTTCCATTCCGCGATGTGCCCGCCGTAGCGGATCGAAATTTCTTCAATGCTGCCCTCCGAAACCTGCGAGAGAAATGATCCCATGCGTTCCGCCAGCACAATGTAGGGCTGCATGGTCGCATATTCTTCCGCCGAGACCGACGGCACGTTCACCGCGTTCTGAATGACGCCGTGCTTCAGATACTCTTTCACCTGCTGCGCAATCTGCACCCCCACGGCCTCCTGCGCCTCGAACGTGGATCCGCCCACATGCGGCGTGAGGATCACGTTTTCCAGCGCGGTCAGCGGCGAATTCTTGAGCGGCTCTTCGGTAAAAACGTCAAGCGCCGCCGCCGCCACGTGTTTCGTCTTGAGGCCCGCCGCCAGGTCCGCCTCATTCACCAATTCGCCGCGAGCGCAGTTCACCAGCCGCACGCCCTTCTTCATTTTCGCGATCGACGCTTCATTGATCATCCCGGTGGTCTGCGGCGTCAGGCCTACATGCAGCGTGATATAGTCCGCCGCCGCGTACAGTTCGTCAAGCTTCGCCAGCCGGATCCCCTGCTCCTTCGCCACCGCGACCGAAACAAAAGGATCATGCCCGATCACCTCCATGCCGAACGCCCGCGCCCGCCGCGCCACTTCCATGCCGATCCGTCCCAGCCCGATAATCCCGAGGGTCTTGGCGCGCAGCTCCGTCCCTTGCAGAGATTTCTTTTCCCACTTGCCCGCATGCATGAGCGCGTCGGCGCGGCACAAATGACGCGCCATGGCCAGCATCATCCCCAGCGTCTGCTCGGCCACGGCGACCGCGTTGGCCCCCGGCGTGTTCATCACCGCGATCCCTTTATGCGTCGCCGCCTCCAGATCGATGTTGTCCACGCCCACCCCGGCCCGCCCGATCACGCGCAGCTTCTTGGCGTGCTCCAGCAGCTTGGCGTCGGCCTGCACCGCCGAGCGCACAATGAGCGCATCCGCCGTCTCCAGATGCTCCTCCAGCTTGCCTTCCAGTTGATCCGCAGTAAGAACGGTCCAGCCCGGCTCCTGCAGCTGCGCAACCGCCGATGCTGAGATTTTTTCCGCTACGATGATTTTCACGAATGATTTCCTTTGAATGAAGATCGCTTCTTAGAACGCCGAAAATATTTGACCGAAAAATGACGGGAAAATGACCTGCCTCTGACACTCCCCTTCACCGAACTTCCTAGACTCGTTCTCACTGGGCCGCGGCCCTTGGGAGAACACTTATGAAACCTTTTCAAACACTGAAATCCGTCGAAACAATGTTGCTGGTGAGCGTGCTCGCTCTCACAGTCGCTTGCGGCTACAGCTCCAAAGCTACCACCCCGCCCGTCGCCGGAACCACGCCGGCCATTTCGCAACTAAATCCTGACTCGGCAACCGCGGGCGGCGCAGCGTTCATGCTCACCGTCAACGGAACCAACTTCGGCGCAAAGGCGGTGGTGAACTGGAATGGCGTTGCCCAATCCGCCAACACTACTTACGTGAGCGGCAACCAACTCACCGTGGCAGTTCCGGCTTCAGCCATCGCCGCGTCCGGCACCATCACGGTCACCGTGACCAACCCCGGCACGGCGGGAACAGGCCCGTACGGAAGCGGCGGAACTTTGGCCGAAACGTCGAGCCCCATGAACTTCACCGTCAACTAATTCGCGGCGGCCCTCAGGCGCCGACCAGTTGCCGCTTTCCCGGCTGGGTGCGGGCGTACACTTCTTGCGCTGCCCGCACCGCCGCGCCATATTCGACTTTGCGGTCGGTGACCTTGGCCAGCACATGTTCGAGCGCCCCCAGAATGCCGACCGTGTCGAGATAGTCGTAATACCCGATGTGCGCGATGCGGAACAGCTTGCCCTTCATCTCGCCCTGCCCGTTGGCGACCACGGCGTCAAACGCTTCGCGAAATTCTTTGACGATCTTGCCCGAGTCGAGTCCCTCTGGGGCGCAGATCGCGGTCAGCGCTGCCGCCGGAGAAGCCGCGTACAGCTTCAATCCCAGGGCCTTCGCGCCCGCCCGCGTCATCTCCGCACACAATTCCGCATTGTTCACGAGTTCTTCCCGTCCCTTGCCGAGATCGCCGTTGCCCATGCCGCGCACGAATTCCAGCGCCGCGCCCAACGCCGCGAATAAAGAAGTCGCCGGCGTATAAGCCGTCTCGCCCTTGGCCGCCGACTTCCGCTCCTTGCGCAGATCGAAGTAATAGCGCGGCGAGGTCGTCACATCCATCCGGTTCCACGCCCGCTCGCTGACCGCGCAATACGCCAGCCCCGGAGGCATCATCAGCGCCTTTTGCGATCCGCCAATGATCACGTCCACGCCCCAGCCATCGACATCGAGATGGGTCGTGCCCAGCCCTGTGATGGCATCCACCACGAGGAGGGTCCCGTTTCCTGACGCCCCGCCGTGCTCCCGCACGATTTTCGCGATGCTCTCGATGTCATGCCGCACTCCCGTCGAACTCTCGGTGGCCTGTACATACACCGCGCGTACCTGGTTGTTCACTCGCGCCCGAACGTCGTCGAGCGAAAACGTCTGACCATACGGGACCTCCAGCACGTCCACGTGGCAGCCGAAAGCCTTGGCGAGGCCGGTCCAGCGCTCGCCGAACTTGCCCGCCGTCAGCACCAGCACCTTGTCGCCCGGCGAAGTCAGGTTCGACACCGACGCTTCCATCGCGCCCGTGCCAGAAGAAGCCAGCACCAGCACATCGTTCTTGGTGCCGATAAATTCCTTCATGTCGGCCAGCACGCGCTGAAACAGAGCCCTGAAATCAGCTGTCCGATGATGCGCGGTAAACGAAGCCATGGCCGTCTGCGCCGCCGGCAGCAGCGGCGTTGGCCCGGGGGTGAAGAGACGATTCTTATGCAACATGGTCAGAGTCCTTATGAATAGAGATAGTCTTCTAGTTTACCGGAAGATCGCGGCAATCGCGCCGTGACCCGCGTCACAGGCAACGACGAATTTGTGGGTGCCCTATCCTAGCCGCGTTCTTTGCGGCTAGGGTGGGGATTTTGACTTCCTCCCGCAGCGCGATTACGACCGGCTTATAATCAGCACCATTCGATCTGAAGGAGGGTGAGATGATCTTCCTGAGACTGACCCTTTACACCTGCTTACCTATTGGCGAGGAGGTTTCGGAAATTTTTTTCAGGGTCGAGCCGGCTTTGGTGTCTTTGCGGCGGTTTGGGGAGTCGCATGGCTTGCATCGTTCCTGCTCGCGTTTCGAATTGCCTTCGGCGCCAGCATATGGAAGCATGTTATGGCTTAGCCAGTGAGGTTCCAGAAATCACCCACCCGTCTATAATCCCGTCATGAGCCTCGCCGAACAGATCCAAAAAGACATCGTCACCGCCATGAAGGCCAAGGACGAAGCCCGCCTCTCCACCCTGCGCTTGGTCAAGAGCGCCCTGCACCTGCGCCAGGTCGAAAAGATGGCCCCGCTCGACGACAAAGAATCCCAGGCCGTCCTCGCCACCCTGATCAAGCAGCGCAAAGAATCCGTCGAGCAGTTCACCAAAGGCGGACGCCAGGAAATGGCCGACAAAGAAGCCGCCGAAATCGTAGTAATCGAGAGCTACATGCCGAAAGCCGCCTCCGAAGCCGATATAGTCGCCGGAGTCAAAGCCGCCATCGCCGAAATGGCCAGTCCCACCATGAAAGAAATGGGCACAGTAATGAAGAACGCCATGGCCCGATTCAACGCCGCCGGCATGCGCGTGGACGGCAAGATGGTCAGCGAAATCGTGAAGAAAGAATTAGCTGGGAAGTAGCAATCCTCATTGCAGAGACAGCTGCCCTCGGTTGTCCGGTCGAGCGAAGATCGACTGCAAGGCACCGGATCGCCGCGTTTTTGATATAGTTCTCGCCCATGTGGAAGGTTGCGTTCTGCCTGCTGGTTGTCGGTGTCGCCGTCTCTGTCGCGCAAGAGAAGCCTGAGCGTGTAGAACCGGACGTCGCTAGCCGCAATCTGACGAAAAAGGTTGAGCCGACTGTGCCGCCGCTCGCGAAAGCCGTCGGAGTCGGCGGAGCCGTGGTTTTGGACATCGTCATTGATCAATCCGGTAAGGTGTCTTCTGTCACGCTCTTAAGCGGGCATCCGATGCTGGCACCGGCGTTCATCGAGACCGTCAAGAAGTGGGAATACACTCCCTTTCTGAAAGAGGGGCATCCGATCTCGGTCCTCACGCGGGTCGAGTGGAATGTCGTCAGCCCCAAGTATTCACAGGCGCAAGAGAAGGCGTTGCACGACTACTATCCGGCGTTTCAAACCTGCTATCAACTGGTCAAGCAAGGCAAGGGCGCAGAAGCGGAAACGAAGTGCAGGGAAACAGTCGCACTCTCGGACCAACTGCCGGATAATCGGGTTTTGGAGCGTAGCGACTCAAGAGTATTTCTTGGGCACGCGCTATATAGTCAACACAAATTCCTCGAGTCAATACCGCTGTACGAGAAGGCGGTCGAGATCAGAAAACCGTATGAAAAGAGCGACCGTGACGCCGATTTCGCCTCTGAAAACGCAAGCCTCGCCCGGGCGTACGCCTCTGTGGGCAGACTTCCAGAAGCAGACACGCTTTATTCTCAGGCGGTCGTGATTTACAAGGCCGCAATCGTGAACTTGCCGGAGATGAAAAGCAACTACACGGTTCGCCTGAAGAGCACTCTTCTGGAGTATGCCAAACTGAAAGCCGCACTCGGCCAGAACGATGAAGCATCTCGCCTGGACGCAGAAGCTTCGCAACTCTAGTCTCGCCGAGCTTGCTATTTCCCCCTCTGCCACTCCCGGTAAGCATCGCTCGACTCCCCGCTCCTTCGCCACCTTCTTCAGCGCCGCCTTCTCGTCTAGTCACGCAACGTGCCTAGTATGCTTCCTTCCGGTGTAGAAACGAATGCAGCACGACCTTCTCTCCCTCGATATCGTATCTCAGCCGGTAGTCTCCCCAGCGTATCCGCCATTGGCCTCCCTCGGGCCGGAAACCGGCCAGCTTCTTGATCTGATGTCGCCCGCCTCGGTTGTGGGGGTCTTCGGCGAGGATGGCCGCCAACTCCTGCAGAGCCCCCGCCAAAGCTTGATTTCCTCTCGATACTTTCCGGAACTCCCGCTCGAACGAAAGCGTCGCCAGGACTAGAAATCGTGTAGCCATACCGGTACTTATTTTCTTTTCTTAGCGGCTTCCGATTGAAGTTCAGCCAGGAACTCACTCACTTCGCGGGCTTCGCCTCGGCGATATTCAGCGTTACTCTGCGCGATTTGTTCCTTGAGGGCTGGGTCCTGCAGTTCGAGATAATCCTCCATGTCATCCACGTTCATAATGCCAGCCACAGGAATCCCGTCTTTCTCTAGGATGAAGTACTCCCGATTCACGTGAACTCTCCGGACCACTTGCCCCAGGTTAATGCGCGCTTTGGTGAGAGGAATGCGATGCACGACGGTCTTCATGGTTCTCCCGATTGCTTAACGTTAATCAACGGTGATCAATCTTGATTATAGGCCGCGTCCAGCCTCCATCAAAGAGAATTATCGACCCGCAAGAATGCTATTTCTCCCTCTGCCACTCCCGGTAAGCCTCGCTCTTCGACACGCCCCGCTCCTTCGCCACTTTCTTCAGCGCGGCTTTCTCGTCGACTTTTTCTTCTGCCATGATCTGCTCTACGCGCTGGCGCACCGAGGGACGGACGAATGCGTCCGTCCCTACGCGAGCATCTTCTTCTTCCGCCTTCCCGATCAGCAGCGTGATCTCGCCCTTCACCACCTCGCGTGCCTTTAAGTTCTCCAGCACTTCCCCGGCGCGGCCCCGCAGAAATTCTTCATGTAGCTTGGTCACTTCGCGCGCGATCACCACGTGCCGGGATTCGCCCAGAACCTCGACGACATCCGTCAGCGCCTCGACAATCCGGTGCGGAGCTTCATAAAACACCTGCGTGCGCGGAGAAGTCTTGATCGACTCCAGCGCCGCCCGCCGCTCGCCGCGCTTGGCCGGTAGGAATCCGCTGAAGCGAAACGAATCCGTGGGCAGGCCGCTCGCCACCAGCGCCGCCAGAAACGCCGACGCCCCCGGCACCGGCACCACCGGCACTTGATGCCGGATGGCCAGCGCGATCAGCCGGTACCCCGGATCGGAAATCCCCGGCATGCCCGCGTCGGTCACCAGCGCCACGCTCGCGCCCTCCTGCATTTCTTTCACCAGCTCCGCCGACTTCGTCATCTCGTTGTGCTCGTGATAACTGGTTGTGCGCGTCGCAATCGCATAATGATTGAGTAGTTTCTGCGTCTGCCGCGTGTCCTCGCAGGCAATCACGTCCACTTCCTTCAGCACGCGCAGAGCCCGCAGCGTGATGTCCTCCAGATTCCCGATCGGCGTCCCCACCAGATAAAGCGCCGGGGCTGCCGCAGCATCGCTCATGGCCGGAGTCTACCATTGCTCGCTCTCCACCTGTCCATATGTAAGGAAAGCGGCGTCATCCCGAAGCCCCGCGCTTTCACCAGCGGGGCGAGGGATCTGGCGGGGAGCGAGTTCTCCGTTATACGCGCGAGATCCCTCCCTTCGCCTGAAAAACGGCTCCAGTCGGGATGACGCCAGAAAAGTGTTGACGGCGCCGCCGAATTAACCGGTCCCTGCACGTCCGTAACCTCCCTGTAAGGCGAATTCTGCATCACACTGTGGAGAATGCGGACTCCGGCAAAACCCGTGGTCGCGGCCCTGCTTTGTGGGCTCGCTCTCTGTGTCTGCTCTGCAGGGCAGGCACCTCGCCAGTCCGGGACTTCAAACACCACGCAGCCGAGCGCGAGGGCGGACCGCGGGCGAAAAACGATTCGGACACTTACTCCCGACGACGGCCTGGGCGTGATCTCGGCGGCGCTCGATCCTAAAGTGCGCCGCTATGCCGGACACGATTGCTCTCACCTGGTTCATGCGATCTACGAACGCGCCGGCTTTCCCTATGCCTACGCCAGTTCCGACGATCTCTATGTCGGGGTCCAGGGCTTTCAACGGGTCACGCAGCCTCAGACCGGCGACCTGATCGTGTGGCGCGGGCATGTTGGCATCGTCGTCAGGCCGTCGAAACATGTCTTCTTCAGCTTCATGACCGCAGGGCCTGGCATCGATAGCTACGATGCTCCCTACTGGGTCCATCGAGGACAGGCGCGGTTCTATCGTTACGTCAAGAATGATCCCTGCGCAGGATGCACCGCTGTCAGTGCGGCCTTTCGACACAGCCGGCCAAATTGACTCCACCCGGCGGCCGCCCCTAGAATCAAGCAGACGCAGTTGTTCCCTCAACCGTCTCACACTCATGCCCCTTTACGAATACGAATGCAAGAAGTGCGGTCACCGCTTCGAAAAAATTCAGAAGTTTTCCGACAGGATGGTCAAGAAGTGCCCGGAATGCGGCGGCCAGGTCGAGCAGATGATCTCCGCTCCGGCCGTGCAGTTCAAAGGCTCGGGCTGGTACGTCACCGACTACGCGAAGAAATCTTCGTCGCCCGGATCATCGAGCAACGATTCCTCGGCGAGCGATTCCTCCTCGAAAGAGAAGAAGGACGACAAACCCAAGTCGGAGAGCGGCTCGAAAGAGAGCTCGCCCAAAGAGGGTTCGTCGAAAGGCAGCTCGTCCAAAGAGAGTTCGTCGAAAGACAGCTCCTCAAAAGAAAGTTCCTCCAAAGAGAGTTCCGCCAAGGAGACTCCACGCAAAGGTTCCGGCAGACGCAAATAGCCCGCTGCTTAAATTTCCATGTCATCCTGAGGCGCGTCCTTTGCGCCGAAGGACCTATGGATTCGCCGGCGACACCGGCCCTGCAGGCAGGTACATAGGTCCTTCGGCCCGCAGAGAACGCGGTCCTCAGGATGACAAGCAATAGCGGATGCTTGCATGAGCCGCAAGCCACTGCTTTACTTCAACTCTCGCTCAAAGTGATCCACGATCATATTGAACAGGTGCACCCGGGCATCTTTTCCCGCGATGCTGTGCGTCTTGTTGGGATAGATCATCAGCCGGAACTGCTTGCCCGCGTTGATCAGCGCGTTGATCATCTGAATGCTGTTCTGGAAATGCACGTTGTCGTCGCTGGTGCCGTGCACCAGCAGCAGCGCACCGTGCAGCTTGTCGGCGTCGCGCGTCACGTCGGACTGTTCGTATCCCGCTTTGTCATCCTTCAGTAGACCCATGTAGCGCTCGGTGTAAATCGAGTCGTAGTTCGCCTGATTGGTCACGGGAGCCACGGCCACGCCCGCGCGAAAGCGGTCGGAATGCGTCATGGCATAGAGCGTCATCGATCCGCCATTCGACCATCCCCAAATGCCGGTCCGGTCTTTGTCTAGCTGCGGATATTGGGCGTAGAGTTGATCCAGCGCGGTCAGCTGATCTTTCAATTCAATCGCGCCAAACTCGTGCCGGATCGCCGTCTGGAACTTGCGATCGCGGTTCGGCGTGCCGCGATTATCCACTGTAAAAATGGCAAAGCCCTTGCGCGCCAGAAGTTCGTCGAATTCGCTAAACACATCCGGCCCGCGCTTTTTCACTTCCTGCGCCGCCGGACCACCATAGAGGTACACAATCAGCGGAATCTTGGCGCTGGCGGGCGCATCCGGAGGCAGCAACAATTGCCCGTATAGCGTCGTACCATCGTCCGCCTTGAACTCCAGATACTTCCGGGCGCGCAGCCCGTATTCGGCAATTTCATTCCGTGCCTGCCAAACGGGGTTGCACGCTCCTCCTACCGCGCACAGCGAGATACTCGGCGACGCCTGCGGCCCAGAATACGAATGGGTATAGTGTTTGCCATCGTCGCTGAAATTTGCGGAATGAATGCCCTCTTCCCTGGTCAGCGCCTTGAAGCCTGACCCGTCCAGCTGCACCGAAAAAATATGCTGCTGCCGCGGATCATCTTTATTCGCCGCGAAGAACACCGTCCCCGCGGCCTCGTCCACCCCTTCGATTCCCAGCACTTCGTAGTCGCCGCTCTCCAGTTGCCGCTCCAGCTTGGCATCGGCCGCCATCGGATTCTGTTTGTCAAAGCTGTACACGTAAAGGTGCATGTTGCCGTCGCGCCAACTCGGCCACAAAAACTGGCCAGTCGACTTCACAAAACGAATCTCGACCCGCTCGAAGTCGAACCATGCTCCGGGCTCGGTTTCACTCAGTACCAGCCGGGACTTGCCCGATTTCGCATCGACGAAATACAGGTCCATCTTGTCCTCGGTCCGGTTCAGAACCTCAGCCCAGATCACGCCTTCGCGCACCCAGCCGAACCGTGGAATGTACGAGTCCTCGTCGCTGGTCAGCGAAATCCAGCGCACTTTGCTCTTGTCTGCGTCGACCACGCCCAGCTTCACCACCGGATTCGGATCGCCCACCTTGGGATACTTCTCGTTGTCCACACTGGGATGCGTCGGCATCCAGTCGGTGATGGGATAGACGGGCACCTTGCTCTCATCCATGTGGAGAAACACGATCTCTTTGCTGTCGGGCGACCAGAAATAATTGCTGCGCACGCCCAACTCTTCCGCGTAGACCCAGTCGATGTCGCCATTGAACAGATCGTCGCCGGTATCTTTCGTGAGCTGCTTCTCGTACTTGCCGCTCACCGGACGCACATACAAATTATGCTTGCGCACATAGGCCAGATGCGCGCCATCGGGGGAAAACTTCGGATCTCCGCTGGGATCGGGCGCCGACGTAAATGCCACCCCGGTCTCGCTTCCCAGGTCGTAGAGCCACAGCTGTCCCTGCGAATCGAAAATCAGGTGCTTCGAGTCCGGAGCCCACAAATACGCGGCCACGTGATAGCGCGTCCGCCGCTCCTTCTCGCGCTCGTTCTTCACTTTGTTCACATCCGGATCGAGCGACGCCAGCTTTTCCGCGCTGACCAGCACCTTCTTCTCGCCGGTCGCCACATCCACGTACCACAACTCGCCTTTCTCTCCTTTTTCGTCGCGCTGCACGAACGTAAGCTTGGTCCCGTCCGGACTCCACTCCATGGTTTCCGGCCCGCGCCCGGCGAGTCCGCCGGGTTGAAACATCGCTTCAATCGTGAGCGGCTTGGCGGGCGCAGTCTGCGCCCCCGCCGGTGCAGCAGTAAGAACGACAACCGTGCATGCGAACAGCGCACAGCATGGAACGAAAGAGATCAGTCTTTTCACGAAGTAACCTCACCGATGAGAAGTGACTGCAGATGCACAATTGGGCGAAGAAAAGAGTGTACACCGCGCCAGCCCGCGGCTGCACTGCATCGCGAGGTGTTCCTCTGTGGGACCCTGTGGCCTCTGTGGTTAAGGTTTTCTGGAGTCAATTAACCAGCGCCCCCCATGCTAGAATCAATAGAGTCCAATGCCGAATGCTTCCTGACATCGAAAATCTGCTGAAACTGCAGGACACGGACAAAGAGATCCGCCGTCTGCAGGACGAGGTCGCGGAATTTCCCAAGCGCGTCGCGGTCATCGAGCACAAACTGGCGGGCACCAAAGCCCAGATGGAAAAGGCCCAGGCCGCCGTCAAGGCCGACGAAGCCGCCCGCCGCAAATACGACACCGCCATCAGCGACCTCCGCGGCAAAATCTCAAAGTATCGCGACCAGTCCCTCGACGTAAAAACTAACGACCAGTACAAGGCTCTGCTGCACGAGATCCAGTTCGCGGAAAAAGAAATTGCCGCCAACGAGGACAAGATTCTCGAGTTGATGGTCAACGCCGACGCGCGCGACAAGGAAGTCAAGGCCGCGCAGGCCGAACTGAAAGCCGAAAACGCCGAAATCGAAAAGGAAAAAGAGGAAGCCCGCCAGCGCACCGCCGAGGACGAAAAGCTGCTCGCCGAGTGGCGCGCCAAGCGCGACCAGATTCGCACCAGCATCAACGAAGACCTGCTGCGCCATTACGAGCGCGTCTCGAAATTTCGCGGCAGCGGCCTCTCCGAAGTCCGCGACCAGAAATGTATGGCCTGCCGCGTCATGCTGCGGCCCCAGACTTACAACGAAGTTCGCTCCGGCCAGCAGACCATCGTTTGCGATTCCTGCCAGCGCATTCTCTATTTCAATCCCGCCGAGGAAATGGCCGACGTGAAGCCTTCGACCACGCGCGCCAAACGCCATCATCCCAAAATCGACGCGCCCCAGGCCTGGTACTACCGGACAGAGTTTAGCGGAATCGGCGAAGTGTTCCTCTGCCTGACCACCGCCCGCGGCCAGTCCAGCCGCCGCGTCTACGACGTGCACACCGGACGCCTGATCGGCGACATCCTCATCCGCGAAGGCGACTACCGCCAGGCCTTCCCCGAAGACATCACCGGCGCCATGCGCCTCAATGGCAGCTGGAGCGAAGACGAACTCGACGCCTTCGGCAACGAGCTCCCCATGGTCGCCCTCGACTCCCTGCGATTCGATCTGGATCTAGCCCGCCACGAAGCCGCCACCGGCTCTCACGTCAAACACGAGCCTCCCGCAGCCCCCACCGAACAAGCCGCCAGCTAAAGCCAACGCTATCCATTCGTTTGAAATGTTATGGGGCCTTCGGGACAACGTATTCGTCCAGGTACCGGCGGAGCACGTCGCGGTGCGCATCCCGGTAGGCGGCATAATCTTTCGCGATTCCGGCATCAGCGCGATTGAAAAGGACGAAGGGCGCCAGCAGCCCCGCATGATCCAGTTGGACCAAGGCTAGCAGCGACGGATCCATGTTCTTCGCTTTTTTCGCGGACTTCGCGTCTTCGGCGATTACGGTCACCATGGTATCCAGCGCTTCTGCTTCTTCCTTTAGGGAACGCCGATATCCAGTTTCATTCGGAAATTCTTTCATGAATTTCTCACGCTGCCACGTGAGCCGCGTCGCACTATAAATCATCCAGGCTGCCGTTCCGGAGCTGTCTCCATTCAGCATAGTCGAGTCGAGCGTGATGGTGGCGTTCTTCCCGTCCATCTGCGTCGCTGACTTGTCTTTAAGGACCAGAACGTTGAGTTTCACCTTGTTCCGATCCGCCCACTGCCGAATGCCCACCCAAGCCTTATTGCTGTATGGCTCTGCGACCACGGCATCAATGAATTTCCCTCGCGCCTCATCGTTCTTCGAAGCAGATGTCAGCGCGTCTCCCCAATACCGGTAAGCCGTTTCACGGTTCGGATCAATCTGGATGGCGCGCGCGAACCACTCTCCGGCCTGGTCATAGACATGTTGTTTGAAATAGACGTCACCCGTAAATAGGGCAGCTTCGTAGTTCTTCGGATCGAGAAGCAGCACTTGCTGATATCCTTCTCGGGCTTTATCGAGATCGCCTCGGCCGAAGTCTGCCTCCGCAGCCTTCATGGCCTCGTTCACATCCTTGCGATCCGAAAAGGACGCCTCCGAACCGTCTTCCGGGAGAGCCAGCATCATTTGCAGCAGATTGCTGTTGTCGCCCGCCTGTTTCAATTCCACAGCCAGCGCCCTGGCGCGCGCTCGGACTCTCTTGCGCTCCGCCGCGTCTGCAAGCGTTGCTGCATATCCCACCATTGAGAAGGCCCAGTGCTCCTTGGCGACCAGGTCCGAAGGATGATCGACGACGATCTTCTCCAGCAACGGCATCGCGTCCGCGTATTTCCCAGTGTCATACAGCTGGAAGGCATCGCGGCGCGCAGGATCCTCGACTGAGGTTGCCGCGGTCTGGGCGGTGGAGCAGACGGAACAGAAAACTGCGAGAATTGTGACGAAGAGAAGCTTCGTCACTTCGGCTGGACGGGACATGCTCACCTCCACTTGATGCGCGCCAAACTGGAGAGCATATCCGATCACCTCCAACTTCGCCACAGCGACGCACTTCCGTGCGTGTCGCCGTCCACCCCCTGTTGCAGTTCCCACAGCTAGACGCCAAAACTCCGAGGTTTCGAGGGGGATTTTCACCAACTGACTGCGTAGTGCGCGAAGCTGGAGACCGCGACTTGGTCGTCGCCGGGTATGAGGAATCCAAACTTGCCCCGGCCGAGATTTATGCCGGGCTGCGACCAGCGGTCGAGGACGGTCCATC
>JGI26340J50214_10000398_pt1 | contig 15605 bp, 10 predicted proteins | sample BogFormECP12_OM2_FD_50214 | JGI IMG/M metagenome (IMG submission 50214)
GCTGGAGTGTGTTCTTCAGGGGGTGATTCGAGGAGGTTACCGTTACTGCGCTCCCCGCCCCAGCAGAACGGTCTTTATGGTCTGGAACAAGATTACGACATCGAGCCCGATCGAGGCGTTCTTGATGTAGAAAAGGTCATACTTTAGTTTCTCTTTTGCGTCTTCTACCGTGTTGCCATACTTGTAGCGGACCTGCGCCCAGCCGGTTATTCCGGGGTGCACGAGGTGCCGCATACCGTAGTATGGAATTTCCTTCATAAGCCACTCGACAAATTCCGGACGTTCGGGCCGAGGTCCGACGAAGGCCATATCACCCTTGAGTACACACCACAACTGTGGAATCTCATCCAGCCGCGATGTCCGAAGGAACTTACCAACCAGGGTAATGCGAGGATCGTCGTCGCCGGCCCACGTTGCTCCGCTATCGGCCTCCGCATCTTGACGCATGCTGCGAAACTTGTAGCAATAGAAAATCTTCTCACCCCTGCCGACACGCTTTTGACGGTAGAACACGGGACCAGGGGAGTCCAAGCGGATAGCGAGAGCGATAAAAGGAATCAAGGGTGCGGCTACGACCAGACAGATCAACGCTGCCACAAAATGTACGCACCGCCGCAGCCATAGGAAAGTATCGGTGAAGCGAAAACCCTCTTCGAAAATGATCCAGCTGGGATAAAGGTGTTCCACTTCAATCTTGCCGGAAATCTTCTCCAGCCACGAAGTCGCGTCTTCAATGTGTACGCCACCCTGCAGACGCAGGTGCAGGAGTTCCAGCATCGGCATGGCGTCGCGACGGTCCCGCATGGCCACGATTACGCGGTGGACAGATTTGTCGCGCGCTATTTGTTGCAAGTGCGTGGCCCTGCTCTCGCGGGTCAGGTCATCGGTCACTTCACCGGTCCACCCAACCACGTCAATTCCTAACTCAGGCCGACTCTTCAGCCCTTGAACGACTCGCTGGGCGCGCTCCCCGGAACCCAACACGTAAACCCGCTCTCGCAGGAAGGGCTGGGAAATCAACCACGAATATGCGCTGCGCCAAGCGAGCAGCCCTAAAGTCAGGATGATCAACCCCGACACGAAAGAAAAATTCCCCAACATGAGACCGGGGAATATCGCGCCCGTTAAGGCTAGCCCAAAGGCCAGTACGCTTGGAACCAGCAGCAGCCGGAAATAAAGTTCTCCTTTGGCCTCGAAGTGAACCGGATCGTAGAGATCAAATCCATGGGAGAGCAGCAGGCAGAACAGTGTCAGTATCAGGATCGTGTAGTAGCCATGCTCGAAATTCAGAACTAAGAAGCTGTCTTCCCGGAATTGCAGAATTACGCCGAGCAGGAGAGAGGCAAAAATCATCAGCGCCTCGCCTGTGAGGAGTATCACCGCACGGCTAGAGTAATAAACATTGAAAAGGCGAATCACTTTGGGTTCCAGTCTCTCCCTATGGCGGTTACTTTGTGCCCGAGCTGATACTAGGGCTGGTCTCCATCAATACGCTGCCGTGGCGCCCCATTCAGATCATTCCAAACGAACCGGGCGAATGGACCAATCAAGACCAATCAAAACAGTATTGGGGTGTGCCGCGGGACTGCAGCTTTGGGCAAGGCTGCAACCGCCAGAAGCGTAAGTATAGAATTGGTAATTCGCAATCGCGCTCAGCGAGCGTCCCAAGCGCCGTTGAACGGTAGCGCCCGCCGACCAATACTCGGATTGTGGTACCTGCGTCCCGGTTGTGCTCAATCCAACCACGCTCACTCTAAAGTAGCCGCCGTTCAGTGTGGCTTGCAAACGCCGGGAAAACTTCCAGTTGGCTGACGCGCCGGCGCCATCTTGAATACCTCCAGCGTAGAGACCAGCGCCTGAAGTGACGACTCGATCGTACGAGAGGTTGAAATCCGATCTCTTGCCAACATACGTCAACGATGCCTGGACGGTAGGAGTCAATTGAGTCCTCGCACCGATTCCACTGGTCACTATCCTCTCCGGGCCCGCCCCGAGTACCAGATTCATGCGCTCTGAGATGCGGCGTTGGAAGACAAACTGTGCTGAATTTGCCACCAGGACTTCAACCGTCGGGACGAATTGGATATCCTGATATCCATACGATACGCCGATGTTGTTTCTTCGGCTGATCTGGTAACTGTATTCCGTTTGCGCCGAAACCTGGCGGCTGTTGAATAGGCCTTGGCTGTTGCTAAGGTAGTTCGTTATGGAATAGCCGCCAGAAAACTTTGCCGAAGAGCGCTTTGTCAGCTCTTCGGTAATGCTGGTTCCCGAAACATTGTTCATATAAGCCTGGCCGAACTGAGTGGCGCCGTAAGAATCGAATCCTGCCAGGACTTGGGGGACGCTGGTGCCGACCGGCGATCCGAACCCCCGGTTGCTCGAGTAGGAAAATGAATCGTCGAAGCTGATTTGTCCGCCCCTCCATCGGATAGTTTCGTCAGCACCTAGCCTCTGAGATTGCAGGTTGTAGAGCCCCACAATGCCATAGCTGCTGTATAGTGAGTCTCCACCACGGTAATCGATTGATGTCTGGGAGCGGCGCCGGGATTTCAGCACACTAAAGTTCGCCAACAGTCTGGTGACGGAAGAGATTTGGGATGAATTTCCCGGAACCGGTGCCGGATTGTTACCCGCACCGGTGCTTACCTCGATGTCGCCAAGCAATCGGCTCTGTGGCACCGATGGCGCGGCAGAGAGTTGGTCTAGGTCAGGACCCGGAGGCTCGAGAAATTGTCCCGGGTCCGTACGGTTTACCGGATCCTGCATATTAGTAGTGTCAGTGTCGGAAGGCGGAGGCGCGTCCGTAGCCTGTGCCCAGCCCGTCCCTAAGGCGAACAGCAGGAACGTCAACATCCATGCGCATTTTCTTAGACAGCATCTCATTGGACATGGGCTGCGGCAACGCGATGCCGTACCACCATCTGTCACACCTCCTGACGATCTCTGAATCTGGTGTGCTCCTTGATTCTCGCCCTTGATCGACCTTTTGGAACGCGGGATTCCCAAAATTCACAGAAAATTAATGTGACGATCTTGGCTGATGATCCGTTTGCATTCAGTGTGCAAGACACAACTCAATGCAGCGACTGTTATTCCCGGAATTGATTCTCGCCTAAGGGCGATTTGCGGAATGGGGACCTTTTGTCTCCTCTAATCAGACGACAAAGCGAACAGGCGAAGCGTGAGAGAATCAAAGTGAGCCTTGCGGACGAACAGAGTTCCGGGCCTCGCAATTCGTACGGTCGAGCAATCTTTGTCCATGTATAAAATTGATCGCTACAAGTTCATTTTTCTTTGCGGGCTGCACAGGAGCGGCACTTCTCCGTTATTCCGGATTCTCAGGGACCACCCGGAGATCAGCGGCTTCCGCAATACGGGTGTGCCAGAAGATGAAGGGCAACACCTTCAAACCATTTTTCCAGCGGCCAAGACTTACGGGGGGCCGGGGCGATTTGGTTTCGCTCAAGAGGCTCATCTCACTGAGAAATCCCGCTTAGTGACTTCAGAAAATCGGGGAAAGCTGTTCGCCGATTGGGCGAAATATTGGGACCTCACCAAGTCCAATCTTTTGGAGAAATCCCCACCCGACCTCATCCAGACCCGTTTTCTCCAAGCGCTATTTCCGAATAGCTATTTCGTTGTGATCTCTCGACATCCAATAGCCGTTTCCCTTTCGACCTCGAAGTGGGCAAACTGCAGCCTGGATTCCCTGGTCAAGCACTGGGTGCATTGCCACGATTTGTTTGAACTTGACCGCCCGCATTTGAACAGAGTCCTGGTTATCAGATACGAAGACCTCATCCAATCAACCACCATGTCGGTGAGGCAGATTTGCGAGTTTCTCGATCTGGCACCCCACGTTCCGACCCCGTTAAACCCGGCCGGCAACGACCCGTATTTCACCATCTGGCGCAACCTTTCTCTCGCCAAGGGGCGCACAGAGGAGTTTCGTCAGATTGTTAGAAAACACGAACCGAAGGTACGCTCGCATGGCTATAGCTTAATGGACTTTAACGTCACCACGCCCCCGGTGTCGTCCGTTGGATGAGCCATGCACCGTAAGTCTGAAATTCACTAAACATTAATTTCGGTGTATTCCCCTCGTCACGCTGGCAAGCTATTGTGGAGAAGTCCGGTAATGCTGGTTCTCCTGCTGAATTCAGGAGTTCCGTGCAGTCTTTGCCCGCGCCGATAAAGCAGGGCGCTTTCGGTCCAACCTTCGACATTATTGAACCTTTCCAATGGTGGGTACTCGAATGTTGACGTTTCCCCCGACGAGGCGACAAGTGTCTGTGGATGTTATCCTTCTCAGAAGAGCTGGCTCCCAGGGCAATATCAGGCCGTTCCTCCCGAATAAACCTGCTCGCGAAGACCTCGATTCGGTAAGGTCCGGCGCATCGGACCGTATGATCGGGATATTGGGTATTCTCGGCGTCGGGGCGATCATCGGATTGAGTGTTTATTCGGTAGTGAGATACCTTTTGTAGGTTGTCTCGCGGTCTCAAAGATTATTATGGCCCATGCCTCTCAGTCCCGACACTTCAAGGGAAGTTTGCGATATTCACGAGCATTTCATCTTGCTGTCATGTTTTTGTAACAAAACGTGCCTAATGTTCCATGTTTCAGGAAGCTGGGACGAGCGAGGAAGGCGACTTTCGCCTGCAAGCTATGACTGTTGGCCCTCCAAGACAGAATGCTGTCCCTTCCGAGGTGGATTTGTTGGTCAGGTCTAGGAGCATGGATCGTCTGATGGTCGGTGTAGTTCTTCGCCAGAACATTCTTTTCTTGGAGAAAGCCGTGAAACTTCTGGCTGTGAGCTTGATGCTGGTACTCTTGATTGGGAGCACAGCTTGTGGCGGGGGCCAAAAGAGCGCAAGTGCAAGCGGGGACCTCTCCGGCAACTGGCAGATCAGCCTGGTGCCGCAGGCGCCGCCGCCAACTCCTTCCTTGGTTCTCACTGGTTTCATGCTGCAGACGAGCTCAGTTACCGGGGCCTTGATTATGGGTACCGGTGCTTCGGGTGTGAATAAACCGCTGGCGTTGTGTCCGGGGGTTGGCCCCGTCACCGGAGCGGTGGATAACAGCAATGTTTCGCTGAGCGTCAACGGACTTGGACAAGAAGTCAGCCTCAAAGGAACTTCATCCCCCTTGGCGGGGCAATTTTCTTATCCGTCTGGAGGTTGCGCTTCATCTCCAGATACGGGAACCTGGTCGGCTGTTCCTGTGCAACCGCTGACCGGAAGTTTCCAGGGCACGTTCACATCGGTTGCGTATACATCACCGAACGCGGTCTTAGGTGTAACCGGGACACTTACGCAAGGACCGAATACCGGCGACAGCACAGCCTTGATCACCGGGACCATTCAGGCAACGGGCGCTCACAACTTTTGCCCTTACCTTTCACAGGCGACAGTTTCCGGGTTTATTTCCGGTACCACGGTGGTGCTGAATTTTTATGGCCCGAACGGTGATCTGATTACTCAGCTCGGCCAGCTCGGTCAGCTTAACAATACCAACGTCGTTCCCTCACCTGGAGTCTGCAACCAGTACACTAATCCTAATTCTCCGCCAAGCCAAACCTCCGCCTGCTTGTTGGTGACTCCGGATGCCAAATCGGTGAGCGGCAACTACAGCTTCCCGCAGATTTCGAGTGCCTGCACAGGAGACTGGGGTTCGGTCCAGTTCACGTTTTCTAGCGGACAAAACCTCAAGATAGAGCCCTAACCCTCTTCTGCTGCGGTTTCTCAGCTTGTCCCCCAGCAAGAGCGAAGCTGGGTTCGCCTTTTCCAGAGAAGCGCCCGATGCCAGCAGCCGGTTCATCGCCGCAGGAACCAGCAGCTGTACAGGTCTGGGCTACAGCTCAGGAAGAAGTTCTCTTATCGAGGTCCCAGTCATCACGGCTGGCGAGTGGTCTTGCCTTGGCTCACAGGATTATTTGCCTCGCGGACGTCGCCCGAAATTCCAAGCTGCTGCCTGATCCAATCGAATCTCTTGCCGGCAGAGTCAACCTTCTCAGCAAACTCCTGGACGTTCTGGTAGTGAACGACCTCCGCATTGGGGGGGGCTGCTGCCTCCATACGCTCTCTGACTTCCGGTGGCGTCACTGTGATCCCGTCCAAGACCAACTCCAGCCGCACCTCCCGGTCTTTCAGCTGGGGCAGCCATTGCACCGGCTCGAGGTCCTTCACTCTCCAGAGGAATCCGGGCTCAAGATACGCATGTCGTTCCTCCTCGGGTACAAGAGAGGATTTCGCCAGCCAATCCGGCCAGTCTCCCCACGGATTCAGCAGATCGAGCGCCTTGATGCGTGGATCCACCGCAGCGGCTATGATCGCAATGCTGGCCCCGGATCCAACACCCCACACTCCGACCCTGCCCATATCAAGGTCTTGTCGCGACGCAAGGTAATTCAGGATCAGTTGCACATCGTGAACCGAAGCTCCCAGAGACTCCTGCAGTTCGCTGACGAACCACTCTCGTCCCGGCCGGTCATGAAGGCGCTGCCCCGTCAAAGCGGACGCAAACCCGATGGCTGCGAAGCCGCCTTTTACTAGCGCCTCGCAGAAGGCGTCGTCCTTGTAACGCTGGTTATTAACAGTGGGAAAACCATAAATGTACAGGATCACCGGCGGCTTTTTGACTCCCGTCGGCCGGATCACCCACAGGTCGATCGGATCCATCTCCCGCCACTGCACAGCTACCAGTTCCCGCGTAAAGTTGCCTTGCTCGGCCTTCGCAAGCAGGTGGACATCGCCTTTCATGGTCTTGGGCAGATAAGGCGTGCCCCAGTCCTCGTACTCTGGATGTTTGCGCTCCGGAGGCTTCTCGCCCGGTTTAAGTACGATTACCTTGCTTGTGGAACCGATGACCGTCCCTTCCTCCTCAGTCGGCGACTTCGCGCTGGCTTCCTTCGCTGGGGGGGGCGTGGCAGGCCCAGCGGCTACCGTGTCCAGCGACGTGGGTGCGCTCGCGGTGCTGGTTCCGGCTTCCGCCGTCGCGGGTTTGGAGGACTCGGGACCTGCGGGCGTTGAGGATTCGGTATTGGTGGGTTTGCTCTTGCAGGGAAAAACATGGCAGTACGCGTGGACAAAGAAGCGCTTGATCGGGGAGCCGGCCGGCTGGCTCGACTCGCCCGTATCGGCGTAAACCGGAACAAGCAGAAGCGAAAAAAGGGCAACGAGGATGAATGTAATTCTTCCACGGTATGACATGAAACAACGACCCCCAATCCAGGAATGTACAGGCACAATTCGTGCCTCTCCACACTAACATAGGCAGGCCCTGTACGAGCGGCCTGCCTATCGGTTTACTGCGGTTTGTGCTTACGGTTAGACCTGAAGCGATAACGCTACTGGAGGTCGCCGATGAAGCCCGTCGTCGAGCAACCATTCGCGTATGCGCCAGTGGTTCCATAGAACGGGGTGAAGTTGCTGGGAACTGCCTGTCTGACATAACCGCCGGCATCGCCACCGCACTCCGCGGTGGGAGGACCGTTGACGGGCTGGTTTAGGTTGGGGCACTGTGCGGTGCCACCGTAAGTGACCAGCACATTGGACTGATGCGTGGTTGAGTTGGCGCAATTGGGGAACGGACCCGTGAAGTTAAACGTGTCAACATCCGAGGCTTGTGCGTACGTATAGTGGTCGCGGATGTAGTACGCGTCACCATACGGAGCGTTGTTGTTGGCGAAGTCGAAGGGAAGCAGGTCAGGTACGCCGTAACCGTAGGTGTTACCGCCAATGACCACTGTTCTGCTGAAGTGAATGTCCTGCTGCAGGTTGGTCACCAAGGCCTCGGCGCCTAGAGGATCCGTAGCGGCCGTGCAGCCAGCCACTGCGGTATCGCACAGCAAGCGCAGTTCCGACCACGCCGGGTAAGAACCGTCACGCAAGTGCGGGTAAGTGCAAGGTTGGCCGTCTGGGCAGTTGACACTGTCGTCAACTCCAAACACTGTACTGTGCCAAATTGCCTTTGCCGTGCAGATTGGCTGATTAGCTCCGAGGTTGTTGCACGCCGGCAGCACGCCCCAGCCAGTTGGGCCTACAAAAGCACCCCCATAGTTGGCGGCATTGTTGGCCGGCTGTCCAGGCTCCTGAGTTGCCGGATAGGACAAGCTGAATGGGCAGCCAGCGGTTGGCCAGACGCCCGTGCCTTCGCAAGCCGGTTCGCCCTCTACGTTGAACACCCCGGAGCCATTACCCCACGGCGCGACAAAGCCGCCGTTGGCAGTTGTGACCACAGGATGGCCCGCACCACCCGGTGTGGCGTTTTCGTAGTTGTCGAAGAGCGGGTCGATCGCGTCAACCATCAGGTAGCCGAACTGCAGTTTGGTGGCAATCTTGCTGATGTTGCCGAAGCTGAAGAAGGTGTACGTGAGAGAGTCAAGGGTGTTCAACACACCGTTGTTGGCCACATTGGCAGCGCCGTTTACGACTTGGCCGGTTCCGATGCCACGGATACGGAAGCCTTCCTGAGTGTTGCCGCTTGCACCTGCCTTCGTCGGGCATTGCAGGTTCAAGGCTTGCTGGTTTCCGCCCAACTGCGGGTCAATGTTGAGTTCCTGCGAAATGTAGGGCGGCCGCTCGAAGGTAGTGCCGGCCGGATAGGGGTTCTCCCCAGCGCCAGGAATCGGGTTACCACTGCCGCTTCCAAAGCTCCCGCCCGGTGTGCCCATGCGACGCATTTCGGTGTATTCGGTGGTGTTGTAGGTGCCGGATAGCGGTTCGCGCAGGAAAAGGGTGAGGGGAAAAATCGTCTTGTTCGGGATGGTCGCCCTCAAACCCTGCGTTCCGCCCGGATCCAGCGGCCAGGTGAAGACTGAGCTGTCGCCCTCGCAGTCGCCGCCGGAGAACAGGTTACCCAGCGGGCGGCGGGTCACGTGGCATTCCGGAGTTGAGAAGCCGACGCTCGCGCAGCCGCCCGGGACGTTTTCTCCGTTCGGATCACTTGCGATGACTTGGCCACCCAGAGCCGGGAAGGTGTTGGCAACCAGCGGCCACGGGTGCTGGTCCCACACGTTGCGCACGTAGTAGCTGTTGTCGGAAACGTAGGTAGCCGGCGTGCCGGTGTTGTCAGGAGTAGCAACGCCGCCGTTGGTGTCTGGATCGCTATTCCCACCGGGGGTATAGGTGGCAATGATTTGACCCAGACCGGCCGGGTGTCCACCCAAGCCTGTGTTCGTGCGATTGGCCACGAAGATGATCGGCGACTCGCCGATCGCAACTGTCCGGATCGTTCCCGGAACCGCATTCCCCGAGAGGGGGTCATTAAAGCCCGGCAGACCGAACGCCACTGGCTGAGAAAACGACCCGCTGCCCGGTTCGCCGCTCTGGATGCTGAGGCCGATGCCCGGAGTGGCCGCGTTGTTGTAGCCCAGAGCAAAGTTGTAGTAGCAAGGAGAGTTGGCGAAGACAGTGTCCGTGTCGAACGGTCCGTACCCGGTGCACTGATTTCCGCTGCCGAGAATGCGCTGCGTGGCGAGAAGACCGTCCTCAGCACGAATGTCAGTCATGCCAGCGGTGAAGGCGATGCCGGCGGGCTGGTTGAGCAGGTTGAGGACAGCCGTGGTAATGGCGACATCACACTGGCCGCCCGCAAAAAGCGGACATACGCCGCCGACCGGCGCGGAGACAGCATTCGCGCCGCCTGTTCCGTTCGGGGCGGTAATGACCAGACTTGCTTGGGGCCTGGCGAGAAAGCAGCGGGTGCCGACGACGGAGTCCACATTCAGGTAGACCCATGCATCCAAGGCAACACCTGCAGTAGTGTCTTCGACCCAACTGATGGAGAGGCTTCCGGTCTGATTCACAGGGGATGAACCGCCGGAGACCCGGGTGTCCTTGCAGTAAGCGTTCGGAGCAGCAGCGTTATTCCCGATCGACCAGTGATTGCCCGTGCACACGTGGCCCGCGGGACAGTGGGGGGCAGCCGTGAGGTTTTTGCCTATAATCAGGTCGTTGTAGGAGGCAATGCTGAATCCGTTGAACATGGCTGAAGAACCGACTCCAATGTAGTGCGCCTGGGCACTAGCGACAGGAGTCAGGCCCACAGCCGCGGCCAGAAGTACAACCGCTAGAAGGCAAATCTTTTTACTCATCTGAGAATCTCCTTGAAAGATTTTGTCTCGATCAGTTTGAGGAGTGCTCCCTTTATGACCGGTCCCGCGTGAAGCGAACACAGAAAAGGGCGCAGTGACAACAAGCAAGATGGGGTTGGGTGGCCGATTGACGCTAGACATTTCGGGTGACTGGATGCCAGACTTCGTGGCTCAGTATCAACAGAATTCGTGATAGTAGGATGACGGGAGCATTAAACTCTCGTGAATTTTCCAGGAGGCGGATCAATAGCTTGCGGGTACACCGGGTCCGTTCTGTGGAAATCGAAGCCGAAATCAGGCGGGGTTTACTGCGGGCGGTGGAAAGCTTGGATTCTCAGATTTGCGCACGCCGGCAGGCGCCCGGTGATCAAGTTCGAAAACCAGGCCCGCACCTTGCCTCTTCGAAAGTTGTAATGTCATTTTCATTATTTAGTCATCGCATTGTAACAATTGCGGAGTATGGTCGGTTTTCCCTGTTTTGGTTCTCGCACCTCAAAGTTGTGGCTTCGAGCCGCAGGACCTACCGAACCGTAAGGAGCAAATTTTGTGAAATCGTTGCTAGCGACCTTGGGTGTCTATGCCTGTCTTGTGGCGATACCCGTAATTCTGTGTGCGCAGCAGAGCACGAAGGCAGCGGTCACTGGCACGGTGACGGACCAGAGCGGAGCGGGCGTGCCTGGCGCCACGGTGACGATAGAGGGCGGGGGCATACTCGCGCGCAGCGTTACCACGGATGCTCAAGGCTTGTATGCCATTACCGATCTGGCAGCTGGGGAGTACACACTGTCGGTAGTGGTCAACGGAGCTAAGGCTTACCAGGACAAAGCCGTCGTCGGTGCGGGCCAGCTTGTGACCGTGAATGTTTCCGCAGCGAATCAGGCCCCGGCAGCGGCTGCTTCTTCGCCGGCGGGGGAAGGTCAGAGCGCCAACGCGCCATCGAAACAGCCGGGAGGGGCGGCGGCCCAACCGGGAATCCAGACTTTGCCGCCCATGCCCGAGCNGCAGATGCCGGTGCTGGCGGGTGCGGATACCCAACAAACCGCGACTGCAGCTCCACAAACTGTGGCCGCTGGAGGCTCCTGCACTGGACCCGGCTCGATCGGGGGTGCGGTCTCGGACAAAACCGGGGCGGTCTTGCCCGGGGCCGATGTCCAGATAACTAGCGACAGCGGTAAGGTGCAGAAGACGGTATCAGACACCAAGGGAGACTACTGCTTCAAGGGGCTTCCACCCGGCACCTACAAGCTCAACGTGGCCGCGAAAGGATTTAAAGTCTACGAGGCAGCCGGTATTGCCCTTGCTGCCGGGGCAGAAATACCGCTCGACGCACCGCTGGAAGCCGCTGGCGCGGTGGAGGAAGTCCACGTAGAAGCGAATCAGGCTGCGCAGGTGGAAAGAGAAAATGCAGACGTCTCGGGAACGATCACGGAAAAGGAAGTTACGGATCTGGGCTTGAATGGGCGCAATTTTACCCAGCTGATAGCGCTAGCGCCCGGTGTGAGTAACCAGACCGGGCAAGACGAAGCCAAGGTCGGCGTTGTCGGAAGTGTGAAGTACAGCGTGAACGGCGGGCGCGTCGAGTACAACACGTTCGAGGTGGATGGCAGTGATGTATTGAACGCGGGACTGAACGGAGCGGAGAGTACACTCGTCGTTTATCCAAGTCTCGACGCGATCCAGGAAGTCAAAGTTTTGACCTCTAACTATGGCGCCATGTACGGGCGCACGGCATCCGGTACAGTTCTGGTCACCACCAAAAGCGGCACCGACAAGTGGCACGGTTCCGGCTACGAATTCTTTCGGAACGAGGCCTTCAACGCACGCAACTATTTTGACCAGACATCGAAGGCCCCGCTATATCGCAGGAATGATTTTGGACTGTCGATTGGCGGCCCCATAAAGAAAGGCAAGACGTTTATTTTTGCCTCGGAAGAGTTTCGCATCGAAAAGTCTCCCACCGACCAGCAACCCGATTTCAATCGTGCTGTGCCGTCGCTTGCCGAGCGCGACGGGAACTTCAGTGACGTTTGCCCGTTCTTCGCAACCAGCAGCAACTTCTATCGCAGCGACTTCCCAGACTGCCCGTCTCAGGGCGCCTCTGGCGCCCATGTTGGCCAACTGCAGGAATTCACTAACAACAGCCTCAACAACGGTGGAGCCTTTGGAATCTTGGATCCCAATTCCCTTGCCTTGCTGAGTTCGAATCTGATTCCTCTGCCCAACTCTTCGACGGGCTGCAATTCGACGACGGGCTCTTGTTACGATGTAGTCATCTCCGAACCGACGCACTGGCACGAGGATTTGTTCCGTCTTGACCATGCCTTCACCAGCAAGATACAGGGGACGTTGCGCTTCATCCACGATTCCTGGAACACAACGGTGCCGGTCCCCGAATGGCAGCACTTGCCGGGCAATGTCGTGAACAGTTTCCCAACGGTGCAGAACAAGTTCGATGGTCCCGGAATCAGCGCGGTGGCCCGGTTCACGCAGACCATCAGTACGTCGTTGTTGAATGAAGCAACCATCAGCTTTGTAAACTCCAATATCACCCTCCAAGACGTTAACGGGCCCGGCGCAAACTTAGCGAGACCTGCCGGATTAGGACAGCCGGGAGGTACATGCTCCAGCCTGGGAACGCAGTACAGTGCGATTACGAGCTGTCCGTTGGGGACGATCTTCAACAACGGCGTCGGAGGAAAGACGCCCAGCATTATCATTAGCGGCAACAATCAGGAATATGGTGGTGCCGGTTTTACTGCGGATACCTCTTTTACGCCCTGGCAGCATACCAACCCGACCTACAGCTTCCGTGACGATCTCACCAAGGTGGTCAAAGGAATGGGAGAGCACCAGTTACATTTTGGGGCGCTGTTGATTTTTTCCCAAAAGAATGAGACGAACTCTGCCACCGGGGCGGCAACCGGATTGACTCAGGGGCTGCTGATTTACAGCAATGAGAGCGGTGGAGCACTGAACACGGGGAATGCCTTCGCGAACTTCCTTTGGCTCTCTGGTTCCGCGATAGGCGGCGGGCCGCCCGCTCCCAATTATAAACCGATTCAAAGCTTCACCCAAGACAGCGCACAACATCGATATTTCACCCGCTACACGATCGCAGAGCCTTATGTGCAGGATGACTGGAAAGTTAACACTCGACTGACACTGAATATGGGTGTTCGCTTTAGTCTTTTCGGCCTTTTCCACGAGAAATATAATTCTGTTTATAACTGGAATCCGGCAGCTTTTAGTACAAATCTGGCTTCGCAGGTCACGGTAAACCCGGTGACGGGCCAACTGCTTGACGCAACCACCCAGCTACCAATCCCGATCGACCTCAGTAATCCGGATCCCCGCATCACCAACGGACTGGTGCGATGTGGCGACAAAGGAGTTCCGGCAGGATGCATGACGGGCCATCTTTTCAATCCGGCACCCCGAATCGGTTTCGCTCTGGACCCTTTTGGGAATGGCAAGACCTCCATCCGAGCCGGCTACGGGATATTCTTCGAGCACGGAACAGGGGAAGAATCGAACACCGGCTCACTGGAAGGCAGCGCTCCCCCCGTTTTGAGTATGACTCAATCGCTCCCTGAGAGTGATGGATGTGTTGGGAGTTCAAGCGGAGGTTGCCCCGGCGGACCAGGCGCTTATCCTCTCAATGTCACATCAATCCCGACCAAAGCAGTGTGGTCTTACGCACAACAGTGGAGTCTGAGCATTCAGCAGGAACTCCCCCGATCCATGGTCGCCACCATTGCCTATGTGGGAAGCAAAGGAACCCACCTCAGTGTCGAGCGTCAACTAAACCAACTGCCGCCGGTGTCAGCCGCCTTCAATCCGTTTGGGATCAATCAACCGCTGATTCCGCAACCTTCGCAGTCGGGGGTCGGCGACTGCCTCCGTTTTCGGTCCTCCAACCCATCTCTGCCGGGTCAATTTGTATTGAACAACGGTATCACGGTCGGTTCGCAGAGTCCCGCCTTCGTCAATCTGGAAGCCGCGTGCTTCGGACAGTATGTGCCCCAAGTGTCAAACGGCGCACAGACGCCGGATGTGAACACGCTTCGTCCGTATTATGGGATCGGCCAGATTTACGCCCTTCAGAACGTGGCGAATTCTGATTATCATGCGCTTCAAGCCACACTGCGCCGCACCAGGGGACCGCTGACCATTGGCGGTTCGTATTCTTACAGCCACTCATTCGACAATGCTTCCGACAGATCCGATACGACGCTGGTGAACTCTTACGATTTGCAGTCCAACCGGGCGAGTTCTAATTTCGATCAGCGACATCTGCTGAGTATCAGTTACATCTACGCGGTGCCGAATCTAGCCGCGGCGTTGCAAAACTGGACGAGCGGTCGTTCCGGCGAACCAACCGGGGATAGCCAGGATACTCCGCTGCCCGAAACCTCATCTCGCCTTCTGCGCGCGTTGGGCGATGGTTGGGAGTTCTCTGGAATCACTGTATTCCAGTCAGGCACTCCGTTCAGCGTGATAAACGGAGGCGGGAACGGCATTTCCGATCCCGACAACGCTGGCGTCGCAAACGGCGTTAGCGCCGGCTCGTACCCCGACTTGGCGAGGAATCCCGCCCCGCTGCCAGATGAACGTTTCAACTCGCGTAGTTTTGGTCCTTTGCTCCTCAACCCGAACATGTTCGTGGCGCCACGAGGGCTGACGTTCGGAGATGCGGGACGCAACTTTTTGAACAACCCGCATCGTATCAATTTCGACATGAGCCTGCTGAAGCACTTCAAAGTCAGCGAGCGGAGCCTTTTTGAGTTCCGCGCGGAAGCGTTCAATATCTTCAACCATACTCAGTTCCGCATCTACGATCCGAACCTCGGCAATACCGGAAGTAATGTCACTAGTTGCTTCGGCGGCCCGAACTACAGCACCGGGTATGCCGCTCCGTTGAACCCAGCTACTGGTGTGAGTACTGGTACTGATTGCCTCACGGGCAGCGCTTTCCTGCACCCTGTAGACGCTCATCGTCCAAGAACAGTGCAGTTAGGCCTTAAATTTATATTCTGAGTACGAGCTGGAAAGGTTGGTATGAACAGTCGAATACTGGATGACAAATACCAGAGGGTAAGACGGCTATTCTCCAGAATGATCTTGATCTCATTGCTGGGACTGCCGTTGCCGGCCTTTGCTGCCCTCGGCGCTTCGGTGGATTCAGTTCGAGAGGATCAGGTGCGCCTGCAAGCCAGAATAACTGTCGACGCCCGAGGACTCTACACGGTGCACGAACTGATTTCAGCGTTCGGCACCGTAGTCAGAGAGTACGTTTCTCCGAAGGGGAAGGTTTTTGCAGTCTCGTGGCAAGGACCGTTTATGCCAGACATCAAACAGCTCTTAGGAAGTTACTTCGATCAGTACTTGTCGGCCGCAAGGCAACAGCGGGAGCGACAGGGCAGTCGGTCGCCTCTGAGCATTCAGACACCATCGTTGGTTATGCAAAACTTCGGACACCTGCGAGCATATTCAGGCCGAGCCTATG
>JGI26340J50214_10000399_pt1 | contig 15597 bp, 14 predicted proteins | sample BogFormECP12_OM2_FD_50214 | JGI IMG/M metagenome (IMG submission 50214)
CCGGGCGAAATTGCGCGTGGCTCTTGGAAATCAGCAGGGCGAGGGTTTACCGTGTGTATCTAGTCGGTCCAGAGCGGACCACTGGCTTCGGAGGTTTTGCATGAACAAAGCAGAGCTGATCGACGTACTCACCCAAAAATTGGGCAGCGATCGGCGACAAGCGACAGCTGCGGTGGAGAACGTCGTCGACACCATCGTGCGTGCGGTGCATCGGGGTGACAGCGTCACGATCACCGGCTTCGGTGTTTTCGAGCAGCGTCGTCGGGCGGCCCGTGTTGCGCGTAATCCGCGCACCGGCGAGACCGTCAAAGTAAAGCCGACCTCGGTCCCAGCCTTCCGCCCGGGCGCGCAATTCAAGGCGGTTGTGGCTGGGTCGCAGCGTCTTCCGGCTGAGGGGCCCGCGGTGAAGCGTGGCGTCGGAGCCGGCCCCGTCAAGAAGGCGGCTGCCAAGAAAGCTGCCAAGAAAGCTGTGAGGAGAGCTGCGGTGAAGAAAGCAGTGGCCAAGAAGGCGGCATCGAAGGCCCCGGCCAAGAAGGCCGCCAGCAAGACCCCGGTCAGGAAGGCCCCGGCCAAGAAGGCCGTCACCAAGGCCCCCGTCAAGAAGACCACCGTCAAGAAGGCCGCCGCCAAGGCTCCGGCCAAGAAGGCCGCCGCGAAGAAGGCTCCGGCCAAGCGGGCGGCATCCAAGGCTCCGGCGAAGAAGGCGCCAGCCAAGAAGGGCCGCAGGTAAGTTAGGGCGACCTCAGATCGACGCGGGCCGCCGGGTGCTCACTTGCTCGGCGGCAACGCGTTACCGATGTGGTCGGCAGCGACGAGCTGGCCGTCGAGCAACGAGAGCACCCATGTGCTGCCCTTGCGGTTGCGTGACCTGTCCGGCCGCACGCCGTCGCGGTCAGACCACCACTGAAGGAGATCCGGAATCACCTTGCCCTGGGTGCAGATCACCGGCGTTCCATCGGTCGCCGCGATCTCCAGCGCACGCCGCCGCGCCGGCTTGGGGTCAGCCCAGTAGGCTTCCTCGGTCAGCACCGGCTCGGCGTGGATGTCGGCGCCGAGTTCCTGGGCCAGCGGCTCGAGCGTCTGAAAGCAGCGCACACGGTCGGCGGCGTACAACGACGAAGCGCCGAAGGCCATCAGCTGGCCTACCAGTGCCTCGGCCTGGGCGCGACCGTACTTGTCCAGCGGTCGGTTGCGGTCGTCGCCCTTGTAGCGCCCCTTGCTGCCCGCGCGGGCGTGCCGGACCAACAGGACTGTGTGAGTGTCGACGCTGAGCTTGTCAAACCGCCGCAACACCTTCCGGTCGTGCGGATAGACGAGCTCGGCCATCGCGTCCTTGACTTGCAGCCACGCCACATCATCGACTTCGCGGGTCGCGCTGAACTCGCCGTCGAACGCCCGTGCCGTCCAATACCGAACCTGCTTGACGTCCTGCTCGACCGGATAGCGCACCGTGGCCAGCCGCCTGCCGAGCACCGAACGGTAGCCGGTCTCCTCGAGCACTTCGCGGACCGCGGCGACGGGCTCGGTCTCGCCGGGATCGAGCTTGCCCTTCGGAAGCGACCAGTCGTCGTAGCGCGGTCGGTGAATGATCGCCACCTCGTACTCCGACGACCCGGGGACGGAGCGCCACAGCACGGCCCCCGCAGCGGGAATAAGCTTGGCCGCCGGCTTGGATGGGCTGGATTTCGCAGAGTCGCCCGTCGACGATGTTGTCTCCGACACCTCGGCTCCTGCAGATCAATTGCACTCTTCTCGCGCGTGCCACGGTACCGCCGGCGTGGGGGGTCAGGGGTGCCGGTGGCGTTCCATCAACCAGACCTGGTGATCGCGGACATTGTGACCGTCTTGCGGCGACGCGGCCCAGTGTCCGTCGGACTGCAATTCCCAGCAGCGGGTGGCCGGGTCGAGCGCCGACTCGAAGATATCACTGAGCTGAGCGGTGAGCTTCGGATCCTCGACCCTGGCCATGACTTCGACACGCCGATCGAGGTTGCGATGCATCATATCGGCGCTGCCAATCCAGTATTCGTCGATCGCGTGGAAGTGGATGATGCGCGAGTGCTCGAGGAATCGGCCGAGGATCGAGCGCACGCTGATGTTTTCCGAATAACCGTGCACGCCCGGCCGCAGCGCGCAGATTCCGCGGACCACCACCTCGACTCGGACCCCGGCCTGCGACGCGCGGTAGAGCGCGTCGATCACCTGCTCGTCGACAAGAGCATTGGCCTTCAGCCGGATTAGGCCTTCGGCCCCGGCGCGGGCTGCGTCGACCTCTCGCTCGATGCGTTCGATGATGCCCTTGCGCACACCGTGAGGGGCGACGAGAAGATTCCGGTAGGTCACCTTTCGCGAATAGCCGGTGAGGGAGTTGAACAAATCGGTGAGGTCGGCACCGATGTCGGGCGAGGCGGTCAACAGGCCGACGTCTTCATACAGACGAGCCGTTTTCGGGTTGTAGTTTCCCGTGCCGATGTGGCAGTACCGCCTGATCATCGACCCTTCTCTTCGCACCACGAGGGCGGTCTTGCAGTGNGTCTTCAGCCCGATCAGCCCGTACACCACGTGCACNCCCGCGTCTTCCAACGCACGTGCCCATTTGATGTTGGCCTGTTCGTCGAATCGCGCCTTGAGCTCCACCAGCGCCACTACCTGCTTTCCGGCTTCGGCGGCATCGATGAGCGCGTTGACGATCGGGGAGTCGCCCGAGGTGCGGTAGAGCGTCTGTTTGATGGCCAGCACGTTCGGGTCGGCGGCCGCCTGTTCAATGAAGCGTTGCACCGTGGTCGAGAACGAGTCGTACGGGTGGTGTACCAACACATCGCCGTCGCGCAATGTGGCGACGATGCTCTTCGGCGTCTCCCGTTCACCGAATGCCGGCGGGGTGGCAGGCACGAACGGCGGATCCTTCAGGTCGGGGCGGTCCAGGCTGTAGATCTGCCACAACGATGACAAGTCGAGCAGACCGGGCACCTCGATGACGTCGCCGGGATCCACGTCGAGCTCGCGCAGCAGCAGCTCGAGCATGTGCTCGGTCATGTCGTCGGCGACCTCGAGCCGCACGGGCGAGCCGAACCGCCGTCGCGCCAGCTCGCGTTCCAAAGCCTGCAAGAGATCCTCGTCGCGATCCTCTTCGACTTCCATGTCGGCGTTGCGGGTGATCCGGAATGCGTGATGCTCGACGATCTCCAGTCCGGGGAACAGCACCGGCAGGAACGCAGCGATGAGCTCCTCCATCGGCAGGAACCGAACGACGCGTGGATCATCACCGTCGCGGGCGGCGAGCTGCACGAAGCGGTCGAAATTGTCGGGCACCTTGACCCTGGCGAAGTGCTGCCCGCCATCCTCGGGCTGCTTGACCGTGATCGCGAGGTTCAGGCTCAGCCCGCTGACGAACGGGAACGGGTGCGCGGGGTCGACAGCCAGCGGTGTCAACACCGGAAAGACCTGATCGTGGAAGTAGGCCGATAACTGCGACCGCTCGCCATCATCGAGATCGGCCCATGTCACGATGTGAATGCCCTCCTCGGCCAGTGCGGGTCGCACCGAGTCGAGGAATACTTGCGCGTGCCGCCGCGCGATCTGCTGTGTGCGTTCCCCGATCATCCGCAACTGTTCGCGCGGCGTGAGACCGTCGGCCGAGCGCACCGACAGACCCATCTCATCGCGGCGCTTGAGGCCGGCCACGCGGACCATGTAGAACTCGTCGAGGTTCGACGCGAAGATCGCCAGAAACTTGGCGCGTTCGAGCAACGGCAGCGAGGGGTCGGCCGCCAATGCCAGCACGCGCGCATTGAAGTCCAGCCAACTCAGCTCGCGGTTGAGGTAGCGGTCGTCGGGGAGTGCGTCGATGACCTCGTCAGGAGTGGCCGCCGGCGGCGCCTCCGGCGCCGCATCATCGTCAGTCGCCAGCTCCGTGTCGGTCGGCCTGACCTCGGCCTCAGTTTCGGTCACCAGACGATCATGGCCCATTATCGCGCTGACGTGCTACCTACGCGGGAACTCGGGGGCACACGCTACGCGATGTTGCCCGACCGTTCATCCTCTGCGGGCCACCGCCCGGGCGGTGGCAGCGCCGACACCGAGCCGCAGCGCGGCGCGCAGGTCGTCGGGCGTGTCGATGTCACAGCGCAAGCCCGGCCACGGCCCAGTGAGTTCGACCGCGCCCGAATGTCGATGCCGCCGAGCCGAATCGGGGCCGAAGGCGGGCTGCAGAGCCGTTCCGAACGCAAACAACGCGGCGGTCCCGCTGCCGTGCCGGTCGGTGACAAAACTGCGGGAGTGGGCGCGCGCCGCAATCACCGCCTCGCCTAGCTCGCGCGGCTGCAATGCGGGCAGATCACCTTGCAGCACAACGATATTGGGGGGCGCGCCGGGTGCGGAGGCGATCAGGGTCTCCGCTGCGGTGATCGCGTTGTTGAGCGGGTCGGGATGGTCTTCAGGGGTGGGGTCCGCCAGCACCGCCGCGCCAAGCTGTCTGGCGGCGTCGGCGGCGCCGTCATCCGGGGTGACGACCGTAACGCCGCGCAGCGATACGACCCCGGTGGCGGCCCTGAGCGTATCGACGAGCATGGCCAGCACCACCCGCTCGCGGGTGGCCGCCGAAAACACGGGGGCCAACCTGGTCTTGGCGGCGGCGAGGCGCTTGACGGCGATGATCAGCGCCACGTCGCCGGAGCCGCTCTGTGCGCCGCTCATGGTGGTCATCCTGCCAGGGCGGAAGCGGGGGATAGGGTGAGGCGGTGGCGGAGGCGGCGGTGATGGGCGCCGGAGCGTGGGGCACGGCATTGGCCAAGGTGCTCGCCGAGGCCGGCAATTCGGTGACGTTGTGGGCGCGGCGGCCGGAGATGGCCGACGAGATCAACACCACACACTGCAACGCCGTCTATCTGCCGGACACGCCATTGCCAGCGGAGATTCGGGCCACGCCCAACCCGGCCAAGACGCTGTCCGGCGTCACCACCGTGTTCCTGGCGGTTCCCGCACAGGTAATGCGCGAAAACCTCGTGCAGTGGAAAGGGCTGTTCGACGCGGACGCCACGCTGGTCAGCCTCGCCAAGGGCATCGAAATCGGCACGCTGATGCGGATGAGCCAGGTGGTCGCGCAGGTGACCGGTGCCGATCCGTCGCGCGTCGCGGTGCTGTCCGGACCGAATCTGGCCACCGAGATCGCGCAGCGCCAGCCCGCCGCCACGGTGATCGCATGCACCGACTCGGGACGCGCGGTTGCGCTGCAACGAGCGCTGAGTGCCGGCTACTTCAGGCCGTACACGAATTCCGACGTGATCGGTGTGGAGATCGGCGGCGCGTGCAAGAACGTGATCGCCCTCGCCTGCGGGGTGGCNGCCGGGATCGGGCTAGGCGAAAACACCGCCGCGGCGATCATCACCCGCGGCCTGGCCGAGATCATCCGGCTCGGCATCGCCCTGGGCGCCAAGACCGCAACGCTGGCCGGCCTCGCCGGCGTTGGCGACTTGGTAGCCACCTGCACGTCCCCGTATTCCCGCAACCGCTCATTCGGAGAGCGGCTCGGCAAGGGCGGCACACTGGAGTCGGCGATGCAGGCCGCCGGCGGCCACGTCGCCGAGGGGGTCACGTCCAGCCAGTCCGTGCTGGCGCTTGCCCAAAGCTACGACGTCGAGATGCCGCTCACCGATGCGGTCTTCCGGGTCTGCCATCGCGGGCTGTCGGTGGGGGACGCGATCGCGCTGCTGCTGGGGCGCAGCACCAAGCCGGAGTGAGCGACGGGTGTCCGATTCGTACGGAGATTCCACCCGATATGTGAAAGTCGTTCGATCGCGGCCTATTTCAGGACAGACCGGTGCCGGTTCCAGCGGCCACGCATGACCTGTCGGAGGACGAGGCCGAGCACGCTGGGCGGATCCGGTCGCCGACGGTTTCGCACGGATCCCGCTCGGCGCCGAAGACACCGATGACCTGCTCGGCGACGTCGAGCGGGCCCTCGGACCAGCTTGACGGTAGCCTCTCTAGGTTGTGACAGCCCGCCGGACCCGTGTCGCCGTCATCTACGGCGGCCGCAGCAACGAACACGCGATCTCGTGTGTTTCGGCGGGCAGCATCCTTCGCAACCTGGACCCGCAGCGCTTCGCAGTGGTGGCGATCGGGATCACGCCGGAGGGCGCCTGGGTGCTGACCGACGCCGACCCTGATGTGCTCGCGATCCGCGCGGGGCGGCTGCCCCGGGTGACCGGGTCATCGGGCACCGAGCTGGCGTTGCCCGCGGACCCGCGCCGCCAAGGGGAAGTGGTGTCGCTCGGGCCGCGCGCAGGGGAGGTCCTGACGTCCGTCGATGTGGTTTTCCCGGTTCTGCACGGCCCGTACGGGGAGGACGGGACCGTCCAGGGTCTGCTCGAACTGGCGGGCGTGCCGTACGTCGGTGCCGGTGTGCTGGCCAGCGCCGCAGGGATGGACAAGGAGTTCACGAAGAAGCTGATGGCCGCCGACGGCCTGCCGGTCGGTGACCACGTCGTGCTGCGGCCGCGCCGGCACACACTCGATCCCGAGGAACGCCAACGGCTCGGCCTGCCGGTGTTCGTCAAACCTGCGCGCGGCGGATCGTCGATCGGGGTGAGCCGGGTGTCGGCCTGGGCGGAGCTGCCCGCGGCGATCGCCAGCGCACGCCGGCACGACCCGAAGGTGATCGTCGAAGCCGCCGTCCCCGGCCGCGAACTGGAGTGTGGCGTCCTCGAATTCCCCGACGGCTCGATCGAGGCCAGCACCGTCGGGGAGATTCGCGTCGAAGGTGTGAAGGGCCGGGAGGACGGCTTCTACGACTTCGCGACGAAGTATTTGGACGACGTGGCCGAACTCGATGTGCCGGCCAAGATCGACGACGACGTGAGCGATGCCGTTCGGCAGCTGGCGATCCGCGCGTTCAAGGCCATCGACTGCCAGGGCCTGGCCCGGGTGGACTTCTTCCTGACGGACAGCGGCCCGATCGTCAACGAGATCAACACAATGCCCGGTTTCACCACCATCTCGATGTACCCCAGGATGTGGGCGGCCAGCGGCGTGGACTACCCGACACTGCTCGCGACGATGGTCGAGACGGCCATCGCCCGGGGCACCGGGCCGCGCTAGGGGACCGGGCCAGGGCGGATCGGAACCGAGGGAATCGTCGCGGCGATCACGTCGGATAGCTGCTGGATCGGTGTTGGTCCCGAGCCCTGGGGCAGCGTCAGCGCGATGTAGACAGGCCGGTCGACCGTGAACCAGGTGGTGAGGTCAGCGCTGATGTCGGCCACGCGAAACCACTGCACCGCGTCGACCACCTGGATCGGCGCCCCGACGACGAAGTCGGCGGGGCGGTCGAGCCCACAGCGCAGCACCACCGGCCCGGCCCCGGCGCCGCCCTGCCAGGCCGCGGTGGCCGGTGGCACCGGCTCGGCGGCCGCCGCGCGCTGGTAATCACCGAGCCGTTGGGGCAGCGCAGCCATCAGCGCCCGGCACTGCGGGCTTGCGGCCTGCGGCGCGGGCATCGACGGAATCACCGGCGGCCGGCTCCGCGGCGTGCGGTGTACCGCCGCCACGATCAGCACCACCACGACCGCCGCCGTCGCCACGGCGGTCCCGGCGATCAGCAGCCAGCGTGGCGGGCCCTCGCTCAGGCCTGTGCCTTGCTGGCGATCGGGCAGGTCAAGGTCCGGGTGATGCCGGGGATGTGCTGCACGCTGGGCACGACGTCGGCCTTCAACGCCTCGAGGGTCTCGGCCTCGATACGGATCACGACGTCATAAGGCCCGGTCACGTATTCCGACGTCAGCACCCCGGGCAGCGCGGCGAGTTGTTTGGCGACGACTTCGGCACGGCCCACCTCGGTCTGGATCAGCATGAACGCCTCGACCACCCGGTTACTCCTCGTCTCGCCCGGAGTGTTTCTTCTTCGCGCAAGCGCTCATCAGCGCTGTCTCTTCTTCGCGCAAGCGCTCATCAGCGCTGTGGAACTCTTGGAACCCGTGCCCCGCATACACTGACCTTTGCTCTCGTCGGCAGGGACCAAACGTACCGCAGGTCGGGCGGGTGTTCAGCACCACGGATTGGCGGCAGGAGCAAAGCGATGAGCGACGACGAGGACCGGGCGACGCTGGCCGACGTGGGGGAATTCGGTGTCATCGATCGGCTTGTGGCCGGGCGGCGACAGGGCCGAGGGGTCGTGCTGGGCCCANGCGACGACGCGGCGGTGCTGGCCGCGCCCGACGGAAGGGTGGTGGTCACCACCGACATGCTGGTCGAAGGCCGACATTTTCGCCTCGACTGGGCGAATCCCCATGACGTCGGCCGAAAAGCGATCGCGCAGAACGCCGCTGACATCGAGGCGATGGGGGCGTCCGTGACCGGCTTCGTGGTCGCCGTCGGCGCACCATCCGATACGCCCGCGCGCCGGATCGACGCGCTGGCCGAGGGAATGTGGGACGAGGCCCAGCGGGTCGGCGCCGGAATCGTCGGCGGTGACCTCGTCGCGAGCCCGCAGTGGGTGGTGTCGGTGACAGCGCTGGGTGACCTGGGCGGCCGCAGTCCGGTGACGCGGAGCGGCGCGACCCGGGGTTCAACGGTCGCGGTCCGCGGTGAGCTGGGTCGGTCCGCGGCCGGATATGCGCTGTGGCGCCACGGGATCGACGACTTCGAGCCACTGCGGCGCCGTCACCTTGTGCCGCAGCCGCCATACGGGCAGGGGATGGCGGCGGCGGCGGCCGGCGCCGGCGCCATGATCGATGTATCCGACGGCCTGATCGCCGACGCGCGGCACATCGCGCAGGCGTCCGACGTCGGCATCGACCTCGCCTCAATGGCCCTGGCCGCCGACCACGACGCACTGGTCGACGCGGCGGCGGCGGTCGTCGCCGACCCGTGGTCGTGGGTGCTCGGCGGCGGCGAGGACCACGCACTGGTCGCGACGTTCCCGGCGGCGGTGCCGGAGGGCTGGCGGAGGATCGGTGTTGTGCTCGACGGGCCGGCGCGGGTGCTTCTCGACGGCGACAAGTGGGCGGGATACGAGGGTTGGCAGTCCTTCGGGTGAGCACGGTGAAACGTGCTGACGCGGCGGAGGTGTTCCACTAGGTTTTCGCCCGTGGCTGCCCGTGCGCTCTCAGAGCTCGTCGAGGAAGGCTGGGTGCCGGCGCTGGAACCCGTCGCGGGCCAGGTCGCCGGGATGGGCGCGTTCCTGCGCGCCGAGATCGCGGCGGGCCGCCGGTATCTGCCCGCTGGCCCGAATGTGTTGCGGGCCTTCACGTTTCCATTCGACCAAGTGCGGGTGCTGATCGTCGGTCAGGATCCGTACCCGACGCCCGGGCACGCGGTGGGGCTGAGCTTCTCGGTGGGTGCCGACGTGCGGCCGCTGCCGCGCAGCCTGGACAACATCTTCGTCGAATACTGTTCTGACCTGGGCTATCCGACACCATCGAACGGCGACCTCACGCCGTGGGCGCAACGCGGGGTGCTGCTGCTCAACAGGGTGCTGACGGTGAGGCCCGGCAACCCGGCGTCGCACCGCGGCAAGGGCTGGGAAGCGGTGACCGAGTGCGCCATCAGGGCGCTGGCCGCGCGCCCACGGCCGCTGGTGGCGGTGCTGTGGGGACGCGACGCGGGGACCCTCAAGCCGATGCTGGCCGACGGCAACTCCCACGTCGCCACCATAGATTCGGCTCATCCATCCCCGCTGTCAGCGCAGCGGGGGTTCTTCGGGTCGCGGCCGTTCAGCCGGACGAACGCGCTGCTTGCGCAAATGGGCGCCGAGCCGATCGACTGGCGGCTGCCGTGACGGTCCGGCGGGCCGAGACAATCACCCGCGCTGGACCCTGCCGGCCTTCAGGCAGGACGTGCAGACATTCAGGCGCTTCTTGTTCCCGCCCGGACGCGTCACCGCGTGCACGGTCTGAATGTTGGGATCCCAGCGACGGCTGGTCCGGCGGTGCGAGTGCGACACCGACTTGCCGAAGCCGGGCCCCTTCCCGCAGATATCGCAGACGGCAGCCATGGTCAAACTCCTCGAGATCGGATCAGGTGGGCCAGCAACCGAAAGCCGGGTGACCCGACAACCGCTCCAGGATACCGGCCGTCACGGTGAACGCAAAAACAGACCCCTCGCAGGTCATCGACGCGCTGCGGGTGTAAGCGCGCGGGGCTTGTCCTGGTCACTGACTAGGCTCGCAGCCGGGCGCTCAGGCGAGGAGGTGGGATGACGGCTCGTCGATTGGACGCGTCTGCCTTGCGTGACTGGGCACACGCCGCGGTCGGCGGGTTGGTGGTCCGCGCCGAGGAGATCAACCGGCTGAATGTGTTCCCGGTCGCCGACGCCGATACCGGCACGAACATGCTGTTCACGATGCGTTCAGCGCTGGAGGAGGTCAATCAGCCCGCGCAGCGTGGCCACGACGACATCGAGCAGGTGGCCGCCGACCTCGCACGGGGCGGGTTGCACGGCGCTCGCGGCAACTCCGGGGTGATCCTGTCGCAGATCCTGCGCGCGCTGGCCGACGTCACCGCCTCTGCCGCGGCCGACACGGAGGGGAGGCTCGCCGACATCGACGCGACGCTGTTCGGCGCCGCGTTGCGCCACGCGGTCGGCCTCGTCGTCACAGCGATGGGTGAGGCGGTGCCGGGCACCATCGTGTCGGTGCTGCAGGCCGCCGCCGGCGCAGCGGAACGGTCCGCGGCCGACGGTGACGACCTGGCCATCACGGTGCTGAGCGCCGCGGACGCCGCGGTCACCGCGCTGGACAAGACGCCGGAGCAGCTCGACGTGCTTGCCGACGCCGGTGTGGTCGACGCCGGCGGCCGGGGTCTGCTGGTTCTGCTCGACGCGCTGGCCGCGACGTTGACCGGCCACGCGCCCGGCCGCCAGGAGTACGTGCCGCATCCCGAGCGGGGCGGCGCGGCTGCAAGCACCGGTGACCGACCGCCGCCGCAGTTCGAGGTCATGTACCTCCTGACCGGCTGCGACGCCGAGGACCTCGAGGCATTGCGGGAGCGACTCGAGGCGCTCGGCGACTCGGTGGCGATCGCCGGCGACCGTGCCGACTGCCATTCCGTTCACGTGCACGCCGACGAGGCCGGCGCGGCGGTAGAGGCGGCCCTGCGCTACGGCATGCCGAGCCAGATCCAGATCACCGCCCTGGGGACCGGCCCCGCGCGGGGCCGCTGGACCCGGCGCCGCGCCGTGCTGGCCGTCGTCGACGGCGACGGCGCGGAACAACTCTTCTCCGGCGAGGGCGCCCATGTGCTTCGGCCCGATCCGGGCAGCCCCGACCCAGCGGCGGCGGTTACCGCCAAAGAGCTGCTACAGGCNGTGATCGACACCGGTGCCAGACAGATCATGGTGCTGCCCAATGGCTACGTCGCGGTCGAGGAGCTCGTCGCCGGCTGCACAGCGGCCAACGGCTGGGGCATCGACGTGGTGCCGGTGCCGACTGGCTCCATGGTGCAGGGCCTCGCCGCCCTGGCCGTACACGAGCCCGATCGGCCGGCAGTCGACGACGGCTACTCCATGGCCCGCGCCGCCGGCGGAACCCGGCACGCGTCGGTGCGGGTCGCCACCGAGCGGGCATTGACCTTCGCGGGACCCTGCGAGCCGGGCGACGGGCTCGGTATCGCCGGTGACGAGGTGCTGGTCGTTCGCCGAGATGTCGGTGCGACGGCCCGCCGGCTGCTCGACCTGTTGTTGGCGGCCGGCGGCGAGCTGGTCACCGTCCTGCTCGGGGAGGGCGTCGACGAAGGGGTCGGCACCAAACTCGAGGCGCATGTGCGTCGCCATCACCTCGGCACCGAACTGGTGACGTATCGCACCGGCCACCGCGGGGATGCGCTTCTGATCGGAGTGGAGTAGCGGTGGCGACGCTCGACGACCGGCTGGACCGCGTGCTCGGTCGCAAGGCGGCCCAACAGCTCGACGAGTATTTCGGCATGCGCACGGTCGACGACCTGCTACGCCACTATCCCCGCGGCTACGACGAGGGCATGACGGTGCGCGGGATGTACGACGAGCTGCCCCAGGCGGGAGAGCACATCACGCTCGTCGGCGTGATCACCGAGACCGAGTCCGGCCCGATGCGGCAGCGGGCCGCCCAGAAGAACTCCAAGAAGAAGAATCACAACAACGAATGGCTGAGGATCACGCTGGGCAAGCAGCGGCCGCCGGTGACTGCCACGTTTTTCCACGCGAAGTTGCTCAAGAAGGATTTGACCAGGGGCACTCGCGTCATGTTGTCCGGGGAAGTTGAATTCTTCAGGGGGAAAATGCAATTAACCCATCCGGCGTTCTTGATTCTCGACCCTACCCGCGCCAAGAACGTCGGCACCAAGTCGTTGGCCATCATCGCCGACGCGTCCAAGCGGACACATGGTGAGGTGCAGCTGTCGGCGTTCGAGCGGCCCTACTTCCCGATCTATCCGGCCTGCGCCAAGGTCCAAAGCTGGGATATCTACGCTTGCGTGCGGCAGGTCCTCGACGTGCTCGACCCCGTCGCGGACCCGCTGCCGGAGTCCCTGCTGCGCCGACACGATCTGACATCCGAGGACGAGGCGCTACGCGCGGTACATCTCGCAGAGACCGACGCCGAGCGGAGGCGGGCCCGCGACCGGCTGACCTTCGACGAGGCCGTCGGGCTGCAGTGGGCGCTCGTGCAACGTCGGCACGGAGAGCAAGCCGAGTCCGGGCCCCCTGCGCCGCGGCGAACCGACGGATTGATGAACGCGCTGTTGGGGCAATTGCCATTCGAGCTCACCGAAGGCCAGCGCGGCGTGCTGGCGGAGCTGTCGGCCGAACTCGCGGCGACGCGCCCGATGAACCGGCTGCTGCAAGGCGAGGTGGGCTCCGGTAAAACCATCGTGGCGCTGCTGGCGATGATGCAGCTGATCGACGCCGACTACCAGTGCGCGCTGATGGCGCCCACCGAAGTTCTGGCCGCCCAGCATGCCCGCTCGATTCGCGAAATCCTGGGCCCACTGGCGCTGGGCGGCCAGCTCGGCGGTGTCGACGGCGCGACACGGGTCGCGTTGCTCACCGGCTCGATGTCGCAGGCGCAGAAGCGGGAGGTCAGGGCCGAGGTGGCCGACGGCCAAGCGGGCATCGTGATCGGCACGCACGCGCTGCTGCAAGAAGCGGTGGAGTTCAACCGGCTCGGCATGGTCGTCGTGGACGAACAACACCGATTCGGCGTCGAACAGCGAGATCGATTGCGCGCCAAGGCTCCTGTTGGTATCACGCCACACCTGCTGGTGATGACAGCGACGCCGATTCCTCGATCGCTGGCGCTGACCTTCTACGGCGACCTGCAGACGTCGACACTTCGCGAGCTGCCACGCGGACGACAACCGATCACCACCAACACGATTTTCGTCGCCGAGCACAGCACCTGGATCGACCGCGCCTGGCGACGCATCATCGACGAAGTGCGGGCGGGCCGGCAGGGGTACGTCGTGGCGCCGCGGATCGACGAAACCGACGAGCCGGGTAACGCCGAGGGTGTCCCGCCATCGATCACCGTCGTGCAACTGTTCGACCGCCTGCGCTCACGCGAACTAGCCGGGCTGCGGCTCGGCCTGATGCATGGCCGGCTGCCCGCAGACGAGAAGGACGCGGTGATGAACGCGTTCCGCGCCGGCGAGACCGACGTGCTCGTCTGCACCACCGTGATAGAGGTGGGTGTCGACGTCCCCAACGCCACAGTGATGTTGGTGATGGACGCCGACCGGTTCGGAATCAGCCAGCTGCATCAGCTGCGTGGCCGCATCGGTCGCGGCACCCACCCCAGCCTCTGCCTGCTCCACACCCGGATGGCGTCCGGGTCCCGCGCCGGTGAGCGCCTCACCGCGGTGTCCGCCACGCTCGACGGGTTCAAGCTGGCCGATCTCGATCTCGCAGAGCGACGCGAGGGAGATGTGCTGGGCCGCAACCAGTCCGGTCGTGCCATCGGGCTGAAGTTGTTGTCGCTGGCAGAGCACCGTGACCTGCTCGAGTCGGCGCGCGGATTCTGTGAGCTCGTCGACGCCGAGGATCCCGCCCTGACGCAACATCGCGGATTAGCAACCCTCGCGGCGCGTTTCACCGAGACCGACCGCATCGAATACCTGGACAAGTCGTGACTTGGCGCACCTGGCCGACTCGTCAGGTGCCCGTATAAGTGGCCGGATCCTGACGGAAACGTGTGCCGTTGTCGAGCCCGTTGACCGCCTTCATCTGGTCGTCGGTCAGCTCGAAGTCAAACACGTCGATGTTGCTCTTGATGCGTTCCGGGTTGGCCGACCGTGGGATCACCACGTTGCCCAACTGGATGCTCCACCGGATGCAGACCTGCGCCGGCGACTTGCGGTGGGCCTGCGCGATGGATCCGATCGTAGGGTTGTCGAGCACATTGCCGACGCCCAACGGACTGTAAGCCTCCGTCACGATCCCGTTGTCGGCGTGAAAGCGCCGCAGTTCGGCCTGATTGAGCAGCGGGTGGAGTTCGACCTGGTTGACGGCGGGTGACGTGTACGTGAGCTCGACGATGGTGCGCAGGTGCTCCTCCAGGAAGTTGCACACCCCGATCGAGCGGATCAGCTCGTCCTGCTGCAGGATCTGCAGCGCGCCGTAGGTGTCTACGTACTTGCCCAGCTGCGCCGCCGGCCAATGAATCATGTACATGTCGACGTAGCCGAGACCGAGCCGCTCCAGGCTGCGCCGGAACGCCTCCTTGGAGGCGCCGTAACCCTGGTCTTGGGTGGCCACCTTGGTGGTGACGAACAATTCTTCACGCGGTATACCGGACGCGGCGATCGCGCGACCCACGGCTTCCTCGTTGCCGTATGCGGCGGCCGTGTCGATCAGGCGGTAGCCGGCCTCCAGCGCCGTGGTGACCGCGCGTTGGGTTTCCTCGTCCGACAGCTCGGCGACGCCAAGGCCGACGACAGGGATGCTGTGCTCGTCGTTGAGCGTGATGGTTGGAACAGTCTGGCTCGACGAGTCGGTCGGCGTCATCTCACCTGCCCGTGAAGTTGAAGGTGCGGGGGTCGGGACCCAGCCGGGTGCCGTTGTCGAGCGAGGATATCGACGCCATGTCGTCGTCGCTCAATTCGAAGTCGAACACGTCGAAGTTGCTCACTATCCGATCGGGGTTCACCGACTTGGGGATCACGATGTTACCNAGTTGTAAATGCCAGCGAATAATCACCTGCGCCGTGGTCTTGCCGTGCTCCTCGGCGACGCGGGTGATCGTCGGGTGGTCCAGCAACCTACCCTGGCCCAGCGGGCTCCATGCCTCGGTGGCGATGCCGAGCTTGGCGTGCACGTCGCGCAGCTCACCTTGGGTCAGCAGCGGATGCAGCTCGATCTGGTTGACCACCGGCACGATCCCGGTCGCGTCGATCAGGGTGTTGAGGTGTTCCGGCTCGAAGTTCGACACCCCGATCGAGCGGATCCGCCCGAGGTCGCGCATCGCAGCGAACGCCCGGAAGGTGTCGACGAACTCGCCGATCGCGGGCACCGGCCAGTGAATCAGGTAGAGGTCGAGGTAGCCGCCCCGGTGGTCGAGGCCGAGCCGTTCGGTGCTCTGCTCGAACGCGCCCATCGTCTTGTCGTAGCCCTGGTCGGCATTCCAGAGCTTG
>JGI26340J50214_10000401_pt1 | contig 15557 bp, 21 predicted proteins | sample BogFormECP12_OM2_FD_50214 | JGI IMG/M metagenome (IMG submission 50214)
TCGTTGTCGTTCAGCCAGGCGTCGAAGTAGCGGATCTCGCCCAGGCAGTCACAGCCAAGCTCCAGGCTGTTGGCCAGCACCCCGATGCCGTATTCGCCCATATCGAAGACGTTCTTGCGGCACTGCGTGGGGTTCGGGTCGCCGTAGGGGATGAACATCTCCGCCAGCGAGGCGCGGTAGAGGACCGGCCGGAGCGTGCCACGGTCCTCGTACCGGAGCAGGTGCAGGACCAGCCCTTCGCGCGGGGTGAAGCCGACCCGGAATCGCCACTTCTGCCAGCGCACCTCGTGCCCGTCCACGGTGAAGCTGGTGCCTTCCGGCTGGGTGATGCTGAGTGGTTTCACGTCCTGGCGGGGGCCGTCGGGGAAGTGCGGGACGTTGGCGGGGTGGCGGATCGTCTCGGCCGTGTAGTTGCCGCTGGCCGGCGGCAGCGGGACCACGCCGTGGTCCTCGATGTCCACGACCTCCATCCGGTCCAGGTCGAACCGGACAATCAGGCCTTCCACCGGGCGGGCGTACCCGTTGTCGTCGGGATCCCCTTGCCGCACCCAGGTCAGGGGCCGGAGGAACCGGCCCTGGTCCGCGCCGTCCTCGGGACCGTTGTAGCCGACCGACCACGGGTCGATCATCACCATGTCGAAGTCGGTGACGCCGCGGCGGCGCATCGCCTCCTGCCAGCGGGGATCCTTCCGGACCGCCTCCTCGGTGGCCAGGAACTCCTCGAGCATGATGGCCGGCTGGACGCCGGGCAGTTCGGTCCACAGCTTTACGTCGCCGGTGGTGAGGGAGACGATGGCCTCGTAGGTTTTGCGTTCGGCTCGTTCGCGCAGGACGATCTGGGCCTCGCGGTCTATAGCCTGGCCTTTTCGGTAGCTGAGGACGGTGTCCTTGGCGGGTTCGCGCAGCGTGACGTAGACGAAGCGCGCGCTGTCGGCGAGGTTGCGGTCGCGCTTGAGGATGCCGGTGGCGGCCTCGATCTCGGCGCCGGTCAGCGGGTCGAGCGGGTGGCGCACCTGGGCATCTTCGGGCGTGGCGCTGGCCGCGGTAGTCGCCGCCGGGGTGTCCTCGGTCGTGGTCATCGCTGACTCCTTTCCCGGCCGGCACGTCAGCCTCCTCACACTTAACGCGGACGAATTTGGTACGTCAATGGGACTGAAGACGGACAAGGACCATTGAGCCGAACGGTGCCGGTATCTGCCCCGGGGGCCGGCTCAGGGCTGATGGTGGGTGAAGAGCGCGATCGCGTCGGCGATGAGAGGGTCGACCTGTCAGGGCCTTCGCGGCCGGCTGGGACGGCCCGGTCGACCTGCTGATCACCAACGCCGGCGTGTCCGGGCCGTCGCTGGCCCGTACCGCCGACGGGTTCGAGATGAAGTTCGGCACCAACCACCTGGGCACTTCGCCCTCACCAACCTGCTCCTGGAGCACGTCACCGGGCGGGTGGTGACGGTCGCCTCGCAGGCGGGGCCTGGCGTATGGCCACCGCCAGTCAGCGGTGCAATCCGCGGGTCAGGTCGGCTAGGTCAATGCTCACGGTGAAGGGAAGGTCGGCGTCGAAGGGCCCCGACGCTTTGGCCACCAGAGCGTAATCGCCGTCTCGCAGCTCGAAGACGGTCAGCTCCGGCTTGGGCGGGTCCGGGTTCAGGATCCAGTACGACGGGACACCGAACCTCTCGTACGCAGCCTTCTTCCTGTTCAGGTCGATGAGCGCGGTGCTGGGGGACCGGATCTCGATGACGAGCAGGGGCGGCTCGGTGAACTTTGCGCCGCCAATCTGATCCATGCGGACCACCACGAGATCGGGATCGAACTCGGTCTGCGGGCCGAGCTCGACGGCTGGCTCGGGCACGACGCACAGGTCTTCTGGGTACGCACGGCTCAGGACGCCGTACAGCCGTCCCGCCACGACCTGGTGAATCGTCGTCGGCCGAGGGCTCACGACGAGCGTCCCGTCCAGCAGCTCGTACCGGCGGCCATCATCGGGCATCCGGTCCAGCTCGGCGACGGTGAACGGGCGGCCGGCGGCGGGCCAGGCCTCGGTGATCGTCACGACACTCATGGTGCCCCCTTCTTTGCATGGCGTCCACTTTGCCAGGGGGCAGTGACATTGTCGGGTTCGCTCATCACCGGTGGTGACTATCGTTCCGGCCGCTTAACGGTTTTCCCGGTGGCCGCTGCGGGCCTGCTGTTACCGCAGGGGTGCGACGCTCGGGCTGTTGTAGTCGAAGACCTGTGCGNCCCCCCAGNGACTTGACGTAGTTGGTACCGGCGCGATCCGGTCACGTTCGGACCCGGCCTGAAGATGCGGGGATATCGGCTGCTCCCAAGCTGGCGGCAAGCTCAGTAGCCGCCTTGCGGACGCAGGCGGAAAAGTCTGCCTGTTCCGGCTGGTCAGTCCAGCGCTCGAACGCGGTCTGGAAGATGGCGGCACCGACCTGCGCAAGTAGCCTCGCCCCTGATTCGGCTGCGCCTCGCTGCTGCAGAGCATCGGCCAGGGCGCCGGTCACGGCGGCGAATTTGGTTCGCTCCCGTTCCTGCAGTTCGGGGCTGGCCTTGATGACCGCACGCCGTTGCGCGGCGTGCGGGACCCGGCCGGCCAGCAGTTCGCCGATATCCACGAGGGCGNCCAGAAGGGCCCCGAAGGGCGGGAGAGCATCGTCGGCGTGCAGGACCGCGTCGGCGAGGGCGGCGGGGAGCTGCTCTGATCCGGCGAACAGCACGTCACGCTTGTCGGTGAAGTAGCGGGAGAACGTCCGGCGGGTCAGTCCGGCCCGTTCGGTGATCTGCGCGACGGTGACGTTCTCGTATCCGTGCTCGAGGTACAGCTCCAGCGCGGCGTCGCGGAGCCGGTCCTCGGCTCGGGGGTCCCACCGCGGCATAGCCATGATCATAGCCATGATGACTCATGGCGTCATCACTGCTAGAGTGATGACTCACTGAGTCATCATGTCTTCCGGCCGCGAGTCGCGGACCGGCCGAACTGCTGCCCGCAACGGCGGCATCTGACACTGGAGGATGGATCGTGACTCTCGCTAACCAGCGCATTGTCATCATCGGCGGCAGTTCGGGAACGGGACTGGCTACAGCCCACGCCGCCGCAGCAGCAGGTGCGGCCGTCACGATCGCATCGAGCGACCAGGGACGACTGGACACCGCGCTCGCCGGATTGCCGGGCAAATGCGAGGGGGCCGTGGTCGACACTCGCCGCGAGGCAGACGTTGCCGCCCTATTCGCCCGGGCCGGCGAGCTGGACCACTTGGTTTACACCGCCGCTGACCCGCTGGGCCAGCGGGCGCTGAAGGACCTGTCCCTCGATGAGGCCCGGCAACTGTTCGAGGTTCGCTTCTGGGGAGCAATCGCCGCAGTCAAGCACGCGGCTCCCTGGCTCAGGCCGGGGGGCTCGATCGTGCTGACGTCTGGGACGATCGGTGTCCGCCCCACGCCTGGTGCCGCGCTCGCGGCCAGCGGCGCCGGCGCCATCGAGGGCCTGACGCGCGGACTCGCCGTCGAGCTGGCCCCGATCCGCGTCAACGCGGTCCGGCCAGGAGTGATCCGGACGCCGATGTGGAACCAGATCCCGGAGCCGCAACGCGAAACGCTGTTCACGACCCTGGCAGAGCGAACGCTCACCAAGACGATCGGCGAAGCGGACCAGATCGCCGCGACGCACCTGTTTCTGATGGAGAACCGCTTTGTCACCGGAACCGTGCTCACTGTCGACGGAGGCTTCGTCCTGACAGGAAACTAGCCAGCCCCCGGCCGGAGGTCAGGCGTGTCGTCGGGGAACACGGGGGCTTCGGCGCCGCCGTCGATCTCGATGATCTTGCCGGTGACGTAGCTCGCTGCGGGGTGAGGGGTTAGGCGGCATTTGCACGACCCGCCCTCGTCGCAGGTCAGTCCTGGCGGGTCAGCATGAACACCGGAATCTGTCGCTTGGTCTTGGCCTGGACTTCGCCGAGTTGAGGATACTGCGTGACCAACTTCGGCCACAGCTCGGCGCGGGCGGTGTCGTCGAGCTCCTGCGCGAGTACCGTGAACGCCTGGGTATCCATCTCGACTTTGATCCTGGGGTCGGCCTTGAGGTTGTAGTACCAGTTTGGGTGGGTTGGCGATCCTCCATTGGCGGCCCAGATCGCGAAGCGGCCGTCTCCTTGAAGGGAGTAGGCCAGCGGCGAGACGCGCTCGATCCCGGATTTTGCGCCGATGTGGTGGACGAGAATCAGCGTGATGCCCGCCCATGGGCCGCCGACGCGTCCCCCATTCGCCCGGAACTCCTCAATGATCTGACTTGGTGTTGTAGTCGTTGGGCCCGCTCGGGGCCGAGTTCGCCATGATGTTCTCCAAACCGCAGAAGCGACGCAGCCTGATCTAGCACCAACGGGCTGTCCTCAGTCTCTGCGCCTGTTTCGGTCGTTGCCTGCTAGCCGTGGTATCCGGGCGATATGCGCGAGTATCACGACGGTCCGGCTCCGGTCGCGGGGTACTCGTCGTGCCGATGAAACCATGACCAGTCGCCTTCGTTGCGGCCCAGCGGCGCACGGTCATTGTTTCTCTCCCTCATGTCGTTACAACACGGCTTGACGTGGGTCGTGCCTGCGATGCTGCGAAGCTAGGAGCCGACGGGAGTGCTGGGCCTTTCGCTTTTCTTTGCTTCTGCGTGCGCCGCTTCGGCGAGCCGTTTGATCGTGGCGAGCCGCCGGTCCCATTGCGCGGCCAGGTCAGCCATGGCCCGGGCGGCCTGGTCGAGACGGCCGGCTTGGACCTGGTAGAGAACCTCGCGGCCCTGCTTGCGGCGGCTGACCAACCCGGCCTGTTCGAGTACGGCCAGATGCTTGGAGACCGCCTGGCGGGAGAAAGACACGTGGCCAGCCAGCCAGCTGGCGCTGACCTCACCATGGTTGACGAGGAGGTCAAGAACCCGGCGACGAGACGGGTCGGCGATGGCCGACCACAATTCGTCATCGGCCTGCGCCGTCATCCCGACCGGCGCTTCGCGAGCACGCTGACGAGACGGTCCAGGTACTCAGCCCAGCCGCCCTGGTGCTCGTCGGCATAACGCTGCTTTTCCGCGTCGGGCCAGTCGCGCAGCTCGTGGCCGCTTTCGGACACCCGGAGACGGGTCCGCTCGTGGCCCTCCGGCGTCAGCGTGAACTCGACGAGCATCGAGTTGCCGGCCACCGGTTCCTCCCCGCGGGGATGGTTCCAGCGGAACGAAAAGCGAGCCGGCGGATCGACCGCCTCCACGACGACCGGGCCGCCCTGGTCCCCGAACTGCATGTAGCCATGAGCGCCCGGTTCCACGACCAGTTCCACCCGGTCGGCGAACCACTGGCTCATCTGATCAGGCTCGGTGATGGTGCGCCACACCACCTCCGCCGGTGCCTCGATCAGCACCTCCCGCTCAATCACCAGGTCTGCCATCAGTCTTCGCTCCCTTCCTATGCGCGTCTGCGCATGTCGCCGGCCGTGGGTGTCGCCACGCGGCGTCGCATGTCGGTCATCGCTGACTTCCGCTCTCGAACTGCAACCAAAGGTAGCATGTCGGAGCCAGACGTGCAACCAATACTTGCAGTTGATCCAGCACGCGCCGGCCCCTGGACGCGCAACCTTCTGTTGCACATCTGGAAGAGATGTGCAACCATTGGTTGCGTACTGGGCTGGCACCACTCTCAACCTGGCAACCCGAGAACTGGAGACAAGGCAATGGCCGCACGCATCGACCAGATGACGAGCTTTACCTACACGACCTACATTCGCGCCATGCCCGAGCGAGTCTGGCAGGGCCTCACCGACCCCGCCGTCACGAAACGCTACTGGCGGCACCAAAGGGCTGGTGAGAAGACCTTCCGGTCGGACTGGAAGAAGGGCTCGACGTACGACTTGGCGCACGAGGCGGTCGGGCTCGTCGTGAGCGACCCCGAACAGCTGATCCTCGAGTCCGATCCCTACCGTCGGCTGGCGTACACCTGGCACACGTTCACGCCCGAGTGGGCCACCCAGGTCGGCATGGACGACGCCACCGCTGACGCCTGGCGGGCCGAGCCCCGCTCCAAGGTCGCCTTCGACATCGAGGACATCGGGCACGGCGTGGTGAAGCTCACGGTCGTCCACTATGGCTTCGAGCCTGGTAGCAACGTTCTCCAGGGCATCTCTGCCGGCTGGCCTGCCGTCCTGGCCAGCCTGAAGACCCTGCTCGAGACCGGGACCTCCTTGCCTGGATCGTAGGCTGTGTAGCGTCTGTTACGCGTGGGAAAGTGTCACCGACTGGCCGAGGAACCCGCACCGTTCGGTATAAAAGAGGTCAACCGGCGGCTGGCCGCACGCGGCCGGGAGCCGGAGTGAACGGCCGTCGCGGTGAGGAGTCTCGCGGTCCTCATCGAGCGCAGCGCGGACCTGAAGCGGGACCTGGTCGACTTCGCGTGGAGCCCGCGCTGGGAGCGGTCGCTGGCCGCGGCCATGCTGGAGGTCGGCCTGGAGGAGATCACCGGCGCAAGCGAGGACCTGCGAGTATGTCGGCCTCCGGGGCCTCAGCGGGTAGCCTGCGCGCGCCACCGCGGGGTTCCGGCGGCTGCGGGTGACCGTCAGCGATCCCGCCATGAGCGAGACCACCACGCTGCTCAGGGCGGGCGCCACCGACCTGGTGCTGCGGATGGCCGAGGCGGGCACCGTGCTACCGGACATGACCTTGGACAACCCGGTCCAGGCCATCGGCGAGGTCAGCCGCGACATCACCGGGCGCAGCCTGGTCCGGCTGGCCCGCGGCCGCCAGATGAGCGCGCTCGACATCCAGCGCGAGTACCTGGCCAGGGCGAAGGACTTCGCCGACAGCCGTGGCGCGGACGCGGTCAGCAGGCGCGTCCTCGGGCTGTGGGAGCGGGTTCTGGACGCGGTCGGGGCAGGGAACCTCGACGCCATCGCGCGGGAGATCGACTGGGTCATCAAGTACCAGCTCACCGAGCGGTACCGGGCAGAGCATGACCTGCCCCTGATCACGGCGCAGCAATAGCCATTCCAGTTCCTCAATGCGTCCGCCTGGTCCTGGTCAGGGCGCTCGGCTTGGCAGATGAGAGGCCAGATCAGCGTGAGATCGTGCTGATCTGCCCGGGCGACATGATGTTCGAAACGGCGGTGGCACACAACATCGAGCTGACGCCGCCGCCGCGCTGACCCCGGCCCCCGGGACGCGGCCTGCAGGCCATCAAGCTGCTGGCGCCTGCCAGGGAGACGCTTGAACGCAGGCTGGGCGTGGACCGGGTCGCCGCGGAGCCAGAAGCGGTGGAGGAAATCATCCAGTTGTGCGGGCGCCTGCCGCTGGCCCTGGCCATCGTGGCCGCGCGGGCCGCCGCTCATTCTGACTTCACGCTGGCCTCGATCGCCACCGATCTCCGGCGCACGTGGGGCCGCCTCGACGCGTTCGGCACCGTGGGCGTAGCCGCCGACGCCCGGACTGTCTTTTCGTGGTCGTACCGTCACCTCACCCCGCAGGCCTGCCGTCTTTTCCGGCTGCTGTCGCTGCAGCCAGCCGCCGATATCACGGTCGCGGCCAGCGCCAGCCTGCTCGGCGATGCACCGGAAACGGCGAACCGCCTGATGGCCGAGTTGACTAGCACCGCCCTGATCACCGAGCACCAGCCCGGCCGTTACGCCTTTCATGAGCTGACCCGCGCTTACGCAGCAGAACTGTCGGACAGCACTGATACCGACACGGACCGGCACGAGGCCCTCGCCCGGCTTCTTGATCACTACCTGCATTCGAGTTATGCCGCCCAGGTGGAACTCAAACCGCATCGCGAACCGATCGCACCGAGTCCGCCGCTGCCGAGCGTAACACGGAGCAATTCTCCGACTACGCGTCCGGGAATGCCGGGGGCGCTGTGGCGTTCTAAGGTGACGTTCAGGAAAGTCGGTTGCGACGATGCACCAGAGCTACTGCTTCGACTGCGGCCCCTATATACAGCCATTGACGACGCGACGAACCGCTGCGCCAGCTGCTACGGACACTGGGCGGCGACCAGCGAGCCCACGGCCAGAACGGTGTCATAATGACCACTTCCGCTGCGGGCGTCTTGGCCCGGCTGCAGGTGGCCCGTGCTCGGTTGCACGCGGCCGATCCCGTCATTGCCGGGCTGATCGACCGGCGGCCCGACTATGACCCGCGGCATCGGCTGGACGGGATACCGCCGATGGACTTGTTCGGGGCGCTGGTGTTCCAGGTGACAGGGCAGCAGCTGTCCGTCGCGTCCAGGCGCCGCATCCTCGACCGGATCCAGGAGATGTTCGGCGGTCACCTGCCGTCTCCGGCGGAATTGCTCCAGGCAGATCCCGCCGGGCTGAGGCAGGCCGGGCTGTCCGGGCGGAAGATCAGCACGCTACGCGACCTCGCCGAACGGCTGACCGACGGCCGGCTGAACGTCGACGCGCTGAGCGCACTGCCCGACGAGCAGATCATCGCAGAGCTCACCCAGGTTCCCGGGATAGGTCCGTGGACCGTGCAGGGCGCCCTGATCCTCGGACTGAACCGAGAAGATGTAGTGCTGCCCGGCGACCTCGCGCTGCGCAAGGCCGTGCGCGACGCCTACCAACTGGACCACCTGCCGACACCAGACGAAGTCCTCGCCATCGCCGAACGGTGGCGCCCATACCGTAGCCTGGCGACCCTCTACCTATTCCGGGCAGGGGAGTCGACGGCGGCGGTCAACCGGAGTGTCCCCGCGTTGGACCATGCGAAGAATGTCACAGAAGTCGGCTGAGCTCCTACGCGCAGGTCGCTGAGGCGGCGCGCCTGGCCGTCCCGGTCCCGGAGAGACCACCAGGTCTCTTGATCGATGTCTCCCTTGCTCGTCACCTACGATCGCGGGCCAGGCCGTCGCCCTGATCGGCGGAGGAAGTCTTACGCACATTATTTTTGTGCGAACGAACATGAATGATGTAAGTTAAGAACCATGGACGCAGCAGCACGGATCAACCAGCTCGTCGAGGCACTGCGACTGCATGGCCGGGTCGACGTGGCGACGGCGGCCGCTGAGTTCGGTACCGCCGAGATGACGGTTCGGCGAGACCTTGATGTCCTGGTCGAGCGCGGAGTCGCACGACGGGTACGTGGCGGTGCGGTCAACCTGATGATGCGCGGCGAGGAGTTGCCGTTCGCCATGAGGGAGCTCGACGCCCTCGACACGAAGAAGCGCATCGCCAGCGATGTCGCGGGCCTGATTGCTGATGGCGAGGCGGTCGGGCTGGACAGCGGCACCACCGTCCTGGAAATCGCCCGCGTGCTGGCCGGCCGGCGGCTTACGGCCATGCCGCTGTCACTTCATGCCGCGATGGCGCTGGCTGGCTCGGCCTCTGTGCGCCTGATGATGCCGGGCGGCGAAACCCGCCCGGGCGAGCTGGCGATGGTCGGCCCGCTCGCCCTGGCCAGCATCGCGACACTGCGCTTCGACACGGTAGTGCTGGGCTGCTGCGGAATCTCCGCCGATGGACACGTCATGGCTCACGATCTTGGTGATGCCGCGGTGAAGCAGGCGCTGTTCGAGGCGGGCGGGCGAAGGATCCTCGTCGCAGACGCTGCGAAGTTCGGGCGATCGGCCCTGGCGGTGGCCGGCAAGCTGTCAGCGTTCGACATCCTGGTGACCGACTCGTCCGCCCCGAGCGAGCCGCTAGCGGAGCTCGAGGCCGCCGGGGTGGAGGTTCGGCGTGTCTAGTCGCGCGCTGGTGATTCAGCACCGCGCCCGGTCGGCCCGAAGCCGATCGCCGCGCGTCGCGGTAACGGCCGTGTTCGTGGCGCACGGACTGTTGTTCGCCTCGTGGACGGCGCATATCCCGCACATCATGCGGCATCTCGGGCTGACTGACGGAATACTGGGCATCGCCCTGCTCGGGGCGCCGGTCGGATCGGTCGCCGCGATGCTGCTGGCGTCGTACCTGATTCCGAAGCTAGGCAGCCGCCGGGTTGTCCAGCTCGCCCTCGTTGGCTACTGCGGGATCGGGCCGCTGGTCGGTCTCACGGGCAGCCTGGCCGCCCTGTTCGGCGCACTTTGCATCTGGGGCGCGTTCCAGGGAACGCTTGACGTGGCCATGAACACCCAGGCGATCGCGGTGGAGCGAGTCGGCCGGCGCGTACTTATGTCGGGCCTGCACGGAAGCTGGAGCATCGGCTCATTTGCCGGAGCCGGGATCGGCGCGCTGGCCGTGGGCGCCGGACTGGGCCTGACCCCGCAGCTCCTCATCATCGGCACGATCGCCTTGCTCGGGGCTGGCCTGCTCACATCACGAATGCTCCCGGATGCGATCGAGCGGCCGGGCGCTGACGAGCGGCCGAAGACCGACACGCTGTCGGCCTCCCGCTGGTCCGGCGGAATGATTTTGCTCGGGGCGATCGCGTTCGCCGGGATGCTCTGCGAGGGGGCCAGCGCCGATTGGGCGTCGGCCTATCTATCGGGACCGCTTCACGCCACTGGCGCTGTGCCGGGCCTGGGCTATGCTGCCTTCGCGCTCGCGATGGTCACCGTGCGGCTGTCGGGCAACCGGCTGCTCAGGCGCTTCAGGCCGTCACGCCTTCTTCCGGTGCTGGCGGCCGCGGCGACAGCCGGGTTTGCGGCCGGACTCGCGATCTGCCGTCCGGCTGCCGCGATCGCGGGCTTCGCCTTCCTCGGAATTGGCCTGGCCTCAGTGATACCCGCCGTGTTCAGCGCCGCGGGCCGCATTGCGGGACTCCACCCCGGCACGGCCCTCGCGACCGTGTCGGCCTGCGGCTGGGCCGGTTTCGTATGCGGCCCACCATTGATCGGTCACCTTGCGTCACTCGCCTCCCTGTCTCTGGCACTCGGTCTCCTGCCCTTCCTGACCATGTTCGTGGCCGTCGGCACCCTTCTGTCCCGTGCCTTGCGTGACGCTCCGCAAGGACCAGCCTCTCCAGCCAGATCTGACGGCACGCCATGACGCGCTGGGTCCTGGCTGACTACGGCGAGGTGATCTCGGACCCTATGCCTGCTGAGACCATCGGTGAACTGGCGGATCTCGCCGGACAGCAGGCGGACGAGTTTCGCGATCGGTACTGGAAATTCCGCCCGCCCTATGACCTCGGCCAGTCCGACCGTGCTTACTGGTCAGCTGTCCTTGGCCACGAGCTCCAGGCTGAGCCGCAACTAGTGGAGGCGATGGTCCGGGTGGACGTCGCCGGGTGGATGACGCTCAACCCGCGGACGCTTCCCGCGCTGATCAAGTTCGGGACTCACGCAGGCGTGCGGCTCGCCTTGCTCTCGAATGCCCCGGAACCGCTCGCCACCGCAATCGACCACAGCGGATGGTCTCCCAGCTTCGATCGTCGTTTCTATAGCTGCCGGCTAGGACTGGCCAAGCCCGACTCTGCGGTATACGAAGCAGTGCTCGATGACCTAGGCGCAACGCCCCAGTCCGTACTGTTTATCGACGACCGCGCCGAGAACGCGCTAGCGGCCACGGCGCTGAGGCTGCAGGCAGTTCGGTTCACGTCGGCGGAGGAGCTACCGGGCCAGCTCGAAGATTGGGAAGCAAGTACGCGATAAAGGGCTCTGTCTGCGCCCATTCACGGGGTGTTGCGCGACACGCCGGTGCGGCGGGTTGCCTGAAGTTTTAGGTCAGGTTGAGCACGCTTGCGGCTCGTGTCCGATGAGCCCGGCGTGGCCGGCGAGCAGCCGCTGGTGTCGCGGCTGCGGGCTGTTATCGCGGCGAAGGATGACCAGGTCACGGTGCTGCAGGCGCAGCTCGGGGCGGCCCTGACGCGGCTGGATGCCGCGGAGTCCGGGCTGGAGGCGTCGCGGGCGCGGGAGCGGCGGCTGGAACTGCGGGTCGCGGAGCTGGAGCGGCGGCTGTCGATGGACAGCACGGATTCGGGAACGCCCAGCTTGACGTGGGAACTGGAATAATCGGCATTATGGAGACTGGCAGCTTGCCTCCGCGCTGGAGCGAGTATGCGCGTCGCCTGCCGTGTTCCCTGGAAGACCTGAAGGGACCGGCGGCAGGAAAGGTGGAGCTGCCGCTGCACGTGGCCTGGTCCGGGCGGCGGGTGTATGACGTGCAGGACAGCAGCCAGCGTCTGGCGCTGTATGCCCTGCTCCTTGCTGAGGCCCAGCGGGAGGATCTCGAGCGGTTCTTGCACCGGGAATCGCTGGTCAGCATGTGGCCCCGGTTGCGGCGGTTGCTGGGGCCGCACGCACGCTGGGCGTGGGAGCGGCAGTTGCTCGCCACGGCTCCCAGGTGAACCTGGACGGTCTGCCGGCTGACCATGTGCGCGTTCTGCTGGACGGGTTGCCCATCTTCGAAAGGCATGGACTGCTGCTGGCAGGCGGATATGCGTTCAGGGCGCACGGGATCTTGCACCGCCCGTCTCAGGACCTGGACTTTGCCACCAGGGAGGGCACGCCTTTGCCTGAGATCGCCGAGGACGTCCGTCTAGCGTTCCAGGCCGCAGGCTATGGAGTGCACATTGTTGAGGCGACCGGCCGATACGCACGTTTGGTGGTGCGGATCCCCGGTTCCGCCAGTGAGCTGGAAGTAGACCTACTGAAGGAGGCGCTGGGACCCGGCTATGTCACAGTCCGGGTAGAACCTGAGGCAAGCGTTCGGGCTCTGTCGCTCGAGGACGCTGTAGGCCTGAAGGCGCGCGCCTGGCATGACCGCTTCGTGATCCGGGACATCATCGACCTGCACGCAGTCGCGAGTTCCTTCTCGTACGCGGATCTTGAGGCCTTGGCCCGCCGCCACGAGCCGGACCTCGATCTGGAAACGATCATGGATCATCTCGCCGGAGTCAGCGTGTTCCCCGATGAGGACTTCGCCGAATACGGGCTTGACGAGCCGACGATCACCGGCCTGCGCCGGTGGGTCACGTCGTGGTACGACGATCTCGGCAGCCGCCTGGCCGCGGAGGCCGCTGGCGATGAATCTGACGATGAGCCATAATCCATGCAGCGGGCGACGTCGACGCGAGCCCATTGCGGCAGGACGGCTGCCCGAAGCCAACGACACCAGCATCGAGCGAACCCGCAGAATGAAAGATCTGGAAAGAGGTCAACTGGCGGACGTGCTGCGCGGCTACCTGCGGTCGGAGACGATCGCGCCGCTGCCGTTGCAGCGCCTGGCGGCCGCCTACCCGGACACGGTGGACGCCGTGTTCCGGAAGATCCTGCGGCGGCGGGACTTCACCTGGACCGAGCACGGCGAGGCGCTGATGCGCCGCCGGAAGGCCTGGTACTACGAGCGCGAGCCCCGTCCGGGCGTCACGGTGATCGGCGACCGTCTGCTCGAGCTCGCCTTCGGCGGCCGTGGGTAAAGGCGCGAAACGCCAACTGGCCGGAACGCGTTGTGCGAGACAATGACCGGTCATGGAGCTGTACGGTGACGAATGGGGACGCAAGGGCGCGACGCTGAGCGACAAGACGGCTCGAGCGGAGTTCGGGCTGACGCAGGACGAGATCATCGCGGCGATCAGGGCGGGCAAGCTGCAGTACCGGCCCGCCGCGATGCACGGAAACCCGTGGCTGCGGCTGCTCCGCCGTGAGGTCGAGGAACTGGTCAGCACCCAGCATGGTGATCGGTACCTCCGGGAACGGCAGGCGCGGGCTGAGCTGAAGCAGGTCAACCGGGAGCTGAAGCAGCACCGGGCTCAGCTCGCCGCGCTCGAGGAGAGGCGGTCCGCGCTCCTGGCCGAACTCGGCGAACAAGCCGTCAGGAAGCCGGGATGAGGATCAGGGGAATGCCGTTCCCGGGCAGTTGCTGATTCAGGGCCTTCTCGTCGAGGTGGGCGGCGCAGCCGACGGTGCGGAGGGCATTTGCGCTGAATCGTGGCGACTGAATGTCAGTACGACCTGGCATGGTGGCGAACATGACAGGAGGAGGGCACGATGGATGCCATGCCAATCCCGGACGTCTGGTCTGGCCAGGACCGGGCGCTGACCGTCGAGGACATGGAGAACATGCCCGACGACGAGTTCCGCTACGAGCTGGATGACGGGGTGCTGATCGTGTCCCCGGCCCCGTCCACCCTGCACCAGCTCGCGGTGGCGCGCCTGACCGTGANACTCAGCGCTGCCTGTCCTGCCGGACTGGTCGTGCTGCCCGGCGTCGGCGTCAACGTCAGCAAGTTCCAACACAGAGTGCCGGATGTGGCGGTAGTGCGGACCGGCTCCCTCGAGTCCTTCTTCCAGGAGACGCCGCCGGAACTCGTGGTAGAGGTTGCCTCAGCCAGAACCCGGCTCTACGACCGGAACAGGAAGAAAGACATCTACGAGGGCTTCGGCATCCCCGCGTACTGGATCGTCGAGCCGTCCAGCGACCGTCCCGAGCTGACCGTCTTCGAGCTTCGTTCGGGCGCATACGAGCAGACCGCTCATGTCGTCGGCGGCGAGGAGTACCGCGCGGCGGTTCCGTTCCCGGTGACCATCGTGCCGTCTCAGCTCGTAACAGCTAAGTGATCATCAGCCCAGATCTGTCGTTCTCCACCTCTCGTACGACCTGTCCGGCCCCACCCGCTCAACCTGCTGTGGCGGCATTCGCCGAAGAACTCTCCTCGGGAGTCCCCTACTCGTTCTAGACCACGGCGACGAATTTGATCCTGGGCGATCTCGGGGGGCAAGTGAGTTCCCGGCAGATGTAGAGACCCGGCGGTCGGCTCCGACTAGCAACCGAGAGGGGCGAGGCGCTGATGCGCCGCCGGAAGGCCTGGTACTACCGGCGCGAGCCCCGCCCGGGCGTTTCAGTCATCGGCGCCCGCCTGATGGAACTGGCCTTCGGCGGTCGCGGTAAATCGTCTCATGAGGAGTCCGGCACGCCGAGAAGCCAGGATTCCGTTACAGGCGGAGCTGGCGGCCCTTCGGTCAGCCAGGCGTGCAGCGCGTTGATCAGCGGGCCGGGGTTCTTCCTGGACCGGGCGAAGGCCCGGCTATTGGTAAAGAGCCGTACTGATCCGGCTGGTATCGACCGCGAACACCTCGGCGGCGGCGTCGAGCGCAGCCGACCCGCGCTCATCGACTTCGCGGAGGAACTTGATGACCTCCCAGATATCAGGTCCGTACGCTAGCGCCGCCCTGCGGCCGGACGGGCCGTCCTTGAAGATCACGCCTGGGTGATCGGCCATCCGTAGGCCCTCGTCGATGAGCCGTTGCGCCAGCCCGGCGGCGCTGGCACCGGTCATGGCATGTGCGCGCTGCCGGAGCCGAGCCAGCAATGACGGGGTGAAGCGGATGGATAGCGGGGTCGTCATGACTACATTGTAACTGCTGCGCTACAGCCGCTGGAGGCGCAGACCGCCTTGCCGGCCACACTGGCTTATGGAGGGAGGCACTGGACCTGACGCTCAGCCCAGGCGAAGCCGACATGTTCACCAGGTGCCTCAGGCCGCTGGTGGAGTCCGGGACCGGAGTGGAGCCCATGGCCATGGCCTACCTGACCGCGGTCAAGAGCCGATCTTTGTCTCGCTAGTCCTCAACGGGCATGGTTTCCGCCAGCGACTGAACAGCACGTTCGAGTTCGGGCAGGTCGTTGTCGACGGTAGCCCGCAGAATCGCATGGTCTGTGTCGAA
>JGI26340J50214_10000408_pt1 | contig 15461 bp, 15 predicted proteins | sample BogFormECP12_OM2_FD_50214 | JGI IMG/M metagenome (IMG submission 50214)
TTTTTGAGCAGCTTCTGCACGGCCGGCACCGGTCCAATACCCATGTACTTGGGATCGACAGCCGCATAGGCATAGTCAACGAGGCGGCCTATCGGCTTCAGACCTCGCTTTTTGGCATATTCACCATCTGCCAGCACCACAGCCGCCGCCGCATCGTTGATGCTGGATGCGTTGCCCGCTGTCACGGAGCCTTGGGGATCGAATACGGTGGGCAGCTTGCCGAGCTTCTCGGCGGTGGTGCCATGCCGCACGGTCTCGTCGGTCACGAAGGGCACTTTGTCCCGCTTGACCTTGATCTCGATCGGAACGATCTGGGCTTTGAAAAATCCTTGATCGATCGCTGAACCGGCACGCCGATGGCTCTCCNCCGCCAGCGCGTCCTGATCTTCGCGTGAGACATTGTACTTCTTGGCAACGTTTTCTGCGGTCACCCCCATATGACAGTCATCAAAAGGATCGCTGAGGGCTCCGACCATCATATCGACCAACTTGGTGTCATTCATCCGCGCGCCAAACCGCATGGCCTGCGAGCTGTAAGGAGCGCGGCTCATGTTCTCGGCGCCACCAGCGACGGTCACCTCGGCGTCGCCAAGCACAATCGCTTGAGCAGCCGTCACGATCGCCTGGAGCCCGCTGCCGCAAAGCCGGTTCAAAGTCAAGGCCGGCGTCTCGTGGGGCAAACCGCCTTTGATGCCTGCAACCCGCGCCAGGTAGTGGTCGTGGGCGTCTGTGTGAATGACGTTACCAAAAACGACGTGACCGACATCTTTGACGTCGATCTCGGAGCGAGTGACAGCTTCCTTCACGCACATGGCGGCCAAGTCGCTGGGGGGGATATCCTTCAGGCTGCCGCCGTACCCGCCGATTGCCGTTCGAACTCCGCTTAGAATTACAATTTCTCGATTCATAACAAATTAGGTGGAAACGTTGTTTGGTTTGTTGTGTTCACTATACGTGCTTGATTGAGGTCCTGTCCACAAGATAGCCTGCATCGCTCATCCGCCGCGGCGAATGAGCGATGCAGGCTATCGCCGCAGAATTCTCCGGCTGCGCCGAAAAATTCTGCTGGTTGTTGGAAAGAAGAGTTTAAGTATCCCGTGCTCTGTTTTCGAGGGGTTTCAAGGGGTTGCAAACGGTCACATCTCCAGCGTGGGGAAGCATTTGTGATTTTTTAAAATTTCACAGAGTTGCGCCAATTTCGGTCTAAACCGTTACACTGTCCGTATACAGTCCACGCAAATCAGTGAAACCCCACGTTCAATAAATAAGACAAAAAGTGGGGTAACGGCACAAAAATCGTTCTCTCGTTTTAAAAGGGGGTGAGTATCAAACCACTTCTCGAAGAGACCGAAACCGAGACAATCCCTGCTCTTTATCATCCAGGTTATGAAAGTTGGCGTTCAATGCACCAACGTTGCAAGAGCAAAAACTATCGTGAGGCAGGTATCACAGTTTGCGCTCAATGGTCAACCTTCACTGCCTTCTGGCGGGACATGGGTGAAACATGGTTTGATGGTGCTGAACTTGACCGAATAGACAATTTCGGCATTTACGAACCTGAGAACTGTCAGTGGCTTACTCACGCGGAGCATTCCCGAAAGAGTGCGCAGCAAAAATCCAAAAGTTTACGAAAGAAAATCGGGAACAACGGAACGTCTCCTGAACAAATCGACCCAAAATCGGGACCGGCGCAAAAGCTGGCCTACAAAGTGGCAGAGGTCGCAGCCATGTTCGGCGTGAGCGAGGCGAGCATCTACCGGGCAATCAACGCTGGCAATCTGAGACCTTTGAAGGGTTTCGGTCAGAGTCTGATCCCTCAGAGTGAGATTGACCGCTTCGCGAATGATACCGAGGCGAGACCCGCCCGGAAGCGTTAAATCGAAAAATCCGACACTGAGATTGAGGAGAGGGATCTATTGATCGCACCGTTTATCCCTGGTGAAAGGACCCGATTCGTCGCCGGATTATTTCATCCTTTTTACGAAATTCATGAATCGTGAATCGTGAAAAATCACCGGGGGACCGGTCAGGCGTTTGACCTCCAATCGTCACCTTGGTCTATTTGCCTAATTGCCCAAGCGCCCATTTCTTGTCGCCACACCCTCGAAAATCTGCACTGAACACTTCGTTGTTGAATAGAAGCTCCTCTCTGCCCTGCGCCTGCCAGTCTTGGGCAAAAACAGTATCGCCATGGGAGATTTCGCCCTCCCTTCCGACGAGATCGAGAGCCGTCCATCCGTCTTCGTTCAACACAGCAAGAACACCCCCGTTCTTTGACACGTCCATGACAGTTCCTGGTTTCATATTGGGCAAGAGTACGACATGCCGGGTAGGAAGCAAAATGCCCCGGTCGGCCTCGTGCCGGTCAATCACACGATCTTTAAATCGTCGCTTTTTACGACATTCATGAATCGTGAATCGTGAATCTTGACCGGCACCGATCAAGCGATCCGCTCCAGGCCGAATCCTTCATCGCACCCCGACCACCAGCAGGGCGTCAGTCCGCCCGCGTCATCGTATGCGCTGTAATCGTCCTTTTCTACCGTAAAAATGTCGTCCTCGCTCAAGAGGAAGAATTGTCCGTCCTTCCATCCCGACAACTTCACTTTCAGGCGGTAGAGTCCGTTCGACAATTTCGGTTTCATCTCCCCTCTTTAGAACGGATTCTGACCGTTTCTCGGGACCGGGATCGTTTCGTCCAACGTTACGTACCCTCTAAATCCAAGGGATCTCGTTCAAATCCGAGAGGCGCTTAAAAAGCAAATCACGCTCTGTAGTTCTACGTAATTACAGACATGAATAGTAAAATTCTCAGTGTAGAGGATCTCGTCACCGGGAAGGAGATTGCAGCGGCGTTGAAAATCAATCACGTCACGCTCCTTCACTGGGCGAGAGAATATCCCGATTTTCCAGCGGTGCGATTGCCGGGGGTAAACCGATACCGCATTTCAGAGGTACAGCGCTGGATTGATAATCTGCCATCCAGAAAACTGATTTACAGCAAACGCAAGCAAAAAGCGGCGCTGAAGGAGGAGAAGCAATTGGTCACCGCTTAAAAACAGAAACCGACCGGCCAAGGTCGGTTCCTAAATGTTATGAACTATTCAACAATAATTACTCACAGAGCGGGACAGGATTCCAGCGAATTTTTACCAGCACCGGGAGGTTGTTTCCGCGAATAGATGGCGAGTGCAACTTCCGCATATCATCACAAACAGCGCTCCCCTGAATTTAACGATCTGCTTGACGTTCTGGAGGAGAAACGGAAGGACCGTTTACGAACGCCTGCTGAACGATTGGCAAAAGCGTCCGAGCGCCAAGACGCCCTGGCCGCATCCATCGAAGATTTAAACCGGCGCAACCAGACGGAGGCCGCTGATCTCTTGCGCGAGAACGGATTCGTGGACTGGCAATTCTGCCTGGACGCCGTCACGCAGGACGACATCGACAAATGGGCGCAGTGGCGCATGCGCACCCCTGCTGACATCGAATCGTTCGTTGAGCAGGGTCTTTACGGTTCCTACAACGGACTGTTCTGCCTGCCGATTCACAACCCCGAGACCAGCAAGGTAATCGGGATTCATTATCACGTTCAGGATCTGACGCGAAGCGAGTGGTTCATCCATCCGACCGGGACACCGGCCCAGGCGCTCATCATCGGTGATTACACCACGGCCTCGCTCATCCTGATTGGAGAATCGAACTGGGACCTCGACCGTATCAGTTATCTGCTTACCGAATGGAAACAAGATCCCTCGCGATGGTGCACCATCTGCACCAGAGGCGCGGCAAACGCCTCTCTCTGCCCGCGTGAACTTAACCCTGATGCCACGATTATCGCGCTGCCTCACGATGACTACCACGGCGACATCTGGTTCGCAGATTTAGGCGTGCATCTGCGCCGATCTCTGCACATTTTAAAACCGCCTGTATTCCAAGACAGCGAGGGGAAAAAAGTCCCCTGTAAAGACATCGACGATTGGTTTCGCGAACGCGACTGCACCCCTGCTGCATTGAATAGCGCTATAGGTTTTGCTGCTGGTCAAAGACCGGAACTGCCTCGGGTAATCATGCCTTCCACCGGGGTGACTTATGATAGAAGCGCTTCGGATATGTTTCAGGTTCTGTCCGCAACGAAAGAATTTTTCTGCCGCAACATGGAGTTAGCAGGAATCCGCCAAGGCATGCCTACTTTGGAGAAAGATGACCTGCCTACTTCTTATCTCTTCCCTGCCACCGCGACTAGTATTTGTGTGGACGCGGAAAAGCATTTGACTCCTTATAAATTTATCGCGGGCGGACTTGAACGGACTAAACTAACAAACAAGATTACTCCTTATTTGTTGTGCAGTTCAAGTGTATTACAAAAATCGCTGCCGCTTAGACTGCTTTCGACCTATCCGGTATTGATAGATGATAATGGAACCCCGCTGCTGCTGCGGAAAGGTTATCATCAAAAGATAGGTGGAATACTAATTGAAAAAGACCTTGACCTCGATCCCGACCTGACGTTAGAGGAGGCGGTTTTGATCTTAACCGACGGCATTCCATTACCGGGCGGTGGTCGAAAAGGCGGTCTGTTTGCCAATTACTGCTTTGCTACGCCTAATGATTATAGTCGCGCTATCGCCCAGTTGATTAACCCCATTCTGAAACGAGGACAGATACTGCCCGTAAATACTGATTTTCCAGTGGATCTGGCAATGGCCGATAAAAGTCAGAGCGGCAAATCGCACCGCATGCGCATCACCGCGCTAGTGTACGGAGAAGCGGCCTATCCAGTTATCGTTAAGAAGGGCGGCGCAGGTTCATTAGATGAGTCCTTAGCAGCAGCGTATTGTTCTGGCCGACTGTTCATTGTCATCGACAATGTTAGAGGATTAGTGGACTCGCAGATTTTTGAATCTTATCTCCGAGGCATCGGAGAAATTCCGATCCGTCTGCCCTATCGCCCGAATGTGGTTATCAAAACCGGTCAGTCATTGTTGCAGTTGACTAGCAATTCTGCCCAACTTACCCGTGACCTTGCTAATCGAAGTCTTTTCACTAACATCCGTAAACAACCGGCAGACGCGCCCCGGCCTCTGCCTTGGGGCGCAGCGCACATCAAATATATTAAAGATAACCTTCGCCTCTATTTTAGCGCTTTGGTGAAGGTAGGATCGCACTACATCGAGCAAGGTAAACCGCGCACTAACGAGTGGCGGCACTCCTTTGAAGAATCCATTCAGGCCAGCGATTGGATTGTCCAGCACATTTTCGGACGCCCTCCGCTTATGGACAATCACCAAAACCTGCAGAAAGTTTCCGCTAACGAGCACCTCGCCTTTCTCCGGGTTTGGGCCTTACGAATTGTTGAGCATAACAAAGACAAATTGTCGTGGAAGGCCGCTAACATTAGCAACCAATGTTTAGAGTATGGTATTACTATCCCCAATCTCAAACCGGAGACTTTAGGTAACAATGACAAGGCCGCTTGGCGAATAGTCGGCGGGTCGATAGGAAGCGCCTTTAATGAGATAGGCGAACAAATTGAGGACGGGGTTAGCAAATTACTCATTGAGGACATGATTATCTTTCGCACCGAGGCGGCATCAACAACTAACAACCACGATGATAAGTGGTACACGGTTTTTAAAGCAATAGATGCTCCCAAGACAGTGAAGAAACCTATCTTTGACGAGCAAACCAAAACAGAGCAAGCGCACGCTGCAGCAAACACTCCCCGACCACCGCACCGATGAACTATCCATCCGCTATTATCCAATATGGTCCAACGCCTGCATTAGAGGACTTTCTTAAGCAGAGCATTTCCTATCCCCTCTTCCGTGAATTAGACCCAGCAACTCAGGAGGTCATTCGCATTGCCGGTCAACCGATCTCGTTCGAAGATTTGTTCTTTCAAATCTGCTTGTTCCGCATCTGGGGTTCGCCTGCAGTCTGGCAAACGATCTCGCAGGTTACCAAGCACAGCATGTACGCTTTCTCTTTCCGGGATGCTATTGGTGCTCTCAATGGCGCTGCCGCTCGCAGCAAGGTGCCAGCGTCGGCCTGGAACAAAGCAAAGTGGACCCCGGAGACCGAGCAGACAGCGGCAGAATTTCATTTTCGGGCGCTGGCCCAGATGATAGAAGACGGGCGTGCCCGCTCAGTTGCAGAAAGACGCGCACACGATTCAGGACATCGAGAAAGCGCTCTGCAAATATCCCGGCATCACCGCGCCGGTTGCCGGGGGATTGGCCCAAGACATCAATTATACGCCGTACCTGAAATTGCTACATTCCAACTATTTGCAACTTTCAACCAAAGCAAAAGAGGCAATCGGAAAGTGTTTCGTCCTGCACGAAAAGCAGCAGAAGAAAATCATCCAAACGCTCTGGTCCTGGTGGGATGAGTGCTTGCAAGAAGCGACCGGGCAACCGAGTCCGACCTTGCAAGGGCGCAAACCCAGTCTGCAGGACATTCAAGACGCCCTGGCGCGGTATGCCGGGACCGACACAAGTTTCACGCCGGTAAAAGAACCGATCTTGCCGGAGTGGTGGACCGAATCCGAACCGGAACCCAACAAAGAGGAGGTGGAAATTATTCCCGACTTACCGGCACCACCTTTTAAGATGGTGACCTCCCTGGCAGACTGCGCGGAGATGCTGGCCGATCTACAGAAAGACGGCGCTATCGCATTCGACATCGAGACGTATTACCCGACGCCTCGCATCGGGAAGGATGGCGCTCGTCGGCCTTCGCCGGGGAAACTCGTCATGAACCGGTTCAAAAGCAAAATCCGTCTGGTGCAACTGTACCGCGCCGATTCGGAATTGGTATGGATAATGGATCTGATGCAATTGGGTGAATCTTTCCGAGATTCGCCCGAGTGCGAGCAATTGCGGAAACTCTTCGCTGAGAAACTGGTGGTCGGATTCAACATTGTCCGTTTCGATCTTCCCTGGTTGTGGGAGCACCTCTCAATCCGGGTCGAACACATCGCGGACCTGTATATTGCCCACAGAATCTTGACCAACGGCATGTCGCCCGAGGACAACGAGAACAACTTGAAGTATTGCCTCGCGGCGGATCTGCAAGTCAGACTGCCCAAAGACCAGGGCGGCAGCGATTGGGGTATCGCTCAACTGAGCGAGCGCCAGATTTGTTATGCGGCCCACGACGTTTACCACCTCCACAAATTGCTGACCTACTATGTGCAAATAATCCACCAACCACACAACGGCCTGGGGGATTGCTGGAAACTGGAAGTGGCGCTGTCTCCGATTGTGGTGGATTTGATGAATCGCGGGACGCCGGTCAATCTGAAACGCCTGCCGGAGATCAAAGCGGATGCCGAGCGCCGGATGGCCGAGGCAGCGGTCCACGCCAAGGAACTGCTCAAGGCCCCGGACATCAACCTCAATTCGTCGGTCCAACTTTTGCGGGCGCTGCACGCAATCGGATATCGGATGAGCAGCACCAGCAAGAAAGCGCTCGCCTACAGCGGAATGGAAGTGGCCAGGGCAATCCTTGCCTACCGCAACATCCGGGACAAGGAAGTGAAGTTTCTGACCATCGTGGAAGGAGCGGTCCAACGGGATGGACGGGTGCACAGCAGGTACGATCAGTTGGGCACCGTCAGCGGAAGATTTTCCAGTCAGGAACCGAACATGCAGCAACTTCCCCGGCCTGATAAGGACAACCTGGAGAACAGCGTGCGTGCCCTCTTCACTGCGCTGGATGATAAGTGGAAGTTGGTCATTACCGACTTCGGTCAGATGGAACTGGTTATCGCAGCGATGACCGTCCCAGGACGGATGCTGGAAGCGCTAAAACGAGGCGAGGATCTGCACATCAAGACTGCCTGTCACATCAAGCGGATAGACATCCGCACCCTTGACCCGGAATCGAAGGAGTACAAAAAACTGCGCAACTTCGGCAAATCCTGCAACTTCGGCCTGCTGTACGGGCAATCGGCCTGCGGCGGCAAACTGGATTATCCCAACGGCGGATTGCGTGGATTCGCCCGGAACGTCTACGGTGTGGAAATGACCGAGGAGGAGGCAATCCATGCGCGGGAAGAATGGTTCAACCTCTACCCTGAATTTCGTGAGTATCACCGGGACTGCTGGAATCTGGCCGAGGCATTCACCGAGGTCGGAAAAGGATTCGTTCGGACCCCAGGTATCCGCCGAGTGCAATACTTCTGGACGGAAGATCAGGAGAATCGGCCCCTACTGAAGCACGAGGTGTTCAGCAGTTTGGCGAACACGCCGGTCCAAGGCGGCGGTGCCGAGATTTTCAAACTGACCACGGTCCAGATTCCTCGCGAACTACCCGAGGCGGAAATTGTGAATCTGGTGCACGACGAACTAGTCTTGATGTGTCGAGCGGCGGATGCCGAGCACGTCAAAAAAGAGGTAGAGCGAATCATGGTCGAAGCGACGCACAAAATCTTCCCTGGCGCACCTATGAAAGCGGACGTGACAATTGCCGACAACTGGTCGCAGAAAAAGTAGTTTTCGGACGCTTAGATTTTTTGTTCAAACGCAAAAAACCCGTTTTCCCCTCATCCCATGGGTCCCCTCAACATAAAGTGGTGTTACTTTCTAAAAAAACCCCCTTTTACCGCTATCGCAGCAATTTTACCCTCAAAAAAGGCAAAATCGAAAAATTTTATGAGTCGCGTTAACCCACCTTTTTCCCTGGGGACCCATGGGATCAGGGGATAAAACGTTTTCGACAAACGTTATAGTATAGCATTTTGCGAGTTTTTTCTGGCTATATTTGACCACTTTCAATTACTTAAGGTGTCTTAAGTTGTTGTGCAAACGCACCAAAACGTGCCGGGTAATTAAATTTTGAAAGGCCGCTGGACAACCTGTTTGAAGCGGTTGTAAGTTCAAAAGCGGGGAGGAAGAATGATTGAAACTTGTGTGCCAGAAGTGTCATTAGATGAGCGGTTAAAACATGGACCCAGCGAAGGGTTTTTGAAGGATCTACGGAAGCGAAAGCATTTCATGTCTTTCATGCATCGGAAAGAGATCGAGGACAAAATCCGCGCTCTGCAGGCGCTGGGACTGCCGGTGATAAATGAGTATGCCGGTGTCGTTACCATCGACTTCAGTTACGAACCGCGCTGCATTTAATGGACACGAACATAAGTGACGAAGTAAGGATACGTCTTGCTGCGTGGGAACAGATAAAACATTGCTTTCCTAAGACTCTGGGTGTTGTCGAGTTGATAAATTTAGAGCAGCAGTTTATGGGTCGTGCTCTTGGTCCTAATTGACTGTGAATCAGCAAGATCCCGGCACTCGATGAGAGGAATCATCAAAAAATTCTGCGGCGTCCAATGGGAAGTAACAATGGCCGCTGAAGGCCATTTTCTCATCCGAAACTTGGATTGGGCGCGTATGCCCGACAGTTGGCGTTCAAGTTATGACCGACTCAGCAGGACACTCGCGGATGCACGGATTCGTGATTTACCAGCGTTGATCGCACAAGCGCCGGTATTCATGGAACGTCAACATCAAGCAGATAAGCAACTCTTGTTTGAGATGGTTGAACAAGCACGAGCAGCGCGTGCATCACACCCGCCATCTGACACGGTTACCCACCCCACCCTTGCAGAACGCTTGCGTGCTGTGACCCCTCCGTTGGATGTCACCAGTTAGCCCATCTTTTCACTTTGCTGATACTGTGTTTTCAAAGGGGTGGGGTTGAATCATTGATACATTCGCCAATCACCCGCCCTCGTTCGAGACGTGCCGAGACACCGACGACGACTTCAGTCTCAGTCCCGCGCAGTCCCTCTCCGACCGGGGCAGGACTACCGCGACCAGGGATCAGGATCTCGTCAAAAATGTTGACATGTAATCAAGGGACTTCTTTCGTAAGTGCCTAAGTATAAAGCACTTGGGTCCTGTTTCCATTAGTGGGACGCGCTGGCGAAGACTCCCAAAGTTCAAATGAGTGAAGCAAAAAGGTTTTATAGGGTCAATTTTCAGGGTCAGAGCAATCGTTCAAATTCAGGTGGTCTGGCGCTCGGTAATTCCTTTCATGGATGACATCGACGATGAAAACCGCGAAACCCCAGAGGACGAGATCCCCGAGGACGAAAATAAGCCTTTCCAACCGATAAATCGCGGTGAGCAACGCCAGCTACGAGGCAGTGGTCGTGGTGCGCAGCGCTCCTCCCGAGGCCCAGACCGCGCAAGCGAGCGCATGAATCGTGGCGCGTCGCGAATGAACCGGCACTGATTGATTTTACCGCGTGCCCCCGGCACCAATCCCCGGTCGCTCGGGCGCGGGGGTGGTCGGAGTGGTGCGGAATGAAACGTTAAAAAGATTTTCGCGACACTGAAATCGAGACTGCCATCAATAGATCCCGCATCGACATTACCCAAGCAAAGGACCCGAAAAGTTGAATGGGACTGCAACCGGGGATTCTGGAGTAATTGTTACATGTGACAAACGCACGAATCCAAACCCTGGTCCATGCCGACCCGAGTCTCCGGGTGTTGGCCGACGCTTGTTTTGAGGCGGGAGTCCATTTCGAGCGCGACCGGTTGCGTCCGAGAAAACTGCAGGAGACTTCGGATCTCGCTTTCGAGATTGGACAGCGAATGGGGATAGTTCCCGTCGTGGGGGCCACCCCCAGGTAAGGAATCTCTTTGAAGTCAAAAATTGAACGGGTGCGTTTACGGCGTGCTTTACACACACGATTGTAAATTTCTGAAACCTGTATTGCCCTGCCAATAATTCGCCTTAAATCATCTTAGGAGCGCATTCCTTCGCTTTCTTAGCGCGTTTCCTGGTTGGTTTTGCCAGTATTTCCTCCGCGAGCGTGCGTATCAGTGCGGTCTCTGCTCCCTTCGCGGTAGGACTGGGCGGCGATTCCCGTCTGTTGTCGCCTACCTGGACGAAGCAAATCCAGGTTAATTTGCCGTCGAGTGCGCATTTAAGCGCCTTTCTGAGATCCTGTTTATTCACGTCGGTAAATACTCCGGGCAGTGTCGGGAAGTGACTGAATCTGTCACGGTAATTATCTGGAGTGAAGATCGATAATTTAACGCTCCCCGACGTAATCGACAGGCCACGACTCGCGGAACTTTTACACGTGAGTCCGCAAACGTTGCGTAGGGCCGAACGTGCCGGTCGCCTAATTGCTAACCGACCCAATTCCCGAAGCGTGCTTTATTTCCGTGGCGACGTAATGAACTGGTTGGCGGGACCCTCTGACGTGGAACACAAAATCTAACTTTTTATGACTGACAAATATCCAACCCGTGCCGGTGTCCTAAATAGCCTCCCGCGCAGTTCGCCGGACCCATTCCGAGCCTATGATTTCGGGAGTATTCTTCGCCGGGAAGCCAAAAATCTTGAACTGGATGTCAGCGACCGGATTGCTAAGCAAAATCCCACGCTGGGCGCTGCTGGAACGTGGGTTCCGTTCGAGGTGCTTACCCGTGATCTAACTCTAACCTCGGGCGGAGGCGCTGATCTCGTTTCCCAGGAGTTACCACCTACCATTGCGGAAGCGCTCCGACCCTATAGTGTCGTAGCAGGAAATGGGGCCACTATTCTTACGAACCTGAAGGGCAACTTCCTATATCCGCGCTTTGCTATACCGAACGCCTCTAACTTCTACACTGAGACTGCGGTGGTAGCATCCGACACCGACACCACCGTTGGTGTTATGCCACTGACAGCGCACCGCATTTCAAGCACGATTACGCTGTCCAAGCAATTAATTTATCAGGCACACGCCGACATTGAGGCGCTGGTTAAGCGTGAGTTGTTAGCAAACATCGGGTCCAGCATCGATAACTTCGCTCTGAACGGAACCGGGGTTGCACCGCAACCACTTGGTCTCTTGAACATCGGGACTAATTCCCCGAGCGGCGCTCAGAGTCTTTCCCTCTTAAGTGCTCCCGTAACCTTTGGTGGTGCCGCTACATTTGATAGCCTCAATACTTTTGTCACCGAGGTCCAGGAGGCGAATGTTCAGGACGATGGAACCTTCGCTTGGGCGCTCTCCCCGGCAACCGAGGGCAAGTGGCGTGTCGCTCAAAAGGTTAGTGGATACCCGAGCTATCTTTTGGAAGACGGCAAGGTCCTCAACTACCCTGCCCGTGGCACTAATAACCTATCGACCAACCAAGCGATCTTCGCGAGATGGTCCGATGTCTTCCTGGGCATTTTCGGCAGCGGTGTCGATGTGTTAGTTGATCCCGTCTCGCAGGCACTTCTCGGGCAAGTGCGAATCTTTCTGACTACCTTTGTCGATGTTAACGTTTTACGCGGTGTGTCCGTTGTCACTAGTACAGACAGCGCGGCCCAATAAATTTTTGATTTCGTCCCGGTGAGTGCCGGTTTGCGAAACGCTGCCGGGGATTCGGTCCATATGTTCTCTTGCTTTCCCCGGCAGCACTATTTTTATGAGCATTATTTTTCATCCGCTGACCGATGAGCAGCAAGAGCGGTTGCGGCATTCAGCCCTCAACCTTTTGCAGAACCGGCACCTCTATATTTTGGGAGATGTTAAACTGCCGGTGCCAAAAACCTATCGGGAAGAATTACGGGACGATTTAAGAGAGATGCGCAGGATTACAGATTCAATGAAACCTTCCGATGAGTAACTGGTCAGACCCTATCATTCGAGCCATGCGGGATTACTGTATCCAGTATCCGCAGAACGCAGACGCGGCAGCGCAGATGCGCGAGGACCTCGGTACACCGTGCGGGCCAGAGGATCTCGCGGCAGTTCGCCGTAGGATGTCGAGGGACGAATTGAATCCTCCGAAACCCACGGCGAAGTGGGGGCGACGAAAGCAACAGGTTGAAGTGGTCGAAGATCGCATTATCGGATGACGGCGACGAAGAGGGAACACTTTGGCAGGCGATTCAGACACTCCTGGAACGGCGACGCGGAGTGGCAATGTCAGATCCAGGTTGCCGAGACCCTTTTCAAATCACCGGTTTGCGAGACTGCGGGAGAGGCCCGATACAATCTCCTTCACCAACTCGGGGCGGTATTATTTACAGTGCCGGACCCGGACGAGGACGCCGCTATTCTCAAGCGCCGGGTCAACGGGGCGATCTCGATCTGAAAGACGGCCAGCGCCGGTTTCGGTCCAAAATCGGGGGTTGTCCCAAAATCGGGACTCCTACGATTCGATTTAAGACACGATCTCGATGGGGTCTTCGTATTACCCGGTTCATGTCATTCTGGAATTGTTCCTGTGCAGCAGCTTCTTGTGCCTCTACGTGAGCGGCATTGTATCCCTGGTGCTGAAAGGCATACACCAGAGCGCCGATGGGAAGAAAAAAACGCTCTAGGACTCGATCACAGCCACTTTGTTTCGCTGGCAATAGCTACATATCAATCGCCTCCGCATTGACCGTCCGCCATTCGGTACTCGCCAACGAGGTTCAATAACTCCGTCGATACTCTCCGCGGCATTTTCGATGAAGCCACTGGCGGAGCACAGTGGCGCTCCGCCAGTCACTTTGCTACTGCTTTTTTTGCTTAGAAGGCGTATCTGAGGCCGAAATTGGCCTGTATAAAGTTGTTGTTTGACAGATTTGGGATGACATAAGCAATTTCGCCGAAAATCCCGATATTGGGAGTAAAGCGATATTCGAGTCCGCCGCCGACATGCCCGAGGAATTGGCTGCCACCAGGAAAATCCTCCTGTAACCTACTGAGGACCCGACCTGTGAGAGTGACCCGTTGTGTGGCCGGAGCACCTTCTGTTCTGCTCACGAAAACGGTTCTCTCAACAAACTCACGGTTGCCGTTCCCAGGGCTACCGATGAAGATGCCACCGAAACCCCCGAACGCGTACGGTGCCAGATGAACGTTCGGCCAGTAGGCATCTAACGGCAATCGCAACATGAAGTCTCCCGTAACCACACCCGCTGACACACTGCCTCCGCCTCCTGAAATAGTTGCAGTTTCCCCGTCGGGAAAAGTAAACGTTCTGCTTCGTGGACCGCCACCTCCACTGACATCAAATCCCGCCCCTTGGAACCTGACACCTGCATATTTCCATGGGAACCAATAAGTGAAGTCCATGCCTCCTCCCCAACCGTGCAAGTGGTGACCGCCTGAACCAACGCCTTCGGCATAGGACCCGAACGCTCCAATGTCGAATTCATTGGGTCGGAAGTACTCAGGTGGCGGCGGTGGTGCCGGTGGCGGAACAACTTCCTTAGAGGAAACTTCTGGACCGGCAAGCGCGGTCAACGCTTGCGATAGTGACAAAATTACGGCTAAGACAACTATTTTTTTCATTTGTGTCGATACTCCTTAGTTTGTACTCCTTAGTTTGTACTCCTTAGTTTGTACTCCTTAGTTTGTACTCCTTAGTTTGAACGCCAAGCATTACTTGACTTACCGAGAGATTACAAATCGCAGGAAGAGATTGTCAATACCAGAATTTCGCTCTTCATCTGGCTAAATCCTTTGGTCGAAGAAATGAAGCCTCTTCGCGGGCTTTTCAGGAGCTCCCGAACGCTCCTTTATCGAATTCGTTGGGTCTGTCGAAGAAATGAAGCCTCTTCGCGGGCTCTGCACGGGCTTTTGTGTAACCTATTGATTTTCAAAGAACGATTTCCACTCTTTGCGAGAGGCTTGTCTCTTGAGTTTATGTACTTAGAGTCCTTGCGAGCCGCAAGTTTATTAAACGCCTTATTTTAGTCCTCAATGACTTGTTGCTCGCTATGCGGTGTCTGTCATTTTTTCCTCACCGGGCGGTCTCGCAGAGCAAATCCAAGAGATTCCGTACCGAATTATGATCCTGATCCCACCGACTATTGCACTGTTTGCAGCGGTGCCAAACATCGTGGGCGGCACCCCATTTCTCAATGGACCCGCAGTTGTGGCATTTTTGAGTTGTATTCTTCGCCGACAGTTTCTGGGTGGTTAGCCGCTGTGACAGCATGAGTCGCAGGGACGAGATTCCGACTGCTGTGCGCTGCCATTTAACGAGCTTGTGGGCCTGATCTTTCATTGGATCTTTTGTTGTAACGTGGCGCAGATCGAAGTCTTCGATCCCGCAGATGGAATATTTCCTGGCCAGCTCCGAGACGAACTTGCGATAGATCTCGCGCCGGCCGCGCATAAGTTTATCCTGCAGCCCTTTTTTGTACCGTAACAGGTGAAAATGCTGTTTGCGCCATTTCTCGAGTTCAGGCTGAAGTGTGGGATTCTCCCGGTAAATTTTCAACAGCGCGATCACTAGCCGGCGCGGGTTATCTCCCGGCCAGGCCAGGATGTTCGGTGTGGTTACGGTAGTTGTTTTTTGGGGGTTTTCCGGTTGTTCCGCCTTTTTGCAGAGCTCTGGGTGAGCTGCTTTGATCGCCAGAGCGGTCTGGTTGGTTCCTCGATCAATGATCGATCCCAGAGATTCCGCTTTTCTTTTTCCGTCCAGCCACTGTTTCGGAAGGTAGAGTTCTCTCAGGTCGCCGTC
>JGI26340J50214_10000412_pt1 | contig 15368 bp, 11 predicted proteins | sample BogFormECP12_OM2_FD_50214 | JGI IMG/M metagenome (IMG submission 50214)
CGGCACAAGCTTAGGGCAAGATCACTCCGGCCGGGGCTGGCATCATAGAGGCAAATGAGCCAAAGTCACCTTCCCGCCGCTTCCTGTGACCGTTACCCAGCTGCCGGTCACCCGTTGAGAGATCTGCCACAGCACCGTGGCGTACCGGCCCGGCAGCCTCAGTGAGGTCCTGACTGAGCACTACCGCCGGGCCCATCCCGAAGCGCTCGGCGTCCCTTCCCAGTAGCCTCCGCAGGCTGCCCGCATTACCCCGCAGGTACCGTCACCGGCGTCGATTGCCTCCGGACGACCTTGCGTGAGCCGGGCGGGAGAGCGCCAGCGGTCACCGAGTGTGGCCACCCTTCGTTAGGGACCCGCACATAGAACCGCCGATCTGCGTGGAGATGCCACTCAGGTGATTGTTTCGTAGCGCGCGCAGATGCGGTCGATCTGGCGTACTGGGTGTCTGCAAACCACCCAACAACTCTCACGTTGCCCTCAGTGCATCGGTGGCACAGTGTTGTTGGCAGCGTCATTACTCAGTGCGGGTGGCTGGCGGCTCAGATCCCCTGTGTTGTGAGCCTGGTGATCGTATAGTGACTGCCATGTCGGCCGCTCTGCCCACCCCGGACGCGCCCGACGTGCCGGTAACCTCGGTGGCCGGGGCGATAGCTCGCATGGAGGCCATCGGGGCGGCGCTTCCCGCAGGAGATGGGCTCGCGTGTTTCAACCGCATGTACCTGGACGTCACCAGCCAGGTGAACAGCCAGCTCGGACAGGGCTTTTACGCCGATCCCGCGTTCATGACCCAACTGGACGTGACATTTGCCAACCTGTACTTCGCCGCGGCGGACATGGCGGGTAACCCGGCGGCTGTGCCGCTGGCCTGGCGGCCGCTGGTGGAGCGGCGCGCCGCGGTGGGGATCGAATCGATCCAGTTCGCGCTGGCGGGCATGAATGCCCATATCAACCACGACCTGCCGGTGGCCATGGTCAGTACCTGCGCAGCCCTGGCCACCTCACCGGATGCTGGCCAGCATTTCGCTGACTACCAGAAAGTGGACCAGTTGCTGGACGCCGCTGAGCAGTCCATCCGGCAGTCCTTTGAAACCGCCGCCGAACTGGCCGTTGATCATCATCTGAGCGCGGTGGCCACCTTGACCTGCAACTGGACTATTAACAGCGCCCGGGACCTGGCGTGGAATAACGCCCGGCTGCTGTGGGCAGTGCGCGATGATCCGCTCGCGCGCGGGCTTTTCCTGGACAGCCTGGCCGCCTCGACAGCACTGGCAAGCCGGATGCTGCTGGTGGCGGTCTGAGACCGCCCCGGCGGGAGCACTCCTGATCAACCGGGGACTCTGGCGCCGCCCGTTCCGGGAACCGATGACCTTTCTCCGATATCGAGGGATTGCTGTCAGACTAGGCTGATGTCGCAGGTATTGTGCCCGGTCGTGATCGGCAGGGACGCCGAGCTGGAGGCGGTCGACGCGGCGCTGACGGCCGCTGTTGCCGGGCACGGCGGGTGTGTAGTTATCACCGGGGAGCCGGGGATCGGCAAGTCGCGGCTGGCCCTGGAGACGGCCAGGCGGGCGGCCAGCCGTGGCATCCGGGTCGTTACCAGCCGGGCGGTGCCGCAGTCAGCGACCGCTGCTTACCGGCCGCTAACGGACGCGCTTGTGCAGCTCCTCCGGGACCGGGCCGTTCCCGATGACGCGACGATGGAGCCCTGGCTGCCCGCGCTGAGCGCGCTGCTGCCGGGGATGGCTGGCCGCGCTCCGGCGACTGGAGAGGTCTCACCTGGGATCCGCGGTGAGGCGCTGATCCAGCTTCTTCGGCGCCTCGCGCCGCAGGGCCTAGTCATAGTGCTAGAGGACCTGCACTGGGCAGACCCGGACACCGTGGCCCTGATGGAGTACCTCGGCGAGCACCTTGATGGCGAGTCGTTGCTGTGCGTACTTACCCTGCGCGCCAACCGGCCGTCGGTCGCACTGGAAGTGGCCCGCCGACAGCGGGGCCGGCCCGGCGTACTTCACCTCGGTCTTGACCGGCTCAGCGATGAGGACATGGCGCGCATGGTCCACGCCTGCATCCCGGGAGCAGAGGCGGAACTCCTGCGCCGGGTGCAGGCCTCCGCCGAAGGAGTACCGCTGCTGGTGGAAGATCTGCTGGCATCGCCCGGGCTGCCGGAGTCGTTCACCGAGACGGTCCGCGAGCGCCTGGCCGGGTTCAGCGAACCGCAGCGACCGGTGATCGAGGCCGCTGCCATCCTCGGCCGCCACTTCGACTGGGAACTGCTCCCGGCCGTTAGCGGCCAGACTGCGGCCGTGGTGGCGGAGACGCTCGGGCTCGCTGTCGAGCAGCTGCTGGTGAGCGCCGACGGCACGGCCTTCCGCTTTCGGCACGCGCTGACCCGCGAAGCGGTGCTCGATACCATGCTGCCACCCCGCCAGCGGGCCCTGGCCTCGGCGGCGCTCGCCGTTCTGGACGCCGCACACCCGCGCCTGGAAGGCGGCCTGCGCGAGCTGGCCGTCGAGCTGGCGAACCGTGCCGGGGACCGCCGCCGGGCCGGAACGCTGCTGAGCGAGTCCGGCGGCCAGGCGCTGGCCTGGGGGGCGCTGGCCACCGCGATCGGTACCCTACGGCGTGCCGCTGACCTCCTCGAAGGCACTCCCGAGCGGGAACAGGCGGAACTTCTGCTAGTCGAAGCGCTGGCCCTGGCCGGGCGGGTTGAGGAGGCAGCGGCGGCCGGCGGCCATCTCATCACCCGGCTCGGGACCGAGGCGGCGGAACTCCGGACGGGGGTTCACCTTCGCCTCAGCCAGGCGGCGGTGGGCGCCTCGCGGTGGGAGATGGCCCGTCACCACCTCGGCGCCGCCCGGCGCCTGGCCGGAACTGCCCCACCGGCTGGCGTGCGCGCTCGAATGGGCGTCATCGATGCCGAGGTGGCCTTCGCCGCCGATGACCTCGATGAGGCCCGGCTTTTCGCCGAGGACGTCCTCGCCGCCGAGGGCAGTGCTCCGGATGTCCGCTGTCACGCGCTGGAGCTCATCGGCCGGAGCCACCGGCTGCGTGATCTCAGCGCCGCCCGCGCGGCGTTCGAGGGCGCGCTGGTCACCGCGGAGACCGCCGGCCTGCCGTTGTGGCGGCTGCGCGCCCTGCACGAGCTGGGCACCATCGACCTACTTGATCATGCCGGAGTGGAGCGGTTGTCCGAGGCGCGGCGCGCTGCCGAGCAGATGGGTGCGCTGAGTACCGTGGCGATTCTGGATCTCCAGCTAGCCGCGGGCTTCACCTGCCGCTGGGAACTGGACAAGTGTGAGGCCCACGCGCAGGCCGCCGTCGGCCTCTCCGAGCGGCTCGGCCTGGACCAGGTCCGGGCCAAGGCGCTGGCGGTACTTACCGGCAGCGCCAGCATGCGCGCCGACGCCGGGCAGACAGAGCGCTACGCCGCCCGCGCCATCGCGGCCGCTCCGGACGACCAGATGGTCGAGGGCATCTGCTGGGCCAGCCGGGGAGCAGTGGTTCTGCTCGGTGGCGATGCCGCGGCGGCCGTGGAACCCTACGCCCGGGGGATGGCGATCCTGGCCCGCCTCCCGCATGCCGAACCCGCGGGGCTTCGGGCGCTATGGCCGCTGCTCCTGGCCTCACTTGGTGATCACCGGGCGGCACGGGCGATCGAGGAGGCCCGCCGGCTGGGCGTCGGCGCCATCCGCCACAACCGGAGCCTTATCGGCTATGCCGAGGCGGTTCTGGCCGGGCGAGCCGGGCAGCGGCAGCGGGCCAACGAACTGGCGGCGGGCTGCGACGTTGGCTTCACGAACTGCGAGGCATGGGCTGAGCTGGCGAGGTTCTGCGCCGCCCCCGCTGCTCTCGCCGACGGATGGGGCGACCCGCTTCGCTGGCTGGCCGAGGCCGAGGCAGGATTTGATCGCCGGGACCTGCCCCGCCTGGCCGAGCGCTGCCGCGAACTGCTCAAGGAGTCGCAGCCCAATCCCTGGGTGGCGGCGGGAATCACCGCCAGGGAGGCGGACGTGCTGCGCCTCGTCGCCGGCGGGCTGGCCAACAAGCAGATCGCAGCGCGGCTGCATCTGTCGCCACGGACCGTGGAGAAGCACGTCGAGAGCCTGCTACGCAAGACCGGCGCTCGCTCCCGAACCGGCCTGGTGGCGGCCGCATCACGGGCCGCAGCCCGCGACTCTCAGCGGGCGTTACCTCCCTCGGCCACTACGTAGTCCCGGCTGGCATCTACGTGTTATTCCCGATGTGACGGCAGGCGGTCGGCTTGCATGCTTGCCTGGCAAGCCAGGCCAGCGGAAGGCAACACCGGATGCTCGAAGCTACGAAACTAATGGTGGCAGTCAAGAACATCGAGACGCCCGATGAGCGGCACGCGTTCGAACACGCCTCGCTCAACGTGGTCAACCTGCCCGGCGTCACGATCGCCCGCACTGTGTATCAGCCCGGTTGGAAGTGGTCGACCGACGTCAAGCCGGTCGTCGGCACGGAAGCCTGCCAGGCGGCCCACACCGGCTACATCATCTCCGGCCGGCTCCACGCCCGCATGGACGACGGCCGCGAATACGACTTCGGCCCGGGTGACGCGCACGTGGTGTCGGCCGGTCACGACGCCTGGGTGGAGGGGGACGAGCCGTGCGTCGCGCTTGACCTCGCTTTCACCGGTCGTGCACTAGCCGGGCACGTCGGCCGCTGCCCCTGCGGGGTTGAGTTTCGGGTCGCTAGCGACGACCAGTTCGGCCAGCTTGTCGCCGCCATCCGCGAGCACGCGCGCAGCTCCCACGGGCACGAGCTCACCACCCAGCAGGTGCTCGCCGAGGTGATGGCATGATCGGCTCCGACCTGGAGGGCGCCTACCTGGAAAGCCGGGTGGCGAGCTGGGCCGCCAGCGCCACCAGTGACGACGCAGCTGCCGCGCGTGCGGTGATCGAGGCCTATGGCGACCGGCTGGCGGCGGCCGATGTGGCCGGCGTCGTCAGTCAGTACACCGGCAACGCCGCCGTCATGCAGCCCTAGCTCGAAACCGTCGTAGGGAGTCAGCAGCTTACGGCCACATAGGACGCTGCTTTGGAGAACATGCGCCTGGACTTTACGTTCCGATTCGACGACATCACTGTCAAAGGCGACCTCGGGGCAGTCAGGGTAACAAGCCAGGGGACGATCACGATCCGCGCTACCGGCGAGACGCAACCAGCGCGTCTCCGGCAGCTGTTCGTTCTGGAACGCACGGAGGCCACTGGAAGATCACGCAGTACATGTACCAGCAGTTGCCGGAGCAGTCGAGGGGGCTGCTCCGGCATCTAGCGAGTCCGCCACCCGGATTCGGGCACGTTCCGCATCCGCTTGCGGTCGCCGAGCACGACGCGGCGCCGACGGTCACGTCGATCTACCTGCTCGTACAGGGGCCGTGCAGGTAGACGTCGGCGTGGCTGGAGCCGTCCGTGAGCCTGCTCTTGGGGCGGCCGGCGCTGCTGGCGGTAACGGCTCCCGCCCACCGATGCACTGAGGGCAACGTGAAGGTCGGGCCCGCCATCTGACGAAGCTGCTCAGTCTCTGCGGCGGGTGAGGTTGGGCGGGCCCGGCGAGGATCCCGGAAATGTCGGCGGGTTCCTCTAGCCTGGCCGCTGTGTAGCCTTCGGACACGGTTTCGCCTGCGGGTGGGAGGCCGTCCGCACCATCCGCCCAGACACCCAGAACACGATGTTCTGTCGCGGCGGCGAGTCTCCGCGAGCGATCAAGATCCCTGACCCGATGCCTGCGGTTGGTCCTTCGCTATGGCCTTGCGCGGCCGGCGGGCGGTCGCGCAAGGCCGCCCGGCTGGTAGCTGTACCAGACCGAGACGGCGAGCGTCCGGCCCGCCGTGCCTACCGCCATGCTCAGCACGCCAGCATGTACGCCGGCCAGGAACTCCTCGCGCTCGGCAGTGCCGATGGGAACCCGCATGACGGCTTCTGGCCGGAGCGGTTCCGGATCCGGTGGCCTGCCCGGTGCTGCCTGCGGGCTCAGAAGTGCCCGCCCAGGTGCGCACCACCAGAAAGGGCGGCCAGGATCCGGGCTTACAGAATCGGCGGGCCGCCGCTCAAGGTGATCTGGCTATTCCCCCGGCGTCCCGGCTCCCCGGGCCTATGCTGGGAAGAACAGGCTGGCTCTCAGCAAGTTTGGGGGGATGCCATGCCAGACGACCACGCCGGTGCGGCTGACGACACACGCGAGCTGCGGGCCCGGTTCCCCGGGTGGGGCATTCTGTTTGATCCTCTGGAAAGGGTGTGGGTCGCGGTCCGCGGCAAGCGGACGCTTGTCGCGGCCAGCAGCCCTGAGAAGCTGACCGAGCAGGTGGAGGCGGCGGCCCGGGGCGAGGCAGGGCCGGATGAGGGCGACAAGACCAAGACGTGGCGTGCCCTCCGCAAGCATGGGCGGGGGTTAGCGGCTGCGGCGGGGCGGAATGGCGCCGCCCCGGGTGGGTTTCTGGCTAACGGTAACGATGCGTCAGCGGCCTTGACACTTCAACTACCCGAGCCGCCGTCAGGCGCGCTCATCGCGGCCAGTGGCCTGGCCGTTTAAGGCGCTGCTGAATGCTCGTTCTGTGCCGGCCTGTCAGATGCCGGGAGGCGGTTGGGTTCAGGGCAGTCTGCCGCGCCGGGTGAGCCGGTTCGCGGGCCGGAAACCCCGCTGGGACGCAGCGATCATATGGGTATCCCGCTGGCCTGTGGTGTCGGCAGATGCGCCGGCAAGTCGGTGGCGTCGCGGGTGCGCCGTGGCGTGCCAGTGCCCGCCGTTGCCGCGTATCCAGATCACCGGCCAGAAATAGGGTTCCTCCGGCCCGCGGACCTTGGTTTCGTAGAGCCGGTCCCAGATCTGCGGCGCCAGCGAATGGGCGAGCTCATGGCTGAGAAGGGCGGCTATGAAGGCGGCCGCGCCGGGATCGCCACGGCCCAGTACGCGGGCCGCGGGTTGATGAGGCGTCATCGCCGGAAGGACCTGGCCCCCGGGAGCCAGCCGATTCAGGATGACCATGACCAGGACGCTCCAGTGCGCGCCGATCCGGATGCCTGGCACCCCGGCCCAGCGGAATGGTCTGCTTCATCGTTCCCGCCACCCTTCACGGAGATGCGGCCCGGCTCAGCCGGCCGGCCCGGCCGTAAAGACGACGCTCGCCGCGTGCACCTGGCCGGCCCGGTCAACCCAGCTCAGCCGGGCTGTGTCGCCGGGATGGTAGGCATCCATCACCGGCGGCAGGGACATCCCTGAGGTCACGGCGTGCCCGCCGATCGAGGTGATCACGTCGCCAGGCACCAGGCCGACCCGGGCCGCCGCGGTGCCCGGGGTGGTCCCGGTTACGACGAAGCCGACGATGTCGGGGTGGCCGGGTACCTGGATGCCGAACTGCATGACCTGGACGCCGAGGAAAGCGGTGTGGCCGATGTAGACCGCGGCCGACGCTCTGCCCGCGGCGGCCGCGGCGGCGATCGGGGCGACCTGGCTGACCGGGATCGCGAACGCCCGGGCCACCCCGGAGCCGGTCTGGAACTGCAACACCGCGGTGTTCATGCCGATCACCTGGCCAGCCGGGCCGACCAGCGGCCCGCCCGAATCACCCGGCTGGAGCGGCACGTCAGTCTGGATCAGCTCGGTCAGCTGCTCGGAGACGCCCGCAGCCTCATCGGCCGCGATAATCGACTGGCCCAGAGCGGTGACCGTGCCTGCCGCGGCCGCCAGGGTACCGCCCTGGCCGCCCGCGTTGCCTAGGGCGAGAACCTTCTCCCCGACCGTCACGGCCGATGACGTGCCCAGCGACACCGTCTTGAGCCCGGACGCCCCGGCCAGCTGCAACACGGCGATGTCCTGGCTCTGGTCGTAGCCGGCCACTGCGGCGGTGTAGGTGCGGTGGTTGCCGACGTCGGTGACCGTGACCGAGGTGGCGCCCTCGATCACGTGATTGTTGGTGATCACCCGGCCCGACGGGGTCAGCACCATCCCGGTCCCGGCCGAGACGGCCTGCTGGTAGCCGAGCGTCGCGGTCACGTCGACCAGGCCGGGATCGACCCTGGCGGCCAGCGAGGAACTCGGCCAGTAGGCCGGCGCGGTCGCTGGCTTGGCCGGGCCGCGCACCGCGCTATACACCACGACCGAGACCGGCACCGCAGCAGCGATGACAGCAAGCGTGATGGCGATGGCCAGGACATGGTGCTGCGACCGCCAGGGCGCGGCCGGCTGGCCAGGTGGCGTCCGTGGCCTTCTGGGCTGGCTTGTGTGCGGCTGAACTCGGCCAGCTGGGTTGGCGCGGCGGGCCATTGTGCCGTGGCGGATACGGTTCATGATGGCCTCCTAGTGGCGAGGGCCGGGCGGGGTGGCAGGCCGCCGCGGCTGTTTCCACTGTTGGCGGCGGCAGCGGCGCTCACCACACATGACCGGCCACAGGACTGCCCACAGGAATCCGCCCCTGGCGGATTCCGGTGATCGGCGGGACGCCGGGTGCCGGCCGGGTGCGGCCGCAGCGGCCCGGCTCCAGCCGATTCTGGCCGGGTCTGGTCATGCTGGCAGCGCAGGTGGCGGCCCGTCCCCGTGCTGGCGTGGGCAGCCGGAGATGGCGGCGGCGGGTGGGGGCGGGGTACTGTTGGTGCACGGTCGATTCCGCCCGGCGCGGGCAGCCGCGGCGGAGGGTAGCGAGGGGATGCTGGGGCAATGGCGGAGCCCGGGCTATCTTTCGCCGGGCTGCTGCGGCAGCTGCGGGCCGAGGCCCGGCTGACCCAGGAGGAGCTGGCGGAGGTGGCGGGCCTGTCGGCGCGGGCGGTCAGCGACCTGGAGCGGGGGATCAACCGTACCGCGCACAAGGACACGGCGCTGCTGCTGGCCGGCGCACTGAACCTGGCCGGGCCGGTGCGCGAGCGATTCGTGGCGGCGGCGCGCGGACGCGGGCCAGCCGCCGACGTGCTGGCGGCCAGGGGTAGTGGGCCGGGGGCGTTCGCGGCCGCGGCGACCCGGGCGCTGCCGCATGATATCGCCGCCTTCACTGGCCGCCAGGCCGAGCTTGCGCGGCTGATGGGCGGGATTGACGCGCTGGCTGCGGCCGGTGGGGTGGTGGGCATTCACGCGGTCGGCGGGATGGCCGGGGTCGGCAAGACCACCTTCGCGGTGCACGCGGCGCACCGGCTGGCCGGGGACTTCCCGGACGGGCAGTTCTTCTTGCCGCTGCATGCCCACACCACCGGGCATCGGCCGGTGGACCCGTCTAATGCGCTGGCCAGCTTGCTGCTGACCGCCGGGGTGCCCGCGGCGCAGATCCCGCCCGGCCTGGATGCCCGGGCCGGCCGGTGGCGTGACCAGGTGGCGGACAAGAAGATCCTGCTGCTGCTCGATGACGCGGCCGGCCACGAGCAGGTCCGGCCGCTGCTGCCCGGGAGCGCCGGCAGCTTGGTGCTGGTCACCAGCCGCCGCCGGCTGACCGCGCTGCAGGACGCCATCGTGATCAGCCTGGACACCCTGCCCCCGGGGGAAGCGGCGCAGCTGCTGGCGCGGCTGGCTGGCCGCCCAGACCTGGGCTCAGCAACGGGTCCGGGCCGGGAGATTGCCCGGTTGTGCGGGTACCTGCCGCTGGCGGTCGGGATGCTGGTCAGCCAGCTGCGCCACCATCCCGCCTGGCCGGCCGCCGGGCTGACTGCTGATCTGGCAGGAGCCAAAGACCGGCTTGCCCTGATGCACGCGGAGAACCTGTCGGTCGCCGCAGCGTTCGGCCTGTCCTATGCCGACCTCACCGCGGGCCCGCAGCGGCTGTTCCGCCGGCTTGGCCTGGTCCCGGGCCCCAGCTTCGACGGGTACGCCGCCGCCGCCCTGGACGGCACCGGTCTCGGCGAGGCCGGCCGGCACCTTGGTGAGCTGTATGACCAGCACCTGATTACCGAGACGGCCCCGGGCCGCTACCAGCTGCACGACCTGCTCCGCGAGCACGCCCGGGCGCTGGAGGCAGCCGACGACCCCGCCGAATCAGACGCCGCGGCCGATCGGCTGCTGGATTACTACCTGCACACCGTGCTGGCCGCCGGCCGGCACATTCCCGCCCGGGCTACGGCCTACCGTCGGCGGCCGGATGTCCGCTGGGCCGGCGACGCCCCTGATCTGTCCACGCTCGGCCGGGCGGCCGCCTGGCTGGAAGCCGAGCGCCCGAACCTGGGCGCCGCGGTCGGCTACGCCGCCGGGTCCGGGCGGCATCGGCACGCCACGCAGATCCCCGCCGCGATGGGCGACTTCCTCGCCGCCCGCGGTCATTGGGACCAGGCCGCCACTCTCCATCAGACCGCCCTGACCGCAGCCCGCCAGGCCGGCGACCAGCCTGGCCAGGCCAGCTCGCTCCACGACCTCGGCCGGATGGGAACGTTCACCGGAGATTACACCGCCGCCGCCGCCAGCTTGGCCCAGGCGGTCGCGCTCTACGGTTGTATCGGCGACCGGGTCGGCCAGGCCTACGCCTTGTGCCAACAGGGAACCGTACAACGCTGGACCGGCAACTACTCCGCCGCCATTGCCAGCTATGAGCAGGCGCTGGTACTGGCCCGCGGCTCTGATGACCAACGTGCACAAGCTTGCGCCCTCCAACTCCTCAGCGTCGCGCAGTTCGAGGTCGGCGACTACCTGGCCCCCGCGGCGAATCTGGCCAGCGCGCTGGACCTGTACCGCAGCCTGCGTCACCGGCTCGGCCAGGCCGAAACACTCAGATTCCTCGGCATACTGCTCACGCGGACCGGCGACTACCCGGCCGCCGGCGCCAAGATCCGTCAGGCCCTGGAGATCTTCGGCGACCTGGGCGATCGGCCCTACCAGGCCTGGACCCTCAACGACCTCGGCATGGTGCAGCAGCTGACCGGGGACTACCCGGCCGCCGCTGCCAGCCATCAGCAAGCCCTCGAACTGCTCCGCGAGCTCGGGAAGCCGACCGGCCAGGCCGAAGCACTGAACCGCCTTGGTGAGCTCTCGCTCCGGACCTCGGCCACCGGCCAGGCACGCGACCAGCACATCCGGGCCCTGGCCATCGCCCTCGACCTCGGCGCGTCCCCGGAGGAAGCCCGCGCCCTGGAGGGAATCGGCAACAGCCACCTCCACGACGGCCACCCTGGCCAAGCCGCGGAGTACCTGCGGCAAGCACTCGCGATCTACCAGCGCATCGGCGCCCCCGCCACCCAGCGCGTCCAGGAAACCCTTCACAGACACCGACTGCCATCCACCACCTCCCAACCCCAGCCAGTGGCTCCCGGCAGCGAAGACCACTGACCGCACACACCCGTTACTGCCAATGGCGGTGGACTAGCTGACTGGCGGCTGATGGCGGGTCTTTGTCGTTCGTGTCGCCGTTCACCGAGAGATCAGGCGGTGTCTCGTCGTCAGAGGAGTTGTGAGGTTGCACCGGCGAGAGAGGAGCATTTCAATGCCGAGCCCCGGTAGTTCATTTCGAGATCAGGTCACCAGACCCGGATGCGACGCGGTCGTTCTTCGGGAAGCTGTTCGGCTGGACGTTCCCTGACGGGGGGATTCCCGGTTACAGCTACGTAGACACCGGAGTCGAGGGCGCGATACCCGGTGGCATCAGTCCGCTGCAGGGCGGCGCGCCCTTGGTCACGTTTTTCGTCGGGGTTCAGGATGTCGCCGCTATCCTGGACGCCGCGGTGGCGCAGGGCGGAAGGATCGTCCAGCCGGCGACATCAGTGCCGGGGGTCACCTTCGGGCTGCTGGCCGACCCGCAGGGACAAGTGATCGGACTAGCCTCGGCAGACGGCTGAGGCATCCGGCAGGTCCGCGCCGGGCGGGACACTGACAGGGGGGAGGCTCCGATGCCTGATTCTACTGACATTGCCCTGCTCGCGCGGGCCGCCGCCGGAGACGATGCGGCATTCGCGGAGCTCGTGGAGCCTCTCCGGGGGCCGGTGTTCCGGCACTGCTACCGGATGCTCGGCTCCGGCGCAGACGCCGAGGACGCCACCCAGGACACCCTGGAACGCGCGTGGCGCAAGCTAGCGACCTATGACGGCTCGGGACCGTTCGGCGGCTGGCTCCAGCGCATCGCGACCAACGTCTGCCTCGACGGGCTGCGAGCCAGGCGGACCCGGATCGGCCCGGTGGGCTACGGGCCGTCGGCCGCGCCTGGCGCTATGCCCGGGCCGCCCGACCCGGAGCTGGCCTGGGTAGAGCCGGTTAGCGACTCTGACCTGCGCGTGTCGCAGGACCCGCAGGATGAGGTGGTCCGCCGGGAGGAGATTAGCCTGGCCTTTGTGGCCGCGCTGCAGCTCCTGGCGCCACGTCAGCGCGCCGCGCTTCTGCTGCACGATGTGCTGGGATTCACCCACGCTGAGGTCGCCGAGGTGCTCGAGGTCCGCACCACCGCGGTCAACAGCCTGCTGTCACGGGCCCGCGAGTCTGTCCGTGCCCGCGCTGGCCAGCCGCAGCCCGACAGCACCGAGCCCCGGGTGCAGCAGCTCCTGCAGCGCTATGTCCGGGCCTGGCAGCTCGCGGACATCGATGCATTCGTCCGGCTCGTCGCCGAAGACGTCCGCTTCATCATGCCCCCGCTCACCGCGTGGTTCGACGGCCGGGAGGCCGTGGCGGCGTTCGTGGAGAACGCCATCTTCGCGCCCGCCCGCCCGCACGGGGCGCAGCTGAGGGCCGGCTCCTGCAACGGACAGCCCGCGTTCGCGACCTATGAGCCAGACGGTGAAGGCCACCTTGTCGTCAGCGGCCTCCAGGTCCTGCAGCTCGGCGAGGTGGATGGCCAGCCGCTCATCACTACGCTGATGTCCTATCGCGACCCCGCCCTCGCGATCCGCTGCGGATTGCCGTCCTCGCTTCCCTAGGCTCACCCGCGTCGCCGGCGGTTCGGCAATCCCAGGTTCGAGCTCTGCGAGCCGAGGCCGGAGGCTGACTGGGAAGCCTGTCACGGAGAGTAACTACTCCAGCATGGAAGCCCTCCTAGGTCCTGAGCGGGCCGGTCCCTCGGCCGCCGGCAAGGCGAGCGGCGGGCTCGGTCGCGGCCGCTATGCGGTCTGACGCGGGCAGATGACCGGCTTAGCTGGTGACCCAGGCAAGGATGTGCGGCAACTCTGGTCGTCCATGTGGCTGCTTGGGCCGCGCCCGAACGGTCGTTAGGTGACGGTCGCGCGGTGTCTTAGATGGGTCGGGCCCGGTGCGTTGGCCGCTCGCGGTCCGGATCAGCCAGACGGGCGCGGGCGGTTGCGGCGACGCAGTTCCTTCATTGGCAGCTCTGGGCGCCCACGTCTGTTTAGCCTACGCTTGAAGATGGGTTGACGCGGGAAGGTCGATCGTGGTTTCAGGCGTGCACAAAGGGTCGGCCGGTGTTGCCGGCCTCACGGTCCGCGCGCTGGGGCTGCGGCCGGGTGCAGCTGGTGCCGGGTGGGCCTCCGCGGCGGGCATCACGGCGGTCACTGCCGCCTGTTGTTCAGGCCGGTGGATGCTAGGCGAGGCGCACAGATATCAGGCGCGCGGAATCGGCGATCAGGATCTTACTGGCGTGGCCGCGGGGTTCACGCTGCGTGGCCATCACTCGTTCGGGGCAGCACCAGCAGCTTGCAGTCCTGCTCAAGTGGCTCATCGACAGCCAGCGGTCAGAGGGCGAACACGCCACACCGCGAGACCGCCAGGTCTGGCTATGACGGCTCCGATCCAAATGAAACCGTCCTAACCACGCCAGATCAGATGACCTGGCACCTGGCGTTACTCACCTATCGGCAAACGGCTCGCGGTCCCCGCGTCCGCAGCCGATCCTGGCGACCCCTGCTGGCAAAATGCCCGCCACCCGATGCCCCAGCACGCGCTGCTGTCAGCTCTGTGCCCAGGGGCCTACACCGGAGACCCGATCCACCGTGATGTGAGTGATATATCCGGGCGGTGGGCTGTCCATGGGCGGAAAGCGGACATCGGGACCAAGGTAGCTGCGGGCGAGCCGCTGCAGAAGTTCGGCAGCGCCTCCCTCGGTGATGCGGGCAGTGCCGTAGATGACAAGGTATTCGTTCAGGCCCATGGCGTTGCGCTTGTCGGTTTCGATGGAGACCGCCACCCGGCTGTCGTTGCGGATGTTGCGCACCTTGCGGTGCTCGGGAAGGTGGCCCGCCACGATCTCGTCTCCGTCCAGGCCCACCCACACGACGGTCACCTGGGGACTGCCGTCCGGGTTCAAGGTCACAAGGTGCGCAAGGGCCGGGGACTCCAGCACCGCCCGGGCGCTGTCGGGCAGCGACGTCATGACGCGACGCTAGCAGCAAGCGCCGCCAATCAGCATCGAAGGCTGCCCACAAACACGCGGAAGCGAGCACCACCTCTGCCGCGGCCGCACGATCGCAACGCACCGTCGGACGGNGGTGACCGGCTCGGCTGGTGCCCGCCTCCCCGGTTCTGGTGTGTATCCCCGGAACAAGCCCTCGACGTGACAGGCTCCCTCAGTCATGCGTGGGTGCGGGCGATCTGGGCGCGCCGCTGCCACGGGTACGCAGAATTGGCAAGCGCGACCTTGTGGGCGGAGACTCCANGTATGACAGGCGAACGCAGTGTGGATGTGGCGGCCGCTTCCGGCACGCTGCATGTGGCGCTGCTGGGCGGCTTCAGTGTTCGTGTCGGAAGCTGCGCGGTTCCTGGCTCGTGGCGGCTGCGCAAGTCTAAGACGGTGGTTAAGCTGCTGGCTCTCGCCGGCGGCCACCGGGCTCACCGTGATGTGCTTGCCGGGGTGCTGTGGCCCGGGCTGGACCCTGCCGCTGCGGCGAACAATCTGCACCAGGTTCTGCATGCGGCGCGGCGGGCGCTGGCATCGGATGGTTCGCCTTCAGCTGACGCGCTGTGTCTGCGGGACGACATGGTGATCTTGTGGCCCGACGGTGACCTCATCGTCGATGCGGACGTGTTCGCGGCGGCGGCGCAGCGAGCGCTGCGTTCGGGTGCTGTGGAGGATTATGGGGCGGCCCTGAAGCTCTACGCCGGTGAGCTTTTGCCGGAGGACCGCTACGCCGATTGGGCGGCACCTCATCGTGAACGGCTGGCGGCTTTGCATGAGGCGCTGGCGGCTGGGCTGGCCCGTGCCCTGCTGGAACGCCGAAGCCCGGAAGAGGCGGTCGCTCTGCTTGAGCCTTTGGTCGCAGACCGCCCGCACGATGAACCGCTGCACCGGGTGCTCATGGAGGCGCTGGACCGGGCCGGGCGCCGGTGGGATGCGCTCGACGTCTACGAGCGCCTGTGCCGGGTGCTGGAGGAGGAGTATGCGGCGGCTCCGGAGGCGGCGACGCGGAGTCTTTACCGGCGGATTCTGTCTGGGCAGAGTTCTGCTGGCCCGGCAGTGGTCTGCAATCTCCCGGCTGCGGTGACTAGCTTCATCGGGCGCCGGCGGG
>JGI26340J50214_10000415_pt1 | contig 15253 bp, 21 predicted proteins | sample BogFormECP12_OM2_FD_50214 | JGI IMG/M metagenome (IMG submission 50214)
GTGCTGCCGGTGAACTACAAGTGGTACGACGGGGCGATCGTGTTCCGGACCGCCAGGCACAGCGCGCTGGACGAGGACCTGCAGACCGGGATCGCGGGCGGCGACTACCTGGTGGCGTTCGAGATCGACGACATCGACATGCCCGGGCGCCAGGGCTGGAGCGTGCTGATCCAGGGGCCCGCGCACCACGTCGAATCCGAGGAGGCGCGCGCGAGGGCCAAGGAGGCGGGCGTCGAGCCCTGGGCTCCCGGGGACCGGGAACTGTTCCTGCGCATCGTCCCGAACCGCGTCACCGGCCGCCTCATCAAGCCGATCTAGGGCTCGGNCTGCATCTCGATGCTTCCGCAGGGGCACTCGGCCACGCAGAGGCCGCAGCCCTTGCAGAAGTCGTAGTCGAACTCGTACTGGCCGTCGCCGAGCTTGATCACGGCGTTGTCCGGGCAGACGCCGTCGGCCGGCGCCCGGTAGCGGGCGCCGGCCGACGGCGCTTCCGGGGTCATGCGTGCGTGACGGGGGTGCCGTCGATGATCTCGTGGACGATCTCGGGGTGGCGTCCGATGGTGAGGCCGAACAGCGAGGCCAGCAGGACCAGGCCGCCGAGGGCGAAGGCCACGATCGCGGCGATGTAGGTGATCTGGGAGACCTTCCACTCTCGCGGTGATGCCCGAGGACGGAATAATCGGAGGTGATTTACGTCTCAAGCCTCGGGCGTGAGCCGGTCAGCTCGCCGGGGCCTTAGTCCTTGATGGAGCACGGGGGATCTTGGTCTTGCTGGTCGGCGAACGTGCTGTCGCGGATCTGGGCGATGATGTCGTCGAGGGTGCGCACGGCTTCTTCGAGGTGCGGCCTGGCCGTATCGCGGGGCAGGTCGGCGGCGATCTGCAGGCTAACGCCGACCTGGTAAAGGTGGGTGATGATCGTGTCGAGAAGTTCCCGGCTGCGATGCACCTGTTGGGCGGCGGCTGCGGCGACGTCGACGTCGGCGAGGCTGCGGACTGCGGTCATGTCCCGGACCACGGCCAGGGAGAAACGGCCGGTAGCGGTCTGCACGGGGCTGAGGCTGATCTCGACCGGGAAGGTGGTCCCGTCTTTGCGCAGCCCGGTCAGTAGGACCCCGGTGCCCACCGGCCGGGCCCGGGCGGCCTGCAGGTGGGCGGGAATCAGGCGTTCCAGCGGCTGCCCGGTCAGTTCGGTGGGCCGGTAGCCGAACATCTCCTCCAGCCGCCGGCTGGCCAGCACGAGCGTGCCTTCGCGGTCGGCCAGCGCCACCCCGTCGTTGAACGCTTCGATCATGTTCCACAGCACGCCCGGGGTCATGACCGCTGCGGATCCGGGGCGGCCCTGGGCCGGCGTCAATCCGCGTCCGCGCTGGGAGGCGCCGGCCGTCCGCCTGCGCCGGCTGCCCGGGGTCGCGTCCGCCGTCGTGAGCACGCCGCTCGCGGCTGGAGACCGCGCGGCCAAGGCTGCCTCGACGGAAGGGTAGACAGACACCAGGCGGCCGACGCCCGTCATGCCCAGCATCCGCAGGACGACTGCGCTGGTGACGACCAGCCGCAGCTCCGTGCGGCTGACCACGGCGCGCTGGTAAGCTCGCGCCACGGCCTCGGCGCCCGCGTGATCGCAGGAGAGCGTGGCGGTCATGTCCACGATCAGTGCCTCAGCGCCTCGGTTGATGACCGACAGCAACTCCTCGCGGATCCGCCCGGCATTGGACACGTCGATATCCTCCGGCAGCGCCACCAAGGCTTGCTGCCCAGTCCACCGCACCGGGTAGACGTTGTCAGGAGCCATAACCATCCATATATTCCCGGCATTTAATTGATGACTTAACCATTGCGCGCGTGAAGGACAGCTGGACACATGTGAATGCTCGGGTCCGAACTGGCCACAACTGTCCGGGCCACCGCGGTCTGGAACAGCACGGCCCCTGCGCCCTTTCTCTGGCCCTGCGCAGGTTGTTTGCGTATACCCATCGGATTTCGACCCTACGCTTCCGCCTGCTGGCCTGGAAAGCCAGCCGAGGCTTTAAAACTTCCGGGACCGAACAAAGCGGCTCAGGCTAGGGGGCCGCCGACCGGCAGACACCCCGGCGGTGTGGGACCTTAGGCCTTAGGACCAGTGAAGTGCGCCTCTGCTGACCCGGCCCCGGCCGGGGGACCCTTAGGGCATGGACACATCGTTTCCGCGTCAGGCCGGCAAGGACCCGTCCGACTATGGTCAGCGGCCCGATCAGCGCGTCACCGACCCTGCCTGCTGTTGTCCGGCCACGCCAGTGGTGCGGGTCGTGATGCCACCGACCGCGGCCCGGCCGCATCCGACCGACCTGCTGCTCTGCGGTCACCATTACCGCGTGTCCCGGCAGAGGCTGGCCGCCCTGAACGCCACCGTGCAGAAGCTCCCGGGAGTATCTGGTGACGCGGTCGCCCTGTTTGGGGATGTACCGAGTTCTCCGGAGCCGGTCAGATGATGCGCCGACGATAGATCGGTTGAGGGTGACGGTGCGGACCCCTGCAAATAGGGCACACCCTAAGACCAGCGGGGCACAGCCTTAACGTGGGTGGCCCCAGGCTCTCGCCGGGTCGGCGAGATGTGAGAATGGCGAGATCAAGCGCGATCCGGCGGCAATGCAGTCTGATATCGGTCCGGCTCCTCGTTCCCGGTCAGGCTGTCTTGACAGGCTTGGTTGCCTTCGCTCCGCCGAGCTTGTTCACGACGTCGACCACTCCGTCGATATCCCAGATGAGCCGGAGCGCGAGCGGAATTAGGTCCCGCTCCTGGCCCGGTTCGGGCCGCATCGTCCCGGCGAGGGTCACCACACCATGGCGCACCGTCACGATGACGTCCTTGGGGTCGGCGAGCGGGAGCTCGCCCAGGACCTGCCGGGCATCGTGGACGATGTCGGCATCCGGGCGCAGGAAGACGCTCAGCAGGTCACGACGGCTCACGACGCCGACCAGCTGGCCGTCCTCGTCGATTACCGGCAGCCTCCTGACGTGGTGCGTGTTCATCAGCCGCGCCGCGGCCGGGATGGTCGCGTCGGGACCGATGGTGATGGCCGGCGCCTTCATCAGGGCACCGGCGGTCAGGCTCACATGCGGCTGCTTGCGGAGCCACCAGCGGCGGCCGATCGCGCTAGCCATCCGGGCCTGCCGGGCCGTCTCGTCCTCCGCGGCGAGCAGATCGGCCTCGGAGACCACGCCAGCCACCTGCCGGCCCATCATCAGCACCGGCACACCGCTGATCCTGTGCTCGGTCAGCAGGCGGTCGATGTCCTGGTACGGGGTGATCCGGTCCACGGTCACCACCGAGGTGGTCATCACATCGCTGACCTTGCGGGCCCACCGGCGATGCCGGGTTCCCTCACCGTGGTGGGGCGGACTGGTCCGGGCGGGATGCGGCGCCTGCTCGTGCAGATGCTCCTCCACCGTATCCAGCGCCCGGGTCACGTCGGAGCGGGTGGCTCGGCCGTGCAGGGATTCGTAGTATGCGGCACCGAGGTGGCGGAGCGAGGCATCGAGGTGCATATCTTTGCGCGCCATCATGCTCACTTCCTTCTCTTACCTGACTGCTCTATTTACCTGTTACCTGTTCACCTCCGGCGGGCGCCCGCAGGGGTGTCCGCGCGGTCTGTGCCGTCTACGGTCCGGTGCGGCCGCGCGCACAACCAGGGGCCGACCTCCCGGCGTGCCGGGACCTTCGCCCCCGTATTCCCGGCCAAAGGGCCGATGGTCCCGCAGTTAGGTGCCCATTGGCGCTAGCCCCCCGGGCGGCCGGCTGCGGAAGCTGCGGAGGGAAAGCATCCATGAGGAGGAAGCAATATGACTACCAGGGTGGGCATCAACGGCTTCGGCCGCATCGGGCGCGTGTTCACGCGTCTCGCGCTGGAGCGCACCGACCTGGAGGTGGTGGCGGTCAACGACATCACCGACGCAGGCACGCTGGCACACCTGCTGGCGTTCGACTCCACCTACGGCCGCCTGGGCCGCACCGTGGAGCACACGTCGGACTCGATCGTCGTCGGCGGCACCCCGATCGCGGTCTTGTCCGAGCGCGACCCGGCCGCGATCGACTGGGCGAAGCTCGGCGCCGACGTCGTCATCGAGTCGACCGGCAAGTTCCGCACCCGTGACGCCGCGGCGCTGCACCTCAAGGGCGGCGCGCGGAAGGTGCTGATCTCGGCGCCCGGCGGCAAGGGCGTCGACCTCACGGTCGTGCTCGGGGTCAATGACGCCGACTACGACCCAGCGCGGCATGACGTGATCTCGAACGCGTCCTGCACGACCAACTGCGTGGCCCCGATGGTCAAGGTGCTGAATGACGCGTTCGGCCTGGTGCAGGGCTTCATGACCACGGTACACGCCTACACCGGGGACCAGATGCTGCTGGACGGGCCGCACAAGGACCTGCGCCGCGCGCGGTCGGCGGCGGTCAACATCGTGCCGACCACGACCGGCGCGGCCCGCGCGACCGGGCTGGTGATCCCCGCCGTGGCCGGGAAGCTGGACGGTGTGGCGCTCCGGGTTCCGGTCGAGGATGGCTCGCTCACCGACCTCGCGGTCGTCCTGGACCGGGAGGTCACCGCCGACGAGGTCAACGAGGCCTTCGCCGCCGCGGCGGCTGGCCCGATGCAGGGCATCCTGCGGTACAGCACCGATCCCATCGTCTCTCGCGACGTCATCGGCGACTCCGCGTCGTGCGTGTTCGACTCGCCGCTGACCCAGGCCTCCGGGACGCTGGCCAAGGTGTTCGGCTGGTATGACAACGAGTGGGGCTACACCTGCCGGCTGGCTGACCTGACCGCTCTGGTCGGCGGGCGGCTGTAGTAGGGGCCCTGTCTCCATAATCGCGAAGGCTTTACCCCCGCGGGTGGGGGTAAAGCCTTCGCGGTCTTCGGGTAAGCGAGGTCAGCGGATCTCGATGCGGCGGCCGGTGATCTGGCTGGGGACGATGCGCACGTAGACCTCGCGCTCACCTCCGGGCCACGGCCAGATCACGACGTCCTCCTGCAGGCGGTGCAGTTCGGCCGGGTGCGTGACGCGGTGGGCCGGCCCGCGCACCAGCACGCTCCAGCCCTGGCAGAGCGCCTCGTCGATGTGATCGACCTCGAGCGCGACCTTCTCGTCGGCGTGACCGTCGATGATCGAGCCCTCGGCCGTCCTGATCACGATGGTGTCCGCCAGCACGGCGAAATTGACCGGCACCACGACCGGGCCCGAGAGCGTCCCGAACGCGATCCGCCCGACACCGCCGGGCGCGATCAGCTGGCGGCACTCGTTCGGCATGAGCTTGCTGATGATCCGCAGGTCGGCCGGGCGGCGATGGCCGGGCTGGACGTCCGCGCCAGCGCCGAGCAGGACGGCCGGAGTCGTCTGCAGGGCGGCGGCAAGCTGCCTGAGCGCGGCCGGGGTCGGCCGGGCCGGGTACCTCTCCAGGTATTCCAGGTACCGCAGGCTCATCCGGGCGCGCACCGCCACCTGCGCCGTGCTCAGCCGCAGTTCCGCGCGCCGCTGCGCGATCCGCTTGCTCAGGTCACCGGGGTCCGGCGGCGACGGCCATCCCCATGCCTCGTGCTGCTCATCAGGGCGGGATATGTAATTAACGGTCATCGGATCGCGGCGCCGCCGGCCCGGTCAGGCCGGACGGCGAACGCCGCTTCACCTCCTCGGCTGTGTCACCTGTGACGGGAGCCTTCGCCCCTCCTACCACCCACCCTCATCAGGGCGAAGCCCGGCGGGGAGTGGCCTCCGCCACGTACGGCCGGGACGTTCGTCCATCACGCGAGGCCACGCTCCGGCTCGGGCCATGGTCCCGCGCAGCCAGGACTTCCGGCACTGGCCGCATGACGATGGCGGTACCAGGCTGAGGCTTTCTCAGTCCTCTAGCCGGGCGGTGATATCCATGATCGAAGTCACAGCGGAGGCCCTGGCTGCTCATCCGTTCCTGCACGGCATATCCCGTGACCACTTGGCGGTGCTGGCGGAGACCGCCTCGGACGTCACCTTCCCGGCCAAAGAGCGGCTCTTCGAAGACGGCGGCAGCGCCACCCGCTTCTGGCTGCTCCAGTCCGGTCACGTGACCCTGGACCTGCATGTGCCAGGGCAGGGCCGGATGACGATCGACACCATCGGCATGGGCGAGTTGCTCGGCTGGTCGTGGCTGTTCCCGCCCTACCGGTGGGCCTTCGGGGCCGTGGCCGCGGGCCCGGTCGAGGCCTTCGAATTCGACGGGCGAATGGTACGAGCCCGCTGCGCCGACGATCCCGCGCTCGGTTACGAGGTCACCCAGCGGCTCGCGCACGTGGTCGCGAAGCGCCTGCAGGCGACCAGGGTCAGGCTGATCACGGCGTCCAGCCAGTCACCAATCTCGCGTTGACCAGCCGGCAGGGTCCTAGGTCCCGTGATCTGGTGTCCGATGCCTCATGCCGGACGGCGTCCTCGCCAGCCACGCTAGGGGGCGATCAGACGTGGAGGAGGCCCGGTCATGGCAACCAAACCAGTGGTAGTGGGGGTGGACGGATCGGAAGAGTCGCTGCGGGCCGTCGAGTGGGCGGCCCTCGAGGCCAAACGGCATTCCTCGCCGCTCCGGATTGTGTCGGCACCCGCGCTGGTGCCGCGGATGCACGCCTACAACGCCTCGCCGGCGGCGATCGCCAATGCTCTGCGCGGGATAGCCGCGCGTGCGCTCGACGCGGCCATCACCCGGTGCGACGAAGTAGCCCAGGGCCTGCCCGTCACGACCGGCCTGCTGTCCGGGCCGCCGGCCCTAGCCCTGGCGGACTGCGGCGCAGAGGCGTCCATGCTCGTCGTGGGGGCGCGGGGGGCAGGCGGCTTCGCAGCGATGGTGCTCGGCTCGGTGAGCAGGTACGTCGCCACCCGCGCCCCGTGCCCGGTCGTCGTGGTCCGGGAGGAGAGCATGGCCGTGCACCGCGAGATCGCGGTGGGCATCCGCGATCCGCATGACACCAACCACACGCTGGCGTTCGCGTTCGAAGAAGCAGCGCTGCGCGGCGCGGACCTGGTCGCCGTCCACACCTGGTTCTGGTTCCCGTCCGCGCTGCACCTTGGGGCCGCGGAGTTGCGGCCGACCGACCCGGACCGGGTCGCGGCGGAGGCCGCCAGCAGCCTGGCGGCCGCGCTGGGCGGGTGGCGCGACAAGTACCCGGGCGTGCAGGTCCGTCACGACATCATCCACGGGCATCCCGCCCGGGTGCTCGCCAGCTACTCGGCCCGCGCCGACCTCGTAGTGCTCGGCAGGCACGGTCATCCCGCCGACGCGGGCCCCGGCATCGGCTCCATCCAGCACGCGGTCCTCAACCACGCCCATGGCCCCGTCGCTGTCGTCCCCGCAAGCGACTAGGAGGAAATCTTCATGAAGACCATCGATGACTTCGAGGTTGCCGACCTGCGCGTCCTGGTGCGCGCCGACCTCAACGTGCCGCTCGACGGCGGTCGCGTCGCGGACGACGGCCGGATCAGGGCCAGCCTGCCGACCCTGACCGCGCTGATGACCCGCGGCGCCAAGGTGATCGTCTGCGCTCATCTCGGCCGTCCCGGCGGCAAGCCGGATCCCAGGTACTCGCTGGCGCCGGTCGCGGCTCGGCTCGGCGAGCTGCTCGGCGACCGGGTGGAACTCGCCACGGACCTGCCCGCCGCGACCGTTGCGATCGCCGGGCTCCGCCCAGGCGGCCTGATCATGCTGGAGAACCTGCGGTTCAACGCCGCGGAGACGAGCAAGGACGATGTGCAGCGTGGCCTGTTCGCCGACCAGCTCGCTGAGCTGGCCGACCTGTACGTCGGGGATGGCTTCGGCGCGGTGCACAGGAAGCACGCCAGCGTCTACGACGTCGCCTTGCGGCTGCCGCATGCCGCCGGCTACCTGGTCCAGGCCGAGGTCGCCGCGCTCAGCCGTCTGACCGCGGACATCCAGCGACCGTACGTGGTGGTGCTCGGCGGCGCCAAGGTGGCGGACAAGTTCGACGCGATCGGCAGCCTGATCACCGTGGCCGACCGGATCCTCATCGGCGGGGCCATGGCCTTCCCCTTCCTCGCCGCGCGCGGCGCCAAGGTCGGCACCTCCCTGCTCGCGGCCGATCAGGTGGACGCCGCCGGAGGCTACCTGGACCAGGCGGCACCGGGCCAGATCGAGCTGCCGTCCGATGTCATCGCGGCAGCCGAACGCGCCGCCGACACACCGCATCAGGTGGTGTTCGCCGACGCGATCCCGGCCGACCAGATGGGCCTGGACATCGGCCCCGAATCGGCCGCCCGGTTCGTGGCCAGCATCGCCGAAGCCAGGACAATCTTCTGGAACGGCCCGATGGGCGTATTCGAACTGGCGCCGTACGCCGGAGGCACCCTGGCCGTTGCCCAGGCGATAACCCGCAACGACGCGTTCACGGTCGTAGGCGGCGGTGACACCGGCGCGGCCATCCGCGCTCTCGGCTTTGCCGACGACACGTTCGGCTACGTCTCCACCGGCGGCGGCGCCAGTCTGGAGTTCATCGAGGGCAAGACCCTGCCCGGCCTGGCCGTGCTGGAAGATTCATGAGCGGCGGACCGTTCCGCCTAGTCGTGCTGCGTCACGGACAAAGCGAATGGAATGCCGCCGGAATCTTCACCGGCTGGCAGAACGCCTGCCTGACCGCCACAGGCGAGGAGGAAGCCGCCCGCGCCGGGACGCTGCTGGCCGAGCACGGGGTCTCCGCCGCCTTCGCGCACACCTCCCTGCAGCGGCGGACGATCCGGACCGCCGATCTCGCCCTAGCCGCCGCCGACCGCGACTGGATCCCGGTTCGCCGGTCCTGGCGGCTCAACGGGCGGCACTACGGGGCGCTGCAGGGCCGGAAAAAGGCCCAGGTGCGTGCCGAATACGGCGAGCAGCAGTTCATGAGTTGGCGCCGGTCCTACGACGCCACGCCGCCGCCGCTCAGCGCGGCGGCTGAGCGCTCTCAGCTCAGCGACCCCCGCTACGAAATGCTCCCGCCCGAGGCCCGGCCGCGCGCGGAATCCCTCCGGGAGGTTTCCGCGCGGCTGCTGCCGTACTGGTACGACGCGATCGTGCCCGACTTGCTGGCCGGCGGATGCGTGCTCGTCGTCTCNCACGGCAACACGCTGCGGGCCCTGGTCAAGCACCTCGACTCCGTACCGGACGACCAGGTCGCGGGCCTAGACATCCCCACCGGCATCCCGCTGGTCTACGAGCTCGGATCGGATATGCGCCCGGACGCCCTGGGCGGTCAGTACCTCGACCCGCATGCCGCCAGGGACGCGATCGAAGCGATCAGGGCCAGCTAGGGAGGATCAGATGAACAGCAGACCGAACGATGAGGCTCCGCGCATCGTGGTCGGGGTGGACGGTTTCGAGGCGTCCAAGGCCGCGCTGCGGTGGGCGATCCACCAGGCCAAGCTGACCGGTGCGGTAGTGGAGGCGCTGACGACATGGCAGATCCCGGCCGGCAGCGGGCTGGTCCCGGCGACCGACATGCCCGACTACCAGGACGACGCCCGGATGGTCCTCACCGAGGCGATCACCGAGATGTGCATGATCGATACCGATGTGGAGGTCCGCCCGCGCGTGGTGGAGGGCCGGGCCGCGCAGGTACTGGTGGATGCCGCTGAAGGGGCGGAGCTGCTCGTGGTGGGCAACCGGGGGCACGGCGGGCTGGCCGAGGCGCTGCTCGGATCGGTCAGTCAGTACTGCGTGCATCACGCGTCGTGCCCGGTCGTCATCATGCGCGGCAAGCAGGAGTCCGGCCAGGCTGACCACTCCCATGACTGAGTGTCATGTCTTATTTGAGTTCTAGTCATTGGACGCATGGTTCTTGGCCGACGAGACTAGAACCGAGTCTCGATAACCAACGTCCGAGAGGATTAGCATGCCCGACCACGCGCCGGCGCCCGCCGGACGACGGATTGCCCTGATCGCTCACGACAACAAGAAGCGGGACATGCTCGAGTGGGCCGAGTACAACCTGGACCTGCTGGCCGGTCACGAGCTGTTCGCGACGGCCACGACCGGTCACCTCCTGCAGCAGCTCGGGCTACCGGTCACCTGCTTCCGGAGCGGCCCCTACGGTGGCGACCAGCAAATCGGCGCCCGCATCGCCGAGGGCGAGATCGACCTGCTGGTGTTCCTCTGGGATCCGCTCGAGCCACATCCACATGACCCGGACGTCAAGGCGCTGCTCCGCGTCGCGGTGGTCTGCAATATCCCGGTGGCCTGCAACCGGGCCACCGCAGACTTCATGATCTCCTCGCCGTTGATGAGCCGCAGCCACCAGCAGTGGGACCCGGCGCCCGGCCAGGCGCGCCACAATCAGGGCGCCGCGCTCACCGTGGCGCGGGCCAGCTTAGGGGCGCAGCAGCTCGGTACGGTACTGCGGGGCAAGGGCCTGGGATTTTGCGATGAACGCGGCCTGGGCAGCCTCGTCGAGCGGTGGAGGTGACTCGGTCCGGGTGGCAACGGGCTCGCCGACGGCGAGGAAGAAGTTCTCCTGCCCAGCCGGCGAGCACAGGCACAGGAGCCGCGCTGGCCGTCCGGAAGCGTTGGTGAAGGCATGCGGGGCGTTAGCCGGCACGTTGACGGTCTCGCCGGCCCGGGCGACCAGGCGCTCACCGCGGAAGGTGAGCTCTACCTCACCTTCTAGCACGGTGAACATTTCCTCGAAGTCATGGCGGTGCGGAGGGGGACCGCCGCCGGGTGGGACGTGCATGTCGATGAGGGTGTACCGGCCGGCGGTGTCATCACCGGTCAGCAGGATCGTGTAGGTGTCACCGACCACTCCCAGGTGCGGAAGCGCGTTGTCCTCGTCCGGCCGGGCGAGGGCCAGATGTCGCCGCGGGTCGTCGGGCGGGATTGCCGGGCTGTCGGTCAATGCGCTTCTCCCTTGCGGGTCAGGTGGCTAGGACGAGCCGGATGTTGAAGTCCGGCGTGCGGAGCGCCTGCACGAAGGCCGCGAACATGAGGAAGTAGTGCTCGGGTCCGCGGGCGGACGCGAGCCGCATGACTGTCCTCCGAGTCGTAAGACGAAACCGAAATATTTCGTCCGTATCAGCTATTCTAGGGCGCGGACCGACATCATTGTGTTCAGCGCGCTCATCACTCAGCCGCTGCCACACGGCCCCGACTGGCCGCTGATCGCCGGGCGTCAGCTCGCGATCTTCGTGAACGGGCTCACCGGGAGCGGCCCGAACGATATCCCCGGACCCCCGGTGACGCGCCAGGACATCGAGGCCACCTTCACAGGGGAGTCCCAGTTATCTGACGATCAGGACCGGGCGGTCGGTGAGGTGGATTACCTTGTGGGCCGTGCTGCCGAGGATAAAACCGGCCAAGTCACTGCGGCCGCGAGCCCCCATCCCTGCGGCTTGGAGTTCCTTGGCGAAGAACATTCTCTTCCCAAGCCATCCTCGCGCCGCGCCATGCTGGTGACCAGGGACGAATAGATGACCGGCAAGCGACCTTCGTTATATCGCGGCACGATCCCGGTCGCCGGTCCGGACACGCAGGACGCTGTCCAGCGTGCTCACCCAGATCTTCCCGTCACCGATCGTGTCGGTCCGGGCGTGCTTGGCGAGGGTCTCGACCAGGGCGTCCGCGCCGTCATCGGGGACCACTAGATCCAGCCGAACCTTCGGCAGCAGCGCCCCCTTGCGGGCGCTGGGCAGGCCGAGGTCGATGTCGGCACCGTGGGCAGGCTGACCGAATTGCCGACCGAACCCACGGACCTCGCTCACGGTCAATCCGTGCACCCGGCTATCGATCAAGGCCTCGATCAGCTCATCCAGCTTCTCGGGCCTGATAATGGCCGTAATCAGCTTCATGCCATCCCACCTCCCGCTTCAGTTACTTGTCTTCTGCTCCGGTCTTCTGCTCCGGCGCGGTAAATTCGTCCGGCCCTACATGCTGCGCATTTGGCGGAACTTGCGGATGTCGTCCTTGCCTGCCAGCAGCGCCAGACCTGTGATCGCCAGAACCGCGCAGGCGCCCACCCTCAGTGTCGTTCCCACGATGTGCTTCATTTTCTGAGCCCTTCTCCTGCGCCGGGCGCGACCTTCTCGGCCCGGATCGCCGAACATCTGCCGCTCCTCGACGGCATCGATGCCTGCGCTGAATGTCGCATTTTGCCGTCTGGGCTGGCTAGGGCCGAAAGCCGGCTCCGAAAGGACCTGGGTCCCGTCCGTGTCCCCTAAACGGACCACCGTCGGCCATCACGCGGCCTCAGGACCAAGGACCCGCGAACCGATAACCAACGCCCATGCCCACGGCCGGCCCCGCGGTCCGATGGTGGAGGGAAGGACAAAGGCATTTATCCCGAACGGACCTGGCTCATGGCTATCGAGACCGCGATTGAAGTCCCCCGGCTGATCAGCATCGATGGGCTCGGTGACCTCTTCGAGGCGCTTGTGGCCGGCGGCTACCGGGTGATCGGGCCGGCGGTCCAGGACGATGCCATCGTGCTCAGGGAGCTGTCGTCGGCGGCGGAGCTGCCGTCCGGCTGGGGCGTCCGGCTGGAGCCGGGCGGGTACCAGCTGCGCCGCCGTGATGACCCCGCGGCCTTCGGGCACGCGGCCGGGCCGCAGAGCTGGAAGCGGTTCCTGCACCCGCCGCGGGAAAAGCTGTGGTCGGCCACGCGCACCGCGGCGGGCTTCGAGGTTTCCGAGAACGATGACGAGCCGCCACGGTACGCCTTCCTCGGCGTCCGGCCGTGTGACCTGCGGGCGATCACCATCCAGGACCGGGTGGTCGGCCAGCCCGGCTCGCGGTACGAACAGCGGCGGGCCGGGGCGTTCATCGTCGCGATGAACTGCACCGAGCCGGGCGAGACGTGCTTCTGCGCGTCCATGGGCACCGGCCCGGGCGTGGACCCGGGAGCAGCAGGCAGAACCACCGCCTATGACCTGGCGCTGACCGAGCTTGTCGACGAACGCGGACACCGGTTCCTCGTCGATGTCGGCTCCCCCCGCGGCGCGGACATCATGGCGCAGGTACCCAGCGAGGCGGCCGGCGACGACGTGCGGCGGGCGCGGTCGGCGGTCGAGGCGGCGGCGGACCACATGGGCCGCCACCTGGAGGCCGACGGACTGCGGGACCTGATGGCCGCCAGTCACGGCGCCGCACGCTGGGACGACGTCGCCGCGCGGTGCCTGACGTGCGGTAACTGCACCATGGCCTGCCCGACGTGCTTCTGCACCTCGATCGAGGAGGTCACCGACCTGACCGGCGAGCACGCCGAGCGCTGGGAGCGCTGGGATTCCTGCTTCGACCTGGACTTCTCCTACCTGCACGGCGGCAGCGTCCGGCCGTCGGCGAAGAGCAGGTACCGGCAGTGGCTCACCCACAAGCTCGGCACCTGGCACGACCAGTTCGGGTCGTCCGGCTGCGTCGGGTGCGGCCGGTGCATCGTCTGGTGCCCGGTCGGCATCGACCTGACCGAGGAATGCAAGGCCCTGCAAGCGGAGCGGGGCCCAGTAGAGGGCCCGGTGGTGGGCAGCGCAGCGGAGGAGGAATCATGACCTCGGTCCAGGAGCATGCGATCACGCCGACGGCCCCGGTGCCGCCGATGCGGCCGTCCCGCTACCTGGTGGCGGCGCGCATTGAGGAGACCTACGACACGGTCACGCTGCTGCTGCGCCCGGTGGACGACCCGATCCAGGTGCCCCGGCCCGGCCAGTTCACCATGCTCTACGCGTTCGGCGTGGGCGAGGTCCCGGTCTCGGTCAGCGGCATCGGCGACCCGCCCGGCCAGGTGCTCGTGCAGACGATCCGCGCGGTCGGGGCGGTGACGCGCGCCCTGTGCGCCGCGACGCCCGGTGACATGATCGGAGTACGCGGGCCGTTCGGCACCGACTGGGGGGTGAGCGGCGCGGCCGGCCGGGACATGCTGATCGTGGCGGGCGGCATCGGGCTCGCGCCGCTGCGGCCGGTGCTGCTGGCCGCGCTGGCCGGCCGGGCCCGGGGCCGGGTGGTGCTGCTCGCCGGCGCGCGGTCGCCCGCGGACCTGGTGTTCACCCGCGAGCTCGAGGCCTGGCGCAGGCGCGGCGCCGACGTGCGGGTCACGGTGGACCACGGCGACGCCGGCTGGGATGGCCGGGTCGGCCTGGTGACCGGGCTCATCCATGACGCGATCGCCGACCCCGCGGCGACGACGGCGTTTGTGTGCGGACCGGAAATCATGATGCGGCTGTCCGCCCAGGCGCTGCTGGACGCCGGTATCCCGGCCCGGGACATCCGGGTTTCCCTGGAGCGGAACATGCGCTGCGGCGTGGCCCTGTGCGGCCATTGCCAGCTCGGGCCGCTCCTGGTGTGCCGTGACGGCCCGGTCGTCAGCTACGCCGAGGCCGCCCCCCTGCTGGCGATAAGGGAGCTGTGATGACAGTGCTAGCCAAGACCGGGCCGGTGCGCAAGCCCACGCTGGCCGTGTGGAAGCTGGCGTCCTGCGACGGCTGCCAGCTCACCCTGCTCGACTGCGAGGACGAGCTGCTCGCGGTGGCCGGGGCCGTCGAGATCGCGCACTTCACCGAGGCCTCAAGCGCGGTGCTGGACGGGCCGTACGACGTGTCCCTGGTGGAGGGTTCGGTGACCACCGAGCGGGATGCCCGCCGGATCGCCGAGATCCGGGCGGCGTCCCGGCTGCTGGTCTGCATCGGGGCCTGCGCCACCAGCGGCGGGATCCAGGCCCTGCGCAACTTCGCCGACGTGGCGGAGTTCACCTCGGTGGTGTACGCGCACCCCCAGTACATCTCCACCCTGGCCACCTCGACGCCGGTGTCCGATCACGTCACGGTCGACTTCGAGCTGCGCGGCTGCCCGATCGACAAGCGACAGCTCCTCGAGCTGCTGACCGCCCTGCTGGCCGGCCGCAAACCCCAGATTCCCGCGCACAGCGTCTGCTACGAGTGCAAGCTGCGCGGCACGTCGTGCGTGATGGTGGCGCACGGGACGCCCTGCCTGGGACCCATCACGCAGGCCGGCTGCGGCGCCATCTGCCCCGCCTTCGGCCGCGGCTGCTACGGCTGTTTCGGCCCGGTGGCCGCGCCGAACCTCACCGCCCTGACCGCGCAGCTGCGGCATCTCGGCATGACCGGGGACGACGTGGACCGGGTGCTGGCCACGTTCAACGCCGCGTCTCCCGCCCTCGCCCCGGCCCGCCGCTCGACTTAGAGGTGAGATCAATGGAAGGTTCGGTCCGGTCGCCCGGATCCGGGGAAGTCGGCCAGGAGCAGCTTCCGCTGGCTTACGGGGCGGCGCTGCG
>JGI26340J50214_10000420_pt1 | contig 15228 bp, 12 predicted proteins | sample BogFormECP12_OM2_FD_50214 | JGI IMG/M metagenome (IMG submission 50214)
GGCTGCGGCTACGGCATCGCTAGAGTTTTATGAATTCAATCGAGACTACGGTTTCCACGAAACTAGCCCAGCTTGGCGTTTCGGATGCACAGAAGCTTGCGCCCCTGTTTGCAGACGTGCGCGCGTGCTTTGATGCGGAAGTTTCCTTGGCGACGGACGAATCGTCGTGGAGGCTCTTTCGTGACACGTGGCTGGGACGCAAATCCGGCGTGCTGGCTCTCATCACCGATAATTGGTTGAAGCCCGCTGCGCCGGAACTGAAACGGAGCGTGGGAGCTGCGCTCAACGAATTGCGCGCACACGTTGAAGCGAAAATTGAAGAGCGCCGGGTGGCCATCGAATCTAGCGCGGCTGAATCGGCGGCCGTTCGCGACGCGGTGGACCTTTCTCTGCCCGGAGTTGTGCGGCCAATCGGTTCGCGGCATTTGATTCGCCAGGTGTTCCAGGAAATTGAAGACATTTTTGTGTCCATTGGTTTTTCCGTCGTGGAAGGGCCGGAGATTGAGACGCCTTATTATAATTTCGAGGCGCTAAATATTCCCGAGCACCATCCGGTGCGCGACGACATGGATACGTTTTATCTGGACTTGCCACGCGGCGCAGCGTCTCCGTTGTTGTTGCGCACGCACACTTCGCCGGTGCAGATCCGCACCATGGAGAAACAGCAGCCTCCGGTACGCGTGATCGTGCCCGGCAAGGTATACCGGCGTGACAATCCGGATGCGACGCATTCCTTTGCGTTTCACCAGATCGAGGGTTTGGCGGTCGACACCGACATTACGTTCTGCGATTTCACCGGAACCATTGAGTATTTCGTCAAGCAATTCTTTGGCGCGGGCGTGAAGACGCGCTTCCGGCCCAGCTACTTTCCATTTACCGAACCCAGCGTGGAGTTTGATGTGTCCTGCCCGTTTTGCGGTGGCACCGGCACGGCGGCGGGGGGTGGAACCTGCGCGAAGTGCAAAGGCGCGGGATGGATCGAGCTCTTTGGTGCAGGCATGGTGGATCCGGCGGTCTACGGCTTTGTGAACTACGACGCGAAAAGAGTAAGCGGCTTCGCGTTTGGCATCGGCATCGACCGCCTAGCCATGCTGAAATACGGCATCGACGACCTGCAGGTATTTTTCCAGAATGATGTGCGCTTTTTGCGGCAGTTTCCGTGAGCGCCGTGCCCGAGGCTATGATCTTTTCGGATGCCAAGAACCGCTTTTCGAACCGCGTGGCGGACTACGTGCGCTACCGGCCTGGTTATCCGCCGGCACTGTTGGACTTGCTGCGCGATGAGTGCGGCCTGCGCGCCGAGAGGTTGTGCGTGGTCGCGGATATCGGCTCGGGAACCGGTCTATTAGCGGAATTGTTCTTGAAACAGGGTAACCACGTTTTTGGCGTCGAGCCAAATCAGGAAATGCGCGAGGCCGGAGAAGAGTTCCTGCGAGGTTACACGAACTTCACCAGCGTCGCGGGTGCAGCTGAGGCAACGGCGCTGGGCGATGCGAGCGTAAATTTTGTGACCGCCGGGCAGGCGTTTCATTGGTTCGAACCGCTCGCTGCTCGCCGGGAATTTTGCCGCATTCTCGAGCCAGGCGGGTGGATGGTGGTGGTCTGGAACGACCGGCGCATGGACACGCCGTTTGCGCGCGATTACGAAGCCATGCTGACGCACTATGGCACAGATTACGCGCAGGTGCGCGACTCCTATCCGCAAGCGGAGACAATTAAGAACTTCTTTGGCGGAGTGGCGTTCGCCGAGCGCAGTTTGAATAACAAACAGCTTTTCGATTGGGATGGCTTGTCCGGGCGGCTGCGCAGCAGTTCTTATGTGCCGACGGAAGGACATGTGAATTACGCGCCGATGATGGAAGAGCTGGAGCGAATCTTTCGCGCGCATCAGGAAGACGGCCGCGTGCGCATGGAATACGTAACGAGAGTTTACTTTGGGCAACTGAAGAGCACCCCGACACGCGCATGAAAGTTGTATATAACTGGCTGAGGGAGTTCGTGGATGTTCCGGTGACAGCGGACGAGCTGGCGTCGCGGCTGGCGCTGACTGGTACGAACATCGGCGGCGTAGAGCACGGGACGCATGGTGCGGTGATTGACGCTGAAATCACTTCGAATCGTCCGGACTGCCTGGGACACCTGGGGATCGCGCGCGAAGTTTCCGCGATTTATGGCCTGCCGCTGAAAAATACTGCTTCGCAATTGCCGGCGACGTCGGCGAGCACTCTGGAACCAACAAAAGTCGATATTCAGGCACCGGAGGTCTGCGGCAGATTCACCGCGCGAGCGATTCGCGGCGTGAAGATGCAGCCTTCGCCGCAATGGCTGAAGGACCGGCTGGAGGCCTGCGGCGTTGCAAGCATCAATAACGTAGTGGACGTGAGCAATTACGTGATGCTGGAGCTCGGGCATCCGCTGCACACCTTTGATTACGACAAAATCCGCCAGCATCGCATCGTGGTTCGCCGCGCGAACGCTGGAGAGAAAACACGCACGCTGGACGGCGTCGAACGGGTGCTGGATTCCACGACGGGCGTGGTTTGCGATGGAGATGGTTCGCGCGTGGTAGGAATTGCCGGGATCATGGGCGGAGCCGAGACGGAGATTTCTTTTTCGACCAAGAATGTTTTGATCGAATGCGCCTGGTTCAATCCCATCGCAGTTCGCCGTTCGGCCCGTACACTGCGGCTGCACACAGAGGCGTCCACACGATTCGGCCGCGGTGCGGACCCAGAAATGGCCGAGACGGCTTCGCGCCGGTGCGCCGAATTGATATTGCAGGTGGCTGGCGGCGAACTACAGAGCGCGGCGGTCGACGAATATCCGGGTAAGCAAGCGCGCAGAAAAATCCGTGTGTCGCGCACGGAATTCTTGCGCGTGATGGGAGCGGAAGTCTCCGACAAAGAAGTGGAAGCCACGCTGTCTGCGCTCGGTTTTGCACCGAAACGTATCGATGACCACCGCGGTACGCCGGGATCGCTGCTGGCAGCATGGGAATGCACACAGCCTTCCTGGCGAGCCGACGTAGAGCGCGAGATCGATCTGATCGAGGAGATCGCCCGCATTCACGGTCTAGACAAATTTCCTCCGCGGTTGCCCGCGGCGCGCGCAGGTGCGGCGCGCCTGCCGCATTTTGAAGCGGAAACGCGTTTGCGCGAATGCCTGATGGGCCTCGGCTATCGGGAAATTCTTACCATTCCGCATGTGGCGCTGGCTCGCGATGATCTGTTCCGCCCCACAAGCGTCACAGCCGCAAGGCTTGCCAACCCGCTATCGGAGGAAGCCGGCGTGCTCCGTTCAACGGGCACGGTGAGCATGGCCGGCGCGCTGGAGTGGAACCTGAACCACAGTCAGCGGAATGCGCGGCTGTTCGAAATCGCCCACCGCTACAGCCTCTCCGGCGACAAAGCGGTCGAAACTCGCGTGCTGACAATGGGGGCCACCGGCGAGGCACGCGCACAGGGTATTTACGAAGGCGCGCGTGATTTTACGTTTGCGGATTTGAAGGGCGACCTTGACGCCATTGGACTAGTTGCGGGCGGAATTCAGTGGGCGGCTAACTCCACGACCAACGATGCGGCGCAATCAAGCGCAGACTGGCTAAGTCCCGCAAAGCGCGGGCATGTGCTTCTAGGGAGAGAGGAACTTGGGGTTGCCGGGCAACTGGCGCGTCGAGTTGCGGACCGCTTGAAGCTGCGCCAGGAAGTGTTTCTGGCGGAGTTGACGCTCGAGCCGTTCTATCGCGCCTATTACAGCGCGAAGAATGCGCGGCGATATGAGCCGCTGCCGCGTTTCCCGGCCGTGGACCGCGATTTCTCGCTGCTTCTGAAAGAGGGAACGCATTTCTCGGACGTACGCCGGGCAATCGAGGCTCTGGCGATCGGCGAGATTAGCTCCATCGAAGCCGCGGACTACTTTCGAGGGAAAAATGTGCCGCCGGGAAAGTTTTCGTTGTTGGTGCGCGTGCAATTCCAGAGTCACGAGGCGACCATGACGGATGCGCAGGTCAGTGAGTACGCCGCTAGGATTATTTCCACGCTGACTACGCAGTTGGGTGCGCANCTTCGCGCGTAACACTCACGGATTGCCGCCGAACCGTTCAGGACATCGCTGCAGCGGAACGCAATCCGTGCGTCGGCAAGAGCATGGCGATGGTGTAGACGCCCAGCATTAATCCCAGAGGCATTTCGGGCAGGGAGAGAAATCCCGCAGCCAGCGCTAATGTTCTCGCGGAGGCCCAGCCACCGAGCAGCGCAAATCCAGCCAGCACTCCCAGCACCCCACAAACGACCGACAGCAGAATGATGACGACATAAACGACATGGAAGGTGTCCATCAACGAGTATGGGTTGGGAACACGCGAAAGCAGCGACCCGAACATCAATTTAGCCGTGACTTCGAACGCCATGAGCCAAACCGCCAGCAAAATCCGCGCCAGGCCGTAGACGATCCACAGGATTCCCAAGGTGCTGCGCATGCCAGAAAGGCTGTCCGGGGCAACGTTGGTCGACATTGCGTCTCCTTATTAGACAAAAGCTCAGGGAGCAACATGCTCACAATCGAGCGGCTGGGCACGTGATCACGGTAAATTTATAAAGTTTGAAAAGTCGGAACGTCAGATTAGATCGAAGAGGAAGAGAAAAGGCGCCCCAGCCCTAGGACCTCGATTTCTCGAGGTGTCACGCCCTTCCTCTCCGCTCTTCAATTGTGCGGAGGGTAAGCACCGCTCCGTCATCCTGCCAAAGCGCTCCTGGAAGGTCCATACACCTTATACTGTACGAGGAAATAGCGCTGGCAGTACCCTCGCACCCTGGGGGTGAATGCGACGGAGCTAGATTTGCGGAGTGTATGGCGACCGCTTTGCGGCTAGCGATAGCCCAAGCAGGGGGCAGGACTTTTGGCGCGCGGTGGCAAAATTCGCATCGGCATTTCCGGCTGGCGTTATGAGCCGTGGCGCGGAGCGTTTTATCCCGAAAAGCTTCCACAGAAATCCGAACTGTCTTTCGCTGCCGGAAAATTCAACTCACTGGAAATTAACGGCACGTTTTATTCGCTGCAGAGACCCTCGAGTTTTGCCGGCTGGAAGGCGGACACGCCGGACGATTTTGTATTTTCCGTGAAATGTCCACGGTTTATCACCCACATTCGCCGGCTGCGCGAGGTGGAGATGCCGCTGGCGAATTTCCTGGCTTCCGGAGTATTGCTGTTCGAAAAGAAACTTGGTCCCTTCCTGTGGCAGCTTCCTCCTAATTTCAAATACCAGAAGGAACTGTTTGAGAATTTTTTCAAACTGTTGCCGATGGACAGTGCCACCGCTCTGAACCTGGCCCGCAGTCACGATCGGATAAAAACAGACGAAGGCCTCGAAGTTTCCAGCGAGTTTCCCGTTCGGCATGCCATCGAGATTCGCAACAAGAGTTTCGCCAACGAGGAATTCATAGCCCTTTTGCGACGGTACAACGTGGGCCTGGTTTGCGCCGACACCCCTGCATGGCCACGCCTGATGGATCTAACCTCGAATTTTGTTTATTGCCGGCTGCACGGTTCGGAGACTCTGTACGCAAATGGCTACGACGACAAATCCCTGGATGACTGGGCGCGGCGGGTCACGGATTGGGCGCAGGGCCGCGAACCGAAAGACGCCGAGCGTGTCATTGATCAGGCCGGACCAAAGCTCGCGACTCGCGATGTGTTCGTGTACTTTGACAACGATTTGAAGGTGAAAGCACCCTTCGACGCCTTGGCACTAACCGAGCGCATCCAGAAAATTTCCGGCCAGAAGGCAGCGAAACGGAGCTAGTGGCCGCTCCGATGGCGCGCGTTTGTCGTCACAGTATCGTTAGGGCCTATTGGCAGGGCACTTGCAATATGCTCTCCTTATAACGTGCGCTCAGCAACTTCACTCCCGCAGCCACGGTGGACACCTCCAGGCCGGCGCCCCTTGCTTGCAATACTGCTGGTCGGCTCGCTACTTTGCGGAGCCGTCTCGCAGGCCGCTCCTCGCGCTGCACGCTCTGGAGCGGCGCAGAATCGGCAGCCGACCATAAAGTTCGTTCAGAATCCCGAAGCAGCGCCCGATTTCAACCTGCAGGCACTGGACGGCAAACCTTTAACCCTGGCGAGTGCCAGCGGCAAGGTGGTCCTGCTGAATTTCTGGGCCACGTGGTGCGGACCGTGCCGCATGGAAATTCCTGACCTAATCGAGTTACAAAAAGAATACAAAGACAACCTGCAAATCATTAGCCTGCTGGTAGACGTTGACGACGTGGAAGATGCCAAAGCGTTCGTTGCCGGAGCGGGTTTCAACTATCCTGTAGCGGTGGCCACGCCGGAAGTGCGCATGCAGTACGGCGGAATATCAGCGTTGCCCACCCTGTTCGTACTCGATACCCAGGGCCGCATTGTGCAAAAACACGTGGGACTCTCCGATCCGCGCTTGTACGAACTGGAAGCCCGCGCGCTGCTGAATATGCCGATTCCCTTTAAGGTCGAGACATTCGAGGATACCGGCGAGATCTTCCTGAAAAACGCCAGCCGCGCCAAAGAGCTGCCCGGCGTAGATCTGTCACGTTTGACGCCGGAGCAGAGAATGGCCGCATTGCATTCCTTGAACGCGGAGGGTTGCACCTGCGGCTGTAAACTGACCCTGGCGCAGTGCCGCATTTATGATTCGGCTTGCCGCATCAGCAAGGATCGCGCAGCCAAGATTGTTGCGGACTTGTCCCCTCAACCGCCGGAAAATGCCGCCCCGGAGCATAACGTCAATTCCCACGCTCGCCCAGCGGCCGTACAACCAGTTCCTACACCGGAAAAAACTCCTCTACGTTAGTGAATCAACTTCTGGCTAGCAGCCAAGCTTGATACTCTTTTCCTGCCGCATGCTGCTCTTCGCGAAAATTCTCTTCTTCTTGCTCCTCGCTCTGTCGTTCAGTGGTTGGCTCTCGCCGCCGCTTGCGCTCAGTGCGGGAATTTTGTTTGGCCTGGGAATTCCGCATCCTTACTCCGCACAGAGCGGCACTGCTGCGCGATTTCTGTTGCAAGCATCGGTCGTCGGCTTGGGCTTTGGAATGAACCTCAATGAGGTTTTGAAGGCGGGACGCAGCGGCTTTTTGTACACCGCGATCAGCATTTCCTTCGCTATCGCGCTAGGTGTACTCCTGGGCAAGCTACTGCAGGTGCGCGGCAATTCATCTTTTCTGATCACCACCGGAACCGCGATTTGCGGCGGCAGCGCCATCGCCGCCATCGGACCAATTCTGCAAGCCAATGAAGAAGAGATGGCGGTGTCGCTGGGTGCGGTATTCATCCTTAACTCCGTGGCACTGCTGATTTTTCCGCCGATTGGCGGCGCCTTGCACCTCTCGCAAACGCAATTCGGTCTATGGGCGGCGCTGGCCATCCACGACACCAGCTCTGTGGTAGGAGCCGCAAGCAAGTACGGCTCGCAAGCGCTGGTAATCGGCGCCACGGTGAAGCTGGCGCGCGCGCTCTGGATCGTGCCCCTGGCGCTTGCGACCGCTCTCGTGAAACGCAGCAGAACGCGCATTCAGTTGCCGTGGTTCATACTTTTTTTCTGTTTGGCCGCGGTGGCCAATACCTATCTCCCCAGCCTTTCGCGCTGGACACACGCGCTGTTCGTCCTTGGACGACTGGGTCTCACCGCGACCCTCTTCCTCATCGGCACCGGACTGTCGCGCGAGACATTACGTGAGGTCGGCTGGCGACCCCTGCTGCAAGCGATATTGCTCTGGATCGTGGTTGGTTGCGGCTCGCTGTACTTTATTCGAGCTGGTTTCATCTCGTTTTAGCTAAGCCACAGCCATTTCTTGAACGGACACCAGTCTCAAGGTACACTCGCCAAACTTTCCCGCCCGTCAGGAGCACTGGTTACTTTCAGGAGGATTGCTTATGAATCGCAGAATCGTCGGTACCTTCGTGGTTATGGCTGTCGGCTCTGTCGTCGTCTTCGGTGCGTTTTCTCAGGCACCGCCCAATCCGCAGCGGAAGGCCGTGCATCTTCCAAGTGCCAATCCGCAATTGCCTTTCAGCGATGGAATCCTGGCCGGCAATACCCTCTACCTTTCGGGACGCATTGGTATTGATCAGAAAACCGGGCAAGCGCCGCCGGATGTCGATGCCGAGATTCATCTGCTACTTGAGGGCGTGAAGGCGACACTCGCGGCCGAAGGGATGACCATGGACGATCTGGTGTATGTGCAAATCTCCTGCACCGACCTGGCGCTGTACGATAAGTTCAACACCGCGTATCGCAGCTATTTCACAACTAAAGACTTCCCGGCGCGGCAGTTTGTCGGCGTGGCTACCCTGTTGCGAGGAGGCCATTTCGAGCTGCAGTCCATCGCCGTGCGCAACGGAAAGTAAGGGCGTTCAGCGATGAGATAGCGCTCTCCACCCTCGGCGTTTCGGCAATCCGAAAAGTACATGCATGCCTTTGGGCGCTGGAAGAGAAACGCCGGCCTCTAACAAACCATTCAGGTGAATGGCTTTGATCCCGGCAGCGGACTGGGCAGCGCGGGTGTGGTTGGGTTCGCGCGGGGCATTCGTTCCTTCACCACTTCGCCGTTCGTGTACACATCCTTAAAGAATTCCGTGGATTAACCCCCTTAGCCGAAGACGCGACAGCGTATGTGCTGGTAAGGGCCACGCCAGGAGTATCGCCCCAACAACTCGGAAAGCGCTTTGAGTCAGCGGCTCACCGATGCTAGACGTCAATACCTCATGCATAGAATGCCCCTATATGGGCATTCTAGGACGACCGCATTCGCAGACAATTGACCATATATGGTCTCTACATCGCCCAGCCATTAATCGATGCTATGTAAACCGTTGTTTATAAGTATCTTAGTCCATACTCGATTTTTCTGTAATGGAGCTCAAAATGCTTGCTGTTGGTCCCACGGGAGACATTTACTTGCTGAGAATTACCACCGAACAAAAGCGCGGAAAGCTCGTCCTGAGCATTGAAGGGCGGCTGGCCGGGCAGTCGGTGGGGACTCTGGAGCAGTGTTGGCGCGAACTGCGCGCGTCCTCGCCGAGCGGTAAATTCAGCGTCAACCTTTGCGGAGTCAGCTATATCGACGCCGCAGGCAAAGTTTTGTTGAAGGAAATACATCATCAGGGCGGCCATCTGCTCGCCGAAGGCTGTCTGAACCAGGCTGTGGTGAAGGAGATCGTGGGCTGTGGGAACCCGGAGAACACCGAAACAGAAGGCGCTGCNGCCCCTGCCAAGCCGAAGAAGGGCCACATCATTTTTTACTTGCTGTTCCTGAGTCTGGTACCCGGCACCCTCTCGGTGCACGCACAGGATGCCGGCGGCAGCCGTCCGCAGTCTCGGAATGTTCTGAGTGCCACGCCGCCATCAGGAGTGCTACGGCTGACGCTCGATCAAGCCGTCAGCCTGGCCCTAAAGCAGAACCCTACTGCGCAAATCTCGCTGATTCAAGAGCTCCAATCAGTGCAGGACAAAAACGTAGCGCGGGCAGCGTTGCTGCCCGAGGTCGACGGCAGCGTGAAGGAACAAGTGCAGCGCATTAATGTCCGGGCGCAATTTGGCGGCCTGGGCATTTTCCCTGGGGTACCGGCNGCACTGGGCCCGTATCCCGTATTTTCCGTCGGACCGTCACTCGCAGCCCCCATTTTCGACTTGACGTTGTGGCGCCGCTATCAAGCCGCGCGAGAGACAGTGAGCGCCTCGAAAGCCAATACGCTCTCCACCCGCGAGCAAGTGATTTTGTTGGTGGTTTCGCAATACATCGGCACACTGCGGGCTGTTGCCGACGTGGAAGCCTCGCAATCGCGAGTCGATCTGGCGCAGGCGCTATATGACCAGGCGGCCGATTTGCAGAAGGAAGGCGTAGGCACGGGCATCGACACGCTGCGTGCGAACGTCGAACTGCAAAACGAAAAGCAACGGTTCATCGAAGCCGAGGCGGATCGCGAGCGTTCGCTTTTTGGTTTAAGCCGGCTGCTGAATCTCGATCCGCGGCAGGTGCTCGAACTGGCCGATTCACTGAGCTTCTTTGATACCCCGCAACCGGAAGCGGAGCCCAGCATCGAACTGGCGCTCGGGCAGCGGCAAGAGTGGAAATCGCTGGTTTCACAAATCAAGTCTGCCGAACTGCAAAAGAAAGAAGCCTCGGATTCACGCTTGCCGAACTTGCGAGTGGACGGTGATTGGGCCTACCTCGGGACGCATCCGAACGATGCTGTCTCCACCTACAACTTCGTGGCCTCCGTGAACATGCCGGTGTTTACCGGGGGGCGAATTCGTGCCGAGGTGGTGCGAGCCAACCTGGAAATTGAGCGGCTCCAGCAGCAGCAAGACGATTTGCGCAACTCCATCGCACTCGACGTTAAGACTGCGCTGATCAATCTGACCTCCGCGCGGAACGAGGTGCANGTCGCGAATCTGGGCATCCAGCTCTCTCGCGAAGAAGTGGATCAGGCGCGTGACCGTTTTCGCGCGGGCGTGGCCAACAATATCGAAGTGATTCAGGCACAAGATGCCTTGGCGCGTGCCAATGACAACCAGATTGCCGCGCTGTATCGCTTTAATCAGGCGCGTGCCGACTATGCGCGGTCCATCGGTCAAATGGAAAAGCTGTACGCCAGGTGAGGAGACCATGAGCGTTGAAATCGAAGTCGGGCTAGAAACTGCGACGCGCATTCCTTTTGAATTCGAGGAACCTAAAAAGGAGCCTCCGAAAGGTCTGGCGAATCCGCGAATTCAAAAGATGCTGCTTGCAGGCGGGATTGTGATGCTGACCGTACTTGCAGCTCTGTTCCTCTACTATCGCAATCGCGAAAGCACTGACGACGCACAGGTGGACGGGCACATCACCCCAATCGCCGCCAAAATTTCCGGACGCGTGCAGGAGGTTCTGGTTACCGACAACGAGCCAGTGAAAGCAGGCCAGGTGCTGCTGAAGATCGACCCGCGCGATTATCAAGCGGCGGTGGATCAGGCACAGGCCGCACTCGACGTTGCCGAAGCCGACGCGCTCTCTGCCGGCGCCGATGTGCCACGCACCAGGACGGACGTGGCCAGCGGAAATTCCAGCGCCGACGCGCAATTGCTGGCCGCGCAGGCTGACCTTGAACGCGCACAAACCGTGTACGACCAGGCGCGCACCGCCGACCTGGCTTATGCCCAAGCCAACATCGACAAGAGCCGCGCCAACGCGGAATTTGCCAAGGCGGATCTGGCGCGTTACAAGCCGTTGCTGGATAAGGGAGAAATTTCCAAGCAGCAATTTGACTCCGCGCAAGCCAACGCCGATGCCACCAGCAGCGCGTTGCGCGCCGACGAGGAAAAATTGGCGCAAGCCCGGCGCAATGTGGAAATGACCAGGGCGCAAGTGGATGCGGCCAGGGCCCGTGTAGAACAGGCGCGCGCCGGCGTACGGACCGCGCACGCCGACAGCAACCAAATCACCATGCGTACCGCGGACGCGCGCTCCAAAGTGGCAAAGGTGGAACAAGCGCGCGCCGCACTCGAAGCCGCAAAACTCAACCTCAGCTACACGGAGGTGGTCGCTCCTGTTGACGGCGTGGCCACCCACAAGCAGGTGGAGGCCGGACAGATCGTGCAACTGGGGCAAGGGTTACTGGTCGTGGTGCCGCTGCAGGACGTCTGGGTGACCGCTAATTTCAAGGAAACCCAATTGCGGAGCATGCACGCAGGTCAAAAGGCTGAAGTAAAGGTGGATACCTATGGCCGCACCTTCAGCGGGCATGTGGATTCCATCGCCGGCGCCACCGGCTCGGTACTGAGCCTTTTGCCGCCGGAAAACGCCACCGGCAACTACGTGAAGGTAGTGCAGCGCGTCCCCGTAAAGATCGTGCTGGACCCGATTCCGCAGAATAAGGCCGTGCTTCGACCGGGGATGAACGTGGATGCCACGGTGGTAACGGAATAGAAACCGCAACGTCCTAGTTCTTAAGTACAGGCGGCAAGATTCCTAGCTATGAAGAACCGACTCATCTCGAAACTGCGCATGCCGGACGGCTCGATCAACCCCTGGGTGATCGCCGTGACGGTAACGCTCGCGACTTTCATGGAAGTCTTGGACACTTCCATCGCCAACGTGGCGCTGCCGCATATTTCCGGCAGCCTCTCGGCCGGCGCCGATGAGTCGACCTGGGTGCTCACCTCCTATCTCGTCTCCAACGCTATCGTGCTTCCGCTGTCCGGCTGGTTTTCGGGGATCTTGGGCCGCAAGCGTTTTTACATGACCTGCGTGGCGCTCTTCACCGTGAGTTCTTTCTTGTGCGGCTTGGCGCCCAGCCTCGGCGTGCTGGTGTTTTTCCGTGTGCTTCAGGGCGCCGGCGGCGGCGGACTGCAGCCCAGCGAACAGGCCATCCTCAACGACACGTTCCCGGTCGCCAAGCGCGGCATGGCCTTTGCGGTGTACGGACTCGCGGTGGTGGTGGCGCCTACGATCGGTCCGTGGCTCGGCGGCTACATCACCGACAGCTTTTCGTGGCGCTGGATCTTTTACATCAACGTGCCGGTGGGAATCATTTCGCTTGTTTTGACTTCCTTTCTGGTCAGCGATCCTCCGGATATGAAGCGTGCCTCGGTGAAGCGCGGCTTCCGCATCGACTACATCGGCATCGGCCTGATTAGCTTGGGCCTCGGCAGCATGCAGATCATCCTGGACAAAGGGCAGCGCGAAGATTGGTTCGCCTCGAACTTCATTTGGACTTTCGCCGTTCTCATGTTTGTGGGAGTCATTGGCGGAATTCTTTGGGAGTTGCGGGAAAAAGATCCGGTGGTCGATCTGCGGATGCTCAAGGATCGCAATTTCGCGGTGGCTACCACGGCCATGTTTTTCCTGGGCTTTGTGCTGTATTCGAGCACCGTGCTCATTCCGCAGTTCCTGCAGCAGCTGCTGGGCTACACCGCGGAATTGGCCGGCGCGGCGCTCTCGCCGGGCGGCGCGGTGATCATGTGCATGATGCCGGTGGTCGGCATTCTGGTCTCGCGGGTGGACACGCGGCTTCTGATCACTTTCGGCTGTATCGTTTCGGCGTCGGCGCTGTTTGTCATGGCCGGATGGAATTTGCAGCTGGACTATGGCCACGCGGTGCGCGCGCGCATGCTGCAAAGTTTCGGCTTGGCGTTTTTGTTCATTCCCATCAACGTCTCGGCGTTTACGTACGTTCCGCGCGAGAAGACGAATATGGGCACGGGGATCATCAATCTGGCCCGCAACATTGGTGCGAGCGTCGGTATCGCCACGGTCACCACCATGCTGGAGCGCCGCACGCAAGCGCATCAAGCCCGGCTGATGGAGGGCGTAAACGATTACAGCGCCGCGTATCACAACACGCTCAACGGCACGCAGGCGAAGCTCATAACCGCGGGTTCCAGCGTTAACCACGCGGCAGCGCAGGCGCACGGCATGATTTACTCCACGGTGCAGCGGCAGTCCGCCATGCTGGCGTTTCTGGACAATTTCAAAATGCTCGGCATCGTCTTTTTCGCCGTGATACCGGTGCTGTTGCTGATGAGGAAGCCGAAAGCGCCCCGGGGCGATGTACCGGTGCATTGAAGGAAAAAACAGTTTTCCGCGACGAACAACGGGGGCAGTAGAAAAAACAGGGAAGTCAGATTTTGATGGAAATGGGGGCAACACCAGATGGCAACCACGATGGCAACACCAACGGTAGTAGCCGGTGCACCGGCTGTTCCCGTGAATGAGGACAGCCTGATTCGCGCCGGTCAACGCGGCGACCACGAAGCGGTGGAAACACTGTTTCGCCGCTACCACCGGCCGCTGTTTCAGACCGCGCTGCGCGTGTTAGGCAATGCGGAAGACGCAGAAGACGCTTTGCAGGACGGGCTGCTTTCCGCCTATCGCAATCTGAAGCGCTTCGAGGGCCGCTCACAGTTTTCCACCTGGCTGACGCGCATCGTCATCAACGCTGCTCTGATGCGCAGGCGCAGTGCGAAAGCGCGTCCCGCCGTTTCTCTCGACGAGACGCCGCGCGAGGATGAGTTGCCGGCGTCCGAGCGCTTCGCCGATGACGGGCCCAACCCCGAGCAGGTCTTCGCCAGCACGGAGTTGCGCGAGATCATCAGCGAGAATCTGGGCGAACTGTCGCCGCTGCTGCGCACCGCGTTCGTATTGCGCGAAGTGCAGGGCTACTCGACCGGCGAAGCGGCCAAGAAACTTGGCGTTACGGAGAACACCTTGAAAGCTCGCTTGTGGCGCGCTCGGCACCAACTGGCGGAGCGCTTAGGCCGCCGCTTGCGCCGCATTCAAGACGACATGCGCGGGGCCAACGGTATTGGCGACGAGGCTTGCAGCTATTGCTAATCAAAAAGAAGTACGGCAGGTGAGAGCGAGCGAAACGGAATTACTGGTTTAGTTCGCAGGCTTCTTATTTGATCGCNGAAGCNTCGCGAGCGTTTGAAAAGCTGCCGCGTGCCGCGACATACATCCCCAGCACACGCAGTTCGCTGGTAACGCTGCGCACCGCGGCCAGCGCCGCTTGCAGTTTTTCACGCGAGTCGGACTCCACGTCCAGAAAAAACTGATACTCCCACGGCCGCCCATGGATCGGGCGGCTTTCGATCTTCAGCAAGTTCACTCCGTGCGCGGCAAATGGCTCAAGTGAAGCGAGCAGCGCGCCCGGACGGTGTGAGAGCCGCATGGCCAGGGACATTTTTCTGGCGTCCGGCGACGCTTCCTCAGCTGGCCGCAGCAAAACGAAGCGGGTAAAGTTTTCCGCGTTATCCTGAATGCTCTCGGCCAGAATTGCCCCACCATAAAACTTCGCAGCACGGCGGCCCGCGATGGCCGCGGCTGAGCGTTCACCTTGTTGCAGTACCAGGCGCACGCTGCCGGCAGTGTCTTCCGCGGGAATGCGCCGCAAGCCTGGGTGGTTAGAGAAAAATCGCTCGCACTGCGCCAGCGCCATGGGATGCGAGGCCACAGAGCGGATTTGGTCCAGGGATGCTCCGGGAAAACCGATTAAATGGTGTTCGATGGGCAGGATGGTTTCCGCAGTGATTGCCAGCGTACTTTCCAAAAGCAAATCGTAAACACGCACCACGGAACCGGCCAGCGTATTTTCAATCGGCGCCATCAACGCATCGGCGTCGCCTTCATCCAAAGCCCGGAACGCCGAATCAAAGGTCGCCCGCGGAACCGTGGTTATGCCCGGACCCAGAAGCTGCAGCGCCGCAGCTTCGCTGAA
>JGI26340J50214_10000425_pt1 | contig 15003 bp, 9 predicted proteins | sample BogFormECP12_OM2_FD_50214 | JGI IMG/M metagenome (IMG submission 50214)
ACGATTCATCTGGATGGCGGCCAGGTCATTGTGCAGGCGGCGAAGCAGCGGACGGGGCGGCTCTATGTCGCCACCGACGATGGTCTGGTCTCGGTGAAGGGGACCATTTTTTCGGTGAACCATGGGATCAAGGGTTCGCGCGTGGCGGTGATTGAAGGTGTGGTGCGGGTGGACTACGGAGAGAGCACCACCGACCTGCACGCCGGGGATGAAGCGACTTCCAGTCCGAGCGTGGCGAAAGTCCCGATCCCGAATGAGATTGCGTGGAGCAAGAATTCCGCAAAATACCTGGCGTTGCTGGGGGATTTCGCGGTTCTGCAGAAACAGTTTGCGGCGATCCCGGGGCCGGGATTGCGGTACAGTTCTGAGCTTCTGCCCTACGTTCCCGAACACACCGTGGTCTACGCGGCGATTCCGAATCTTGCGAATACTTTGGGAGAAGCCAGCCGGCTGTTCCAGGACCGGCTGCAGCAGAGTCCGGAGCTGCGCAACTGGTGGCGGCAACAGCAAAAAGGAAGCGGACCGAAACTGGAGGATGTTCTGAATCAGGTGAAGACATTCAGCAGCTACCTGGGAGATGAGGTCGTGATTGCCGTGGGAAAGGAAGGGACAACCTACACGGCACCGGTCATATTGGCGAAGGTGAAGGAGAGTGGGCTGGAATCTTTCTTGCAAAACGCGGGCCGCAAGCTGAGTTCGAATTCGTCGCAAGTTGCGTTGCAGACGGTTCGAAATCCTTGGGCGGTGACGCCGGGGCCCGGCCAGCCGCTGCTGGTTTATGTCAGCAGCGATCTGATGATCGCCAGTTCGGATCTGGGGGAACTGCAACATGCGGTGACGCGTTCGCAGCAGGAAAGCACCAGTTCCTTCGCGGCGACGCCGTTTTACCAGCAGATTGCCCGCTCCTATGAACAAGGAGCAGAGTGGCTTTTCTGCGTGGACATGGAACAAATCGTCGCGCAGAACGTACAAGCTGATAGCAACTTGCCAACAGGGATGGGGGACGTGCGCTACCTGACGATGGAACACCGGGAAGTTGGCGGCAAGAGCGAGAGCCATGCCGACTTGACGTTTGCGTCGGAGCGGCAGGGCGTGGCCTCGTGGCTGGCTGCGCCGGCGTCGATGGGGTCGCTGGAGTTCGTGTCGCCCGATGCCAGCATGGTGACCTCGGCGGTCATCAAGAATCCGAAAAGCATCATGGAAGAAGTGTTCAAGATGATCGGGAGCGGCGACGCAGCGTTCACCGAGCACCTGGACGAATTCGAATCCAAGACCGGCGTGAACGTGCTGAACGATCTGGCGGCGCCGCTCGGGGGCGAAGTTACGATGGCGTTCGATGGTCCGATGCTGCCCACGCCTCGGTGGAAGCTGATTTTCGAGGTGTACGATCCTTCAACCCTGCAGTCGACGATCGGCAAATTGGTGGAGAGTTTCAATCGCGAGCCCAACATGGGAGGGCAAACGCTGCTGTTGACGCAGCGACAGGTTGGGTCCAGAACTTACTTCGTGATCAGCAATCCGAATAAGCCGAACTTCGAAATTGACTACACGTTTGTCGACAGTTATCTGATTGCCGCGCCGGATATGGCGACGATCTCGCGGGCCATTCAGTCGCGCGAGGCGGGGTACACGCTGGCGAAATCGGCGGGCTTTCAGGCGCTGCTGCCGAACGATGGCTACACGAATTTTTCGGCAATCTTCTATCACAACCTCGGACCGGTGGTGGGCCCGCTCGCCGCGCAACTGAAATCGAGCGGGGCTTTGACCCGGCAACAGCAGCAATCGGTGGACGCGCTCACGGCCAACTCCGCTCCGGGTTTGATTTACGCCTATGGCGAGCCCGATCGGATCGTGGTGGCGAGCAACACTGGCTTCATGGGTTTTGATCTGGGCACGCTCTTGACAATGGGTAATAATGGGCCGTTCCTGCCGCAGATGTTTCTGGGCGGGGCTTTGAACCACACTTCATTGGACCAAACGACACCGCAAACTCAGTGAGTACGACGACACAACTCGGAGTGGCAGCCGTCGCGAGCACGACGACGCCGGCTGTTGCTTCGACGTTGCCGTTGCCGCTGATTGACATGCAGGGTCTCTCGGTCCGGTTTGGCAACCGCGACATCCTGTGCGGTCTTACCGCTTCCTTGCGCGGAAATTCCATTGGCCTGCTGGGTCCGAATGGCGCGGGCAAATCCACTCTGATCAACACACTGCTTGGTTTTTACAAGTCCTCCGCGGGTTCGGCGCGGGTGTTCGGGTACGACGTCGGAACCCAAATCGCAAAAATTCGCGGCCTGGTGGGCTACATGCCGGAGAATGACGCGTTCATCTCGAAGATGAGCGCAGTGTCTTTTGTCCAGATGATGGGCGAGCTTTCGGGTCTGCCCGCGGAGATGGCCCTGGAGCGCGCGCATGAGGCGCTGTTCTACGTTGGGCTGGCCGAGGCACGATACCGGCCGTTGGGAACGTATTCGCTGGGCATGAAACAGCTGGCGAAGCTGGCTCAGGCGATCGTGCACGGGCCGAAATTGTTGATCCTCGACGAGCCGACCAATGGTTTGGATCCTTCGGCGCGGCAGCGCATGATCCGCATGATCCGCGACATTCGCGACGGCAAGGAAATGCGGATTGTGCTGTGCTCGCACTTGCTGCGCGATGTGGAGGATACCTGCGATGAGGTTCTGATTCTGAAGCAGGGCCGGATTGCTCACTACTCGAATCTGGACGAAGAGCGCCGCGCGAACAAACGGTTTCTGGAACTCGAGACTTACGGCGCCAACGGCGATTTCACCGAGGCGATTGAAAAACTGGGCTGTGAATGTGCGGTGACGGCGAACCGCATGAAGATGATTCTGGCGGATGGGGTTGAGACGCGCGACATTTTCCGCCTGGCGGCGGAACGCCAGGTCCGGATCCGGCGGATGAATTTCCGGCGAGACACGCTTGAAGACATTTTTCTGAAGGCCATGGAGAGTTGAGTTGAGAGCGGACACACCCAACTCGACGCCAGGGCCGGGGAGCACGAGTGGCAGTTTACCGGCGTAACTACAAACCGTATACGGGCGCGCTGACTCCGGCGTGGTCGCGCTGGCTCATTCTTTTCCGTTACTCTCGACGGGACCTCTTCCGCTCGAAGTTTCTGACCGCTCTGTTTGTGGCCTGCTTCTTCTACCCGGTGATGTGTCTGCTGATGATCTACCTGGCGCACAGCGCGAGCTTTCTTCAGGAAGTGGGGCTGCCGAGAGGGATCATCTCCATCGACAACAGGTTTTTCTTCCACTTTATGAGCACGCAGGGAGTGTTTGCATTTCTTCTAACTGCGTTCACCGGGCCGGGGCTGATTTCGCCGGATCTCGCCAATGGCGCGTTGCCGTTGTATTTCTGCCGTCCGTTTTCGCGAGCCGAGTACGTGCTGGGCAAATCGTCGGTGCTGGCAATTCTGCTGTCGCAGATTACCTGGGTGCCGGGATTGATTCTGTTCGTCATGCAAGCCAGCCTGGCTGGGGCGAGTTGGACATGGTCGAACCTCTGGATCGCGGGCAGCCTGTTCGTTTCTTCCGTGATCTGGATTGCGATTCTGTCTCTGCTCGCCATGGCGCTCTCGGCGTGGGTGAAGTGGAGAATTGTGGCCGGAGCGTTGCTGCTGGGCGTGATGTTCTTCGGAGCCGGCTTCGGCCAGGCCATCAACGCGGTCATGCGAACGGAGTCAGGCAATTTTTTCAACCTCGCTTATCTGATGGGGACGGTGTGGAATGCGCTGTTCCAGGTGGATGTGGAACATGCAATCCCTGTCGTTCAGGCGTGGGTGGCTTTACTCGTGTACTGCACAATCTGCCTCGGGCTGCTCATGCGCAAGGTGCGCGCCTATGAGGTGATCCGGTGAACTTCCCCGCGAATGCCCTAGGGAATGATCGCATCGTCTTCGAAGATGTTTCGAAGTTTTATGGCGAGATTCTGGGCGTGAATCGGGTGAATCTGTCGATTCCTCCGGGCATTACCAGCCTGGTGGGCCCGAATGGCTCGGGCAAGACTACGCTGATGAACCTGATGACGGGGTTGGTGAGGCCCACGCGCGGGAGGATCGAAGTGCTGGGCTATCAGACGAATGATCCCGAGCACCTGTTCGCGATTCTTGGTTACTCAACACAATTTGACGCGTTTCCGAAAGGTCTTACGGGATTTCAGTTTCTCTATTCCTATCTGCGGGTCTCGGGGCGTAACCCGCACACCGCCGAGCAAATGGCATGGCGCGCCATTGAGCGAGTGAACCTGGTCGAGGCCTCGCAACGCAACATTGCGGGCTACAGCAAAGGAATGCGGCAGAGAATCCGGCTGGCGCAGGCGCTGGCGCACGATCCGAAAGTGCTGGTGCTCGATGAGCCGCTGAACGGACTGGATCCGCTGGCCCGGTCGGAGATGATTGCGCTGTTCCGCGCGGCGGCGACGCAGGGATGTTATGTGATTATTTCCAGCCACATCCTGCACGAAGTCGACGTCATCTCGGATCAGGTGATCCTGCTGAGCAACGGGTACGTGGTGGCGGAGGGTCAGATTGCCACCGTGCGCGGCGAGATTCAGGAACATCCGACGCAGATTCTGATCCGCTGCACCCGGCCGCGCGAGCTGGCCGCGAAAATGTTGGAGGACGAGCACACGATCGAGGTGACGATCCACAAGGACGAAAAAGGCTTGCTGCTGAAAACGCGGGATGCCGACGGCTTTTATCTGGCGCTGAACCGAATGGCGTTGAATGGAATCGACATTGAATCGATTGCGCCGGCGGACGACGACGTGCTTTCTGTGTACGAGTATTTGATCGGGAATGAAGAGGTCGTTCGATGACTAACCCGACGACGAACCGGATGACGAGCGGGATGGCGAGAATCTGGTGGGCGCAGATCAGGGCCGTCATCCGGCTGGAAATGAAGAAGACTTTTTTCGCCAGGCGGGGGCTTTGGATTTATCTGGTCGCCGCGCTGCCGGTTTTTCTCTTCATGGCATATGCGATGGCAACTTCCGGCCGGCAGCATCAGAGCGCGAGCCTTGCGCGGCGCGGCGAGAAGCCGCTGTCCTATCAGGATCTGCTGGCGGTTAAGCCGGGCATGACGCGCGAGGAAGTGGTTGCCATCCTGGGAAGACCGCCCGTCAATTTTCATTGGACCGAAAATCGGACCAAAGAGGCGAACGAGGTTATCCACGTGATGCACGAGAGCTATCACTATTCCGATGGACAGAACGATCTGTTTGTCGGTTTGGCGGACGGTAAAGTCGAGAGCATCAACATACATGAGGGTTACAACCCGGGCCAGGACTCGATCATGTTCGCGGGAGTGTTCCAATTCTTTTTTCTTCGTCTGGCGGTTTTTTTCGGATGCCTGGGAATTTTCATGAATCTGTTTCGAGGCGAGATCCTCGACCGCAGTCTGCACTTCTATTTTCTTGCGCCTATACGGCGCGAAGTTCTGATGGTGGGAAAATTTCTGGCCGGGTTACTGGCGACTTGCACGATTTTCGTCACGAGTGAATTGCTTCAGACCGTCGCTTTTCTGTGGCACTTCAGCCCGAGCACGCGCGAGGTTTACCTGTATCACAATCATGGTCTGGAACATGCCGCGGTGTACGTGGGAGTGACCGTGCTCGCCTGTGTGGGTTATGGGGCTTTCTTTCTGGTGGCGGGCATGCTGTTCCGGAACCCGATCCTGCCGGCGGCGGCGATCTTGATTTGGGAAGCGATTAATCCGTTCTTGCCGGGGATACTCAAGCAGATCAGTGTGATCTATTACCTGAAATCGTTGTGCCCGGTCGAGATCCCGAGTCCGCCAGGCACGCCACCTCTTCTCGCCTTGCTGATTTCCAACTCCGACCCAGTCTCGGCCCCAGTTGCAGTGGTGGGGATTGTGATCGTCGCGTTGATCGCGCTTTATGCCTCCAGCGTTCAGGTCCGGCGGATGGAAATCAACTACACCACGGAATAACCCGCGCTAGCGGGCGCACGCGCGAGGTTCCGATCCGTCGCAAGCGCGGAAGCTTTTCGGCATCACCGGTCTCCACGCGAGATCCTTCCCTTCGCCTGAAGAACGGCTCCGGTCAGGATGACGTACAACCAGCATTTGGCAGGGCGCGTGACGACGGGGGGCTTCCTTGTGTAGAGTGTTGTGCGGAACTTCCGGCCCCGATCTGGACTATCTGAAGAAAATCATCTGGAGGCAATCTTGAAGAACAGGCTGAACTTATCACTAGCTCTCCCGGGTGTGCTTGCCGTTATGGCGTCGCTGATCGTCGGCTCGATTTCCGCGGTGGCACAGACGCAACCGGCCCCAGTTCACAAAGCGGCGGCTGCCGCCACAAGCGTCGATATCCCGATTCCGGACATTAAGTACACCAAGTTCGTGCTGGCCAACGGTTTGACCGTGCTGGTGCATGAGGACCACAAGGCGCCGATTGTGGCGGTGAACACCTGGTACCACGTGGGTTCGAAAAATGAGAAGCCGGGCAAGACCGGATTTGCCCACCTGTTCGAGCACCTGATGTTTAGCGGCAGCGATGACTTCGATCACACTTACATCAATGCCATGGAAAAGATCGGGGCCACCAACCTGAACGGCACCACCAACAACGATCGCACCAACTATTTCGAAAATGTGCCGACTTCCATGCTGGACTACGTGCTGTTCGCCGAAAGCGACCGCATGGGGCATCTGCTCGGCGTGCTCGACCAGAAGAAGCTCGACCTGCAACGCGGCGTGGTGCAAAACGAAAAGCGGCAGGGTGAGAACCAGCCTTATGGCGTGACTGAACAACTGCTCGTGGAGAACACTTATCCGGTCGGCCATCCTTATTCGTGGACGGTGATTGGTTCCATGAAAGATCTGGATGCGGCCTCGTTGAGCGACGTGCAGGAATGGTTCAAGACGTATTACGGTCCGAACAACGTGACGGTCGTGATTGCGGGCGACATCACGCCGGAAGTGGCACGCGAAAAAGTGGAGAAATATTATGGCGAGATTCCTCCCGGCCCGCCCATCGCCAAGCAGGAAGTGTGGATTGCGAAGCGCAGCGGCACGCACCGCGGCTGGGTGCAGGACCGGGTACCGCAGGCCCGCCTCTACCGGGTGTGGAACGTACCTGAATTCGGTTCGCCCGACGAAGCGCTGCTGGACTTGACGGAGCAGGTGCTGGGCCACGGAAAAACGTCGCGGCTCTACAAGCGCCTGGTTTACAAGGATCAGATTGCGACCAGCGCGACCGCTAGCAATGACACGAATGAGATCGGCGGGCAATTCGATTTCACTCTGACGGCCAATCCGGGCGGAGACCTGAACAAAGTGGAGAAAGCCGCGGACGAGGAATTGCAGAGCTTCCTCAAGAACGGCCCCACTGCGGCTGAGTTGCAGTTGGCCAAGACGCAGATTCTCGGCAACTATGCGCGCATCGTGGAGCGCATCGGCGGCTTCGGCGGCAAGAGCGATCTGCTGGCGCGCTGCCAGAGCTTCAAAGGCAATCCCGACTGTTATAAGGACTATTTGAAGTGGGTGAAAGCCGCGACTCCCGCCACGGTAAAGAAGGCTGCCAATGAATGGTTAAGCGACGGCGACTACGTGCTGGAAGTGCACCCGTACCCTACGACGTTTAAGACGGACGCCAAACTCGACCGCTCCAAAGAGCCTGCTCCGGGCGATCCCATGTCGCTCAAGCTTCCTTCCCTGCAGAAGGCTACGCTCAGCAACGGGCTGAAAGTCGTGCTGGCGGAGCGCCACAGCGCGCCGGTGGTGAACTTCACTTTAATCGTCGACAGCGGATACTCTGCCGATCCGGCCAACGCAACCGGCACTGCCAGCTTCGAGCAACGCATGCTGGAGGAAGGCACGCCGACGCGTGATTCGCTGAAGATTGGCGAAGAACTGGAGTCGCTCAGCGCCAACTTCAATGCCAGCGCCAATCTCGACTATTCGCTGGTCAGCCTCAATACGCTGAAGGGCACCATGGATCAGTCGCTCGACATTTACGCCGACCTGGTTCTGCATCCGGCGTTTCCGCAGAAAGAGTTCGTGCGCCTGCAAAAGGAACGCATTGCCGGCATCCAGCGCGAGAAGGTCACGCCCCAGTCCATGGCATTGCGCGTTGTGCCCACGCTCCTCTACGGGCAAGGGCATCCTTACGCCGTGCCTTTCACCGGGACCGGCACCGAAGCCAGCGTGAACAAGATGACCCGCGAGGACCTGGCCAAGTTTCACGATACCTGGTTCAAGCCCAACAATGCCACGCTGCTGGTGGTGGGTGACACCACTCTCAGCGAAATCAAGCCAAAGCTCGAAAAACTTCTGGCCTCGTGGAAACCCGGCGACGTGCCGCAGAGAACCGTGCCGCACGTGGCGGAGCCGGAAAAAGATGTGGTCTATCTGATCGACCGCCCGGGATCGGGGCAGAGCGTGATTTTTGGCGCGCAGCTCGCGCCTTCGCAGAATGATCCGGATGCCCTCGCGCTGCAACTTGTGAACGACATTTTTGGCGGAAAATTCAGCTCGCGCATCAACATGAACCTGCGCGAAGACAAGCATTGGTCCTACGGGGTACGCGCCGTGTTGCCGGGTGCCCGCGGCCAGCGCCCTTACATCAGCATCTCGGCCGTGCAGACCGACAAAACCAAAGAATCCATGGTCGAACTGGTCAAGGAATACAACAACATCGTGGGCGGGAAGCCGATCACGCCGGAAGAACTCAAAGACGAGCAGACCAATGCCACGCTTGCATTGCCCGGAAGCTTTGAGACCGTGCAACAACTCAGCGGCGCCTATGGCAACATCCTGCAGTACGGCCTGCCGGAGGACTACTACAACACCTTCACCCAAAGAGCGCTGGCCGTGACGCCGGCCAGTGCCAACGAAATCGCCAAGAAATACATTTTGCCGGACCATCTGATTTGGGTCGTCGTCGGAGATATGAGCAAAGTGGAATCCGGAGTCCGCGAGCTGAATCTGGGCGAAGTTCACAAGATCGACGTTGATGGAAACCCGGTGCATTGAAACGAAGTTTCGAGAGAGCAGGCTTTTACAAAGTCGAAACGATACGGATAATGATGAACCATACCGCCGTCAGTCATCGCGACCGGCTTGTTCAACCACGTCGGCGGCAACGCCTGCCTATCCTGCTGGCATTGCTCGCGCTCGGATTCAGCGGCAGTGCGCAAACGTCTTCCTCTTCCTCAGTTGCCCCAGATGGTCCCAGGCAGGACTATCTGGTCTATGTAGTTTGCGAATCGGCGGACAAAATTGTGCTCATTCGGTTTGGCCCCGGCGGCGCGCGGATTGAGAGCCAGACCCGTACTGGGCTGATGCCGACTGACATCAACGGCCCGCATGGAATCGCAGTTTCTCCCGACAAGCAATATTTCTACGTTTCCCAAGGCCACGGCCGGCCGGATGGATTGGTGTGGAAGTATCGGGCTGGCGACAACTCCGTCATCAAGTACACGAGCCTCGGCCTGTTCCCGGCCACCACCGACATCACTCCCGACGGCAACTTCATCTACGTCGCCAATGCCAATTTCCATGGCGACATGGTTCCGTCGTCGATCTCGGTCGTGGCCACGGATCAGATGATTGAAGTCAAACGGATTCCCACCTGCACCATGCCTCACGGCTCACGCCTGAACCACGCAGGAACAAAACATTATTCGGTTTGCATGATGGACGACATGCTGGTGGAGATCGATACCAGCAGGTTTGCGGTCGACCGTTATTTCATGTTGGGGCAGGGCAAGGAAATGGGCATGACCAGCGCTCCGGTTCCACAGCCTCCGCAGTCGATGGGCGATCACAAAATGATGGAGCACAAACCGTCATGCACTCCCACATGGGCCCAGCCCTCGAATGACGGGTCAGTCATTTACGTGGCCTGCAATCAATCGAGCGAGATCGTTGCTATCAACACCGACACCTGGACTCTGGCCCGCCGCTTCCCCGCCGGCACCGGCGTCTACAACCTGGCCATGACCAAGGACGGACGCCTGATCGCCACCAATAAACGTGGACAATCGGTATCCATTTTCGATCCCATCACCGGCCACGAGCTGGCCAGAATTCCGACGCAGCGAAAAATTGTGCACGGGGCGGTGATCTCGCCGGACGATCGCTACGCTTTTATTTCGGTCGAAGGCGTGGGCTCCGAGCCCGGCACTGTCGAAGTGATTGACCTGAGCAGTTTGAAAACCGTGGCCACGGTCGACGTCGGGCAGCAGGCGGCGGGCATTGATTTCTGGAAGATGGAACCGAGCAAGCCGTAGTCCGCAACTCAAGATCTGTCTCAACGGCGGAGGGCGAATGTTTAAACACAGTGCAGTTGTACTGGCGGTTGCGGTCATGATTTGTTGCGGCGGAATTGCGGTGTGGTCGCAGAATGCGGCTCCGGCCGGGCAGGAAGCGACTTCCACGACTTCAGTGGCTCCCGCCAGCGTGGAAATCACTCCCAACCCGCTTGACGTTCACGTCGGTGAAAAAGTCAAGTTCAGCGCGGCGGCAAAAGACGCTGCGGGCAACGCCATTGACGCGAAACCTTCGGTGTGGTTTGCCGCTCCCTTCGATCTGGCGGGCGCGGATGAGTCGGGCGAAGTCACTTTCCATGCGCCGGGAGTGGTGACCGTGGGTGCGGTGATCGCGGGGAAAACGGGCTATGCCACGGTGAACGTGGGCAACCCGAAAATCGCGAGCGTGGAGATTGTGAAGCCAGAGTATCCCATCGTCGTCGGGGGCGCGGAAAAGCTTACGGTCGTGGCGCGCTCGGCCGAGGGCAATCCTCGAGGCGACGCGGTGCTGAAGTGGGCTTCGGAGAAGCCGTCGATTGCCAGCGTGGACGCAGCCGGTCTGGTCACAGGAATCGCACCCGGGACGGTCACCCTCAAGGCAACGACAGAAGGAGCGGGCAACTCCGTTACGTTACAGGTTGTGCGCGATGCAGTCCATAAACTGACGATCAAGCCCGCGTCCGCAGAAGGACGCACCGGCGATGTTGTCCACTTCAGCGCTGAGGCGCTCGATGGCAGCGGCGGCCACTTGAAGAATTCCTCCGTGCGCTGGTCTTTAAGCAGTAGCGGCGCCGGAGCTATCGTCTACCCGGACGGAGCGTTTGTGGCCGAAAAGGCTGGAACCTACGTCGTGATCGCCAGCAGCGGCCAGCACAGCGCCGCCGGCTCGGTGGTGGTGCGTCCGCGGAATGTGGAACGCGAAGTAAACGTCGTAGCGCACGTTCCCATGCCGGATCTGCAGATGTCGGAGGAATGGATTATCGGCCACCACGCCTACCTCTCGACCATCGCCGATAAACTCTTCGTCTACGACATCGCTGATCCCGCCAATCCCAAACTGCTGGACAGTCTGAAGGTGGACGCCCGCCTGATCAACGACATCAGCACCACGCCTGACGAAAAAATTGGCGTGTTCACGCGCGAAGGAGCTTCCAACCGCAAGAACGGAATCGTATTCCTCGACACTTCCGATCCCTCGCATCTGAAAGTTCTTTCTGAATACACGGCGACCGTCACTGGCGGTGTGCACAGCGCCTACATTGACGGACACTACGTATACATCACCGACGATGCCACCGGTTCACTGCGAGTTATCGATTTTCAGGACCCGAAGCATCCCAAGGAAGTGGCGCGCTGGCAGACGGAGAATCCGACTGTAGTGAGCATCAACACGGAGCACGGATCGATCACCAGCGGGCGCTACCTGCATGACCTGCAGGTGAAGGACGGCCTCGCCTATCTGGCGTACTGGAGAGATGGATTGATCATCCTCGATGTGGGCAACGGCATGGCAGGCGGCAGCCCGGAAAATCCGAAGCTGGTGGTCCAGTACCGCTTCAATCATTACGAGCTTTACGGCGACGGCTGGCTGGCCGGTACGCATAGCGTGTTCCGCTACAAAGATTATCTGTTTGTGGGCGACGAAGTATTTCCCGCGATCTTCGAACTGGAAGACCGGGACCGGATTCCGGTGCGGGCCATCTGCCACGTCATGGACGTGTCCGATATCAAACATCCGCGCGAAGTCGCGCAATACGAAGTGCCGGAAGGCGGCTCGCATAATTTCTGGGCGGCGAACGACATGCTCTACGAAGGCTACTACAGTGGCGGCGCGCGCGTGCTCGATATTTCCGGAGAACTGCGTGGTGATCTCTATCGCCAGGGCCGCGAAATTGCCCGCTTCTGGACCGGGGACGCCAAGGGCTTCCGCCCCAACCTGCCATTCACCTGGGGAGGACAACCGTGTTCGGTTGCGTGTGACAGTCCCCTGCTTAATAGCCTGATGTACTTCAATGACATCCACTCGGGACTGTGGATCACGAAACTGGGCGAGCCGAAGTTCGAAGGCTCGACGAGCTCTCCCGCGGTTCGCAAGGGGGAACGCACGATACATTAGGGGAGCGGTTCGAAATCCGGCAGCTGGGTAGTGTCCTAACTTAGGACACTACCGGCGGCTGAACCGGGGCAAAGGGTTGGTCGCAGACGTGGTAAACTGTAGCTCCGCGCGCCGGAGAGGTGGCAGAGTGGCCGAATGCGGCGGTTTGCTAAACCGTTGTACGGGCTAACACCTGTACCGAGGGTTCGAATCCCTCCCTCTCCGCCATACTTTCAGGCACTTACGAGACCTGCGATCCGCTCTGCAATCCGTTAGTCCGAATTGCTCAGTGCCAGCCCTACAACCTTGGAGTGTGCCTGGGCCATTTCATCAGTCACCACATCACCGTACAGGTTCATCGTGGTGCGAATGTCGGTATGCCGCATGAGCTTCTGCTGCACAGCGATCGGCGTTCCCACGGCGTCCAACCATGAGCGGTAGCTGTGGCGTAGCGTGTGAGTCGGCAGTCTGCCGATCCCCGCGCTGTGGGCGTTGGAATTGCTGGAGCCGCAATTCTCCTCGCTCCTGAAACCGGAGGGCTCTCGCTTGCAGCCTTGGCATTTTAGAGGTTTCGTATGTTTACCCTGATCATGGGAGATGAAAGCCGTGGAGATTTATGACAAAAAGGGCAACTTGATCGCTACCTCCAATCCACCCAGCACGCGCATTTTCGACAACATGGTCATTCGAAATGCTTCGTTGAAGGGTCGCGAGCTCGAGGGTGTTTCTTTCGACGGTTCTGACTTGCAGGGATCGGATTTCACCGGAGCCGATCTATATGGGGCAATCCTCTCTGATTCCAATTTCGATCACTGCCTGTTCAGGGATGCCGATCTCAGGTATACGCACATGTACAAAGTTAGCTTCCGCCACGCGGATATGAGAGGCGCACGATTCTCTCTGGATCAAATGGGCGGTGCCCTAGATCTTGATGCCGTAGATTTCTCGGGCGCCAATTTGGAGGGGGCCGATTTCACAGGGGCTCTTTATGACTCAGATACGATCTTTCCAAATGGATTTAATCCCGAGGAAAGAGGCTTGAAGCTAAAGACCTGACACTAGAGTCCGACGCAACATCAAGAGCAACCAACAGACCCAACCGCTCCGCCGACAACCGTTCACCTCGAAATCAATACAGTCGCCCAGGAGGAACCGCGGTGTTCGACTTCCGCCTAGGCCGTGGACGCGATGGACCGAAGCGGTTCCTGGGACATTTCGAAGGCATTCTGCAAACCGACGCTTATGCGGCGTATGACCGGATCGGTGAGCCGAAAATGGTACATGCCGCTTGTTGGGCTCATGCGAGAAGACAGTTTTTTGAGGCGGTGCAGCTAAGTCCCCGAGGCCCGTTGCAACTCCGATTGTGGCGCGGATGGACGAGTTGTTTTCTGTCGACGCCGACGCTCGCCGCAAAGCGCTGACTACTGCGGCGCGCCATGTCCGGCGTCAGGAAACAGGCAGACCTCTTCTCGATGATATTCGCAGCAAGATCGAGGCAACGCAGTCCGTTGCATTACCCTCCAGCGCACTCAGCAAGAACTTGCCAGTACGCGCTCACGCTTTGGAATCCTCCCGGACCTTACTCCCGTTGCGTGGGTCCCCGGCATTCATAGACCCGCCGACTATTGGGAATTATCGCGTAGTTGCTGGAATCGAAATGCCGAGTTCAGTCACTTGTACGGTTTGCGCGTTGATCAGGCATTGGGGTTCGATCTCGGTGGGGCCTGTTGGTGGCAAATTCGTTGTGCCGGGGGCAGGAGAAGCGGTACTATTTGCGAACCAAGGGTCCAGTTCGGAAATTCCGGCTAAATTTGGCAGGTGACGCAGGGGTTTGCCTGGTGACGTGCCGTACCGCCGCTATACCCAACTGTGGCACAACGAGGTTAAATTTTCGGGGATCGAGTAACGATGCTGAACGAAGCGACGATTGCACCTTTCAGAGCCAGCTTGCGCGGAGAGCTAATCGAGCCAGGCGATCCGGGTTACGACGCGGCTCGCAAGGTATACAACGGGATGATCGACCGGCACCCACGACTGATTGCACGCTGCGCTGACGTGGCCGACGTCATGACGGCGGTGAAGTTCGGCCGAGAGCAGAAGCTGGTGGTGGCCATCCGCGGCGGCGGGCACAACGCAGGCGGGCTCGGAGTATGCGATGACGGGTTGGTGATTGATCTTTCGTCGATGAGCTATGTTCGCGTGGACCCAAAGAAGAAGATCGTGCTGGCTGGCGGCGGCGCCCTCTGGCGCGATGTTGACCATGCGACGCACGCCTTCGGTCTCGCGGTCCCTGCGGGCATCATTTCGAGTACCGGCGTTGCCGGATTGACCTTGGGCGGCGGGATTGGTTACTTGACGCGGCGCTACGGCCTGACTATCGACAATCTGCTGGCGGTCGAAATGGTGCTGGCCGACGGGCGATTTGTCACCGCCAACGCCAAGGAGAATACTGATCTGTTCTGGGCGGTGCGCGGCGGGGGTGGCAACTTCGGCGTCGTGACGTCGTTTGTGTTCAAGGCGCAACCCGTGCACACCGACTACGGCGGCCCGATGCTGTGGCCGATGGAAGATGCGGCGGAGATGATGCGCTGGTACCGCAGTTTCATCG